>CEPA01045443.1_pt1 | contig 36488 bp, 37 predicted proteins | sample 356241 | NCBI WGS metagenome assembly CEPA01 (sample SAMEA2620542, study PRJEB7988) | marine metagenome | biome: marine biome (ENVO:00000447); feature: surface water layer (ENVO:00002042); material: "saline water (ENVO:00002010), including plankton (ENVO:xxxxxxxx)" | depth 5 m
AATTCAATCGATCCAGAAAGAGATGAACTATTTGAATACCTAGGGATTCAAACATTATATGAAAGATATCTTCAAAAACATGATGAAAAAAGATTCGAATTGCCCCAAGCATTTTGGATGAGAGTTGCAATGGGACTCTCATTTAATGAAAAAAATAAAGATTCCAGAGCCATAGAATTCTACAATGTTTTATCTAAACTACATTTTGTATCTTCAACCCCAACACTTTTTCATTCAGGAACACCTCACCCACAGTTAAGTTCTTGTTATTTGACTACAGTTGGAGATGATTTATCTCATATTTTTAAATGTATTGGTGATAATGCACAGTTGTCTAAGTGGTCTGGTGGACTTGGTAATGATTGGACTAATATTAGAGGAACAGGTTCACATATTAAAAGTACAAACGTTGAGAGTCAAGGAGTTATTCCATTTCTTAAAATTGCAAACGATGTAACAGTAGCTATTAATAGGAGTGGTAAGAGAAGAGGAGCTACATGTGCTTATCTAGAAACCTGGCACCTTGATATAGAGGATTTTCTCGATTTAAGAAGAAATACAGGCGATGACAGAAGAAGAACACACGACATGAATACCTCAAATTGGATTCCTGATTTATTCATGAAACGTGTCGAGTCTGACGATTTATGGACCCTTTTCTCACCTGAAGAGGTACCAGATCTCCATGACATATTTGGTAAAAAATTTGAATTAGCTTATCAAGAATATGAAAAAATGACTAAAACTGGAGAGATTAAAAAATTCAAACAAATACCCGCAAAAGAATTATGGAAAAAAATGTTAACAAGGTTGTTTGAGACAGGACATCCCTGGATTACATTTAAAGATCCTTGTAATTTAAGGTCTCCTCAAGACCATGTAGGTGTAGTTCATAGTTCAAATTTATGTACTGAAATTACTTTAAATACATCTTCAGAGGAAACAGCTGTTTGTAATCTTGGGTCTATAAATTTATCAAAACATGTTACAAATGAAGGAAAATTAGATAGGAAGTTATTAGAAAAGACAATATCAACAGCCATGAGAATGCTGGATAATGTTGTAGATTTAAATTTTTATCCTACTGAAGAAGCTAAAAATTCTAATATGAAACATAGGCCTATTGGACTTGGGATTATGGGTCTTCAAGATGCACTTTTTAAATTAGATTTACCTTTTGAATCACCAAAAGCGCTAAATTTTTCTGACAACTTAATGGAACAGATTTCATATAGTGCAATAAGTGCATCCTGTGAATTAGCTAAAGAAAGAGGCTCATATGAATCGTTTAAAGGCTCAAAATGGGAGAGAGGAATATTTCCTTTGGATACATTAACGTTACTCGAAGAAGAAAGAGGTCAGAATATAGATGTCAATAAAATTACATCTTTAGATTGGGAGGAACTAAAAAGTAGAGTCAAAGATCATGGTTTGAGAAACTCAAATACTATGGCCGTTGCACCAACTGCAACCATTTCAAATATAGCAGGATGTTATCCATGTATTGAGCCTATATATAAAAATATATATGTTAAATCAAACATGAGTGGAGAATTTACAGTTGTAAATAATTATCTAGTTAATGATTTAAAATCATTAGGCCTGTGGTCTAAAGATATGTTGGATAAAATTAAGTATTATGATGGTAACCTTGATCACATTGAAGAAATTCCAGATAATTTAAAATTAAAATATAAAGAGGCATTTGCTATAGATCCATTAACATTGTTAAAACACACATCTGTAAGAGGAAAATGGATCGATCAAAGCCAGTCACACAATGTGTTTATGCAAGGCGTGTCTGGGAAAAAATTAAGTGAAATCTATACAGCTGCATGGAAGCTGGGATTAAAAACAACTTACTATCTTAGAACATTGGCTGCAAGTCAGATTGAGAAATCTACTTTAGATGCCAATAAATTTGGTTACACTCAAAAAAGGGAGTATCAAAAAATTGAGGAGGAAAGACAAGCAGAAACAGAAGAAGTAGTAAGTAATGAAAATAAGCCTGCAAGTGAAGTTGGTAGTGCTTGCAGTATTATGGACCCCGATTGTGAAGCTTGTCAATAAAAAAAAGGAAGGATTATATTATGTCAATTATAGGATTAGATAAAAAAACTGACCCTAACAAAATTCTACCCATGTCATATAAGTGGGCAAGACAACATTATAAGGATGGTGTTGCTAATAACTGGACACCTGAAGAGATTTCTATGCAAAAAGATGTTGAGCAGTGGAAGTCTGATAAGGCAATCTCAGAAACTGAAAGAAGAATGATACTTTGGAATTTAGGATTTTTTTCAACAGCAGAATCTTTAACTGCAAACAATATTGTTTTAACTGTATATAAACATGTAACAAATCCAGAATCACGTCAATATCTACTAAGGCAGGCTTATGAAGAAGCTGTTCATACTGATACCTTTATTTACTGTTGTGACACTCTTGGACTAGATCCGGATTATATATATTCAATGTATGAAACCATTCCATCAATTAAAGAAAAAGATGATTATGTTGTTAGCTTAACAAAATCTATAATGGATCCAAATTTTGAAATAAAATCAAAAAAAGACATTGAAGTCTTTTTGCATGATTTAGTTGGTTACTATGTAATAATGGAAGGTATTTTCTTCTATGCAGGGTTTGCCATGATGCTAGCGCTAAAAAGACAAAACAAAATGGTTGGGATAGGTGAGCAATTTGAATATATTATGAGAGATGAGAGCATTCATCTAGCCTTTGGTTGTGATTTAATAAATACAATTAAAGAAGAAAATGATGGAGTTTGGACTCCAGATCTTCAAAAGAAGATTACCGACTTAATAATTACTGCTGTTGATCAAGAAAAAAAATATGCATTTGATGCATGTCCGAATGGTTTACTTGGTATTAACCCACAGCAATTCTCTGAGTATGTTGAATATATTGCTGATCGTAGACTCGAAAGAATTGGTTTAGAAAAATTATATGGAACAGAGAACCCTTTTCCATGGATGTCTCAATCAGTAGATTTGTCAAAAGAAAAGAATTTCTTTGAAACTAGAGTTACAGAGTATCAAACAGCTGGCTCCCTTGATTGGGACTAAAGAAAGTAAGGTTACAGGGTCCGAAAGACCCTGTAATCATTAATTAATTTAGTGTAAAATTTTAGAGTGTTTACAATAGTTTATTCAATATTTCAAATTTATCTCACTATAGCTAGTACATCATTGATATTTAGAAGACTACATGATTCTGGTAGATCGGGTTGGTGGTATTTAACACCACTTATTGCAATAATTATTTTTTCATTGATAGTTTATTTTAATACTGATGTATATGATTTAGAAGATATTAATAGATTTAAAAACCTTAGTGGTGTGGCTATTCTATTTTTAGTAATTTCGCTGTTAGGTTTTGTTATTGTTTTTATATTAATGTTCTACAAATCCGACCCAGAAGAAAACAAATGGGGGAGGTCGCCTGAAAAATCTTATGAATTTTTAGAGGCTAGTAAGAAGTATTTCGTTGAATGGCTAGACTTTAAAAGCCGCAGTAGACGTTCAGAGTATTGGTGGACATATTTAACATTGTTATTAATAGTTTTAGTAGAAATGATAATTTTAGGCTTTATAGGAGGAGTTTAATAATCTATAATCATACTTTATGAAGCATTTTTTTATTATTTTATCTTTTTTATTTTTTGCTAGCTGTGGACCTAATATTTCATGTGATTCGTCTGATACATTAGATATTCTAGAAGATTCAATTGAATATTATGTTTTAAATGATGACTATGAAAGAGGTTTCAGGTTTGGTGAAGCCATAGGTCTTTCTCTTTTTACAGATGAGCGATATACAGCATATATTGATGGTACTAGGGAAATTCCTGACCCAAAATACAAAATAAAGAATATCAGAGTAAAAAATTATAATAAAAGAACAAATTCATATTCTTGTGCAGCAGAGCTTGAATACAAATGGAATGATGGTCTAGTTAAAAATTTAAAGATGTTAAAAAATATTACTTATCAAGTTGAAGAAACTACTGAAGGAGATATTTATGTATCTAATCTATTTGGTTTCTAATTATCGACAATTTACATAACTCTTATTTTACGTAATTTAAATGAAATCAACAGTAGAACTATAATAAGTGAGAATACACCTAAGTTGTAAACAACATTACAGACTATATTATCGGCAAGAGTAAGATTATCACACGCCATCCAATGATATGAAGGACCACAATATTGATCATTACCAAGAAAATCTAAGAACTCACATATTTGTCTACCAACATATAAAATAAAGATATCCATATAATTAAAATAGAAACTTATAAATTAAATTAGGTATGAATAAAATTAACATTAAAACAACTACTACTAATAATAGAAGTGAGAATCCGTCCAAAAGATTTCTTAGCATTTCATTTTTAATATCGATGCCAATAAAACTCCAAAGTTTATTGGTATATTTTTTCATAAATGAATCAAATTCACTCATTGAAATAATTTAACCAACACAGAATTATTTTCTAGTTAATTTAAATATAAGCTTATAAAAGGAGATATTTAATGAAAATATTAGAAATTTTAAAGGACATAGAGATTGTTATAGCTGATATTGAAGTAAATTTGGGAAATGAAAAACATAACAATCCTACATTGTGTGTTAAAACTAAGAATGAAGTAATCCCACTTTGTACACCTGACGGTCGTCCCATTTTATTAAAATATGAAAACAAAATAAGAATTAAATAATTTTATTTTTTAAAAGGATCTTCAATATCTGGATGCCAAAGAGAAAAATGATTTCTATGATTTTCAGTGTATGAGCCTTCGGGATAAAAATGATCGTAAAAATCCAAATCGATGTGATGATTTTGAACCATCATACGACAATACATTGCATCAGAAAAAGCTGGGAATCTTCCATAAGTTTCATATAGGTAAGTACATACATCTTTAACAATTTCAATTTCTTTTTTTGAAGGTCTGGGAGTATCATTTAATACTCCTGTTGGATCTTTATAAGGCATAAATTTTTCTTCCCAATTTGACCATTTCATATCATTAAAGGCTTCTACTGCTTCACCCATATTAGAATAATAGGGAGGTGAGTAAGCTTCAAAAAGTCCATCAAGTCCTACAGGTGCTTTTGATACTGCTTCTCCCCAGTCTTCTTTTGATTCTACACATGTAAATCCTAGCCCTTTGAAATCTTTATCAGCCCCAAGCATATATCTGCTTTGAAATCCACTAAACATCCATCCACCAATTCCTAAAATTTGTTGTGTTAAAGCTACATTTTGACAAAACATTGGCTGTTCTGCAATGTATCCATTTGCAAATCTTAGCTCAGCTTCAATTAGCGGAATAGGTTTAGATGTGTCTATATAACCATCATCTATCCATTTTTGAGTTCCTGCAGGCTTCATTTTTTTTAATTCATCAACAAAGTGAAATCTATGTCCATCCCTCATATAAAAAAATAGAATATTAATTAGCCCAGCACTTAAATCAGTGACAGGCATCATTAGGGTTGTTCCAGGCTTATTAACACTCCAAGTATTATGTATTGCCAAACCAGGAGGAACAGTAGGCAAATCTGCTCTCTTATCATGAATTTTAATTCTAGAGGCTTTAAAAAGTTCAACAATTTTTTCAATTTTCTTTTCTTTTGACAAGCCTTCAATACCTTTTAAATCAGATGGAAGTTGGTCATGTAATTTTACCAAATATAATCCATCATCATTTGTATAAAATAGCTCGGTTCTATGAATATCTCCTAATGATGCGATAGTTTTACTCATAAATTTAACCTCCAAATCTAGACCTTTATGTGGAGGAAAATCTGAAAGATTTATATTTTTAATCCCTAAACCGTTCCAAACTAAAATAGCTTCTTCTATTTCACTAAGAGGAATAGGTTTATGTTTAGATTTAAATTTTAAAGGTCCTTCATCAATTTCACCACCCATAGCAAACCTGCGGGACCTTCTTTCGTATAGAGCATTTAAAAAAGTATATTCTGTCGCAGTCTTTGAGCCTGGTGGAAGTTTTGACATATAGATATTTTAACTCAAAATAACTAAAGCTTATATAACATTATGAAAAATGAATTAAAAAAGTATCTTACGCAATTATCAATTATAAAAGGTGATTTTATATTATCATCAGGAGAAAAGAGTAACTATTATATTGATGCAAGGCTGTGCACCTTAAGTTCAAAGCCTTTATCAATTATTACCAGCATTTTCTATCAAAAAATAACCCAATTTAATATTAACTATGTAGGTGGGCCAACTATTGGTGCAGATCCAATTGTTGGTGCATTACTCCAAAAAGCATCTGATGAAAAATACAATTTAAGTGGTTTTCTTGCAAGATCAACAGATAAAAAACATGGTACTAAAAAATTAATTGAAGGACCAGATATAGAATCAAAAGATGTAATTCTTGTTGAAGATGTTGTTTCAACTGGAGGTTCACTGATAAAGGTAATTGAAGAATTAAAAAATTTAAAATGTAATGTAAATGCAATATTATCAATAGTTGATCGTGAAATGAACGCAGAGAAAAAATTTAAAGATTTAAATATTAATTATTATCCAATATTTAAAGTTTCCGAGCTCCTCTGATTAAAATATCTTCTTTTAAAGTCTATTAATGCTAAATAAAGACAGGGAATAAGGAATAAAGTTATCATTGTGGCAATTACTAGTCCTACTCCAAGAGATATCGCCATCGGTGCTAAATAAGCTGCTTCACCTCTAGTTTCAAACATTAGTGTTAAAAGTCCTCCAAAAGTTGTAAGTGTAGTTAAAATTACAGCTCTAAATCTATTTTTTGCCGATATGAATACGGCACAGCCATAGAGATTATTTTTAACACCTTTATTTATAAAGTTCATTAAAAGTAAGCTATCATTTATCACTACTCCTATAAGCGCAACCGCACCTATTATTCCTGTAATTGAGATAGGATCACCTCTTAATAAAATTCCAAAAATAACACCAATCATACAAAATGGAACAATTGACATTATTAATAGCGGCTGAATGTAAGATCTTAAAATAGTTGCAAGAATTAGATATATCAACAGTATTGCTATAACGGATGCACGTTTAACACTATTTAAAGATTCTCGAGTTTCTTGTTCTTCTCCATCAAGAGCAAGTTTATAACCTGGATAATTATCTTTTATTGATTCATAAAAAGAAACAGCTTTACCTATGACTTCCCTTGGTGTCGTTATATCACCATCAACTTCAGCAGTAATACTTGCAGCTCTTTGTCTGTTAAATCTTGAGATATTTAATAAATCAGAATTTATATTTATCTCAGAAAAATTACCTATAGGAACAAATTCTGAATTTTTATTTAACATCAAATGGTTTTTAAGCCCCATTATTGAATTTATATTATTAAATTCATATCTAATTTTGATTGTTGCTTTTTCATCGTTCACTCTGGTTTCATCAATTTCCAATCCATCAATTAATGCCCTAACTTCCCTCCCCACGGATGCGGTATTAAATCCATATTGAGATGCTTTTTCTTCATTGACTTTAAGACTTGCTCTGGGTTTACCATATGAGAGGTTATCGTTTATACCAAATACACCATTTTGTTTTTTTAAAAAATTTTTAATTTTCAAACTTATTTCAGATAATTTTGAAGTATCATCCCCGATAATTCTAATATCTATATCTTTACCTTTAGGTGGTCCAGTTGTCTCAATAAATTCTATTGATGAAGGACCAACAACTTTTTCATCTATAATTTTCTGTATTTTTTTCATTGATTTTAAGCCATTTTCTTCACGTTCTTCAAAATCCTTAAGTTGAATTAATATATTTGATACATGATCTCCAAAACCTGGAGGTTTTTTGGAAAAATCAACTCCAATAGTTGATAAGGAATTATTTTTAAGATTTTTATTTGTATTTGATTCAATTATATTTTCTATTTCTATAGTTTTATCCAATGTTGCATTTAAACTATAATTTGTAGGATTTTCAACTTTAACAAGATACTGATTTATATCGGAAGAATACAATAATACGAATGGTATCTTAAATAAAATTCCCAGGCTAATTAATAGTACAACAAAGAAAATACCAATTACCTGGTACTTTGCTCTTAATACATTGATAAGAACTCTTAAATATTTTCTTCTAAATTTATCGAAGTATTTTGAAAAAATTCCAGACTCTTTAGACGCTTTAACAAATTCAGCACAATGAGAAGGTAGAATTGTTAAAGCTTCTATTAAAGAAAAAACTAATGCAAATATTGCCACAGTTGGAATTATAGATAGAAAAATTCCCAAAGTTCCCTCTGCTAATAAAATTGGAAATAAAGATGCAATGTTAGTTAAAACTGTAGCAATAACAGGCCAAGCAACCTCTTTTGCACCAATCACTGCTGCTTTAACTGGTTCAATACCTTTTTGTATGTATCTTTTAATATTTTCAACAACAATTATAGCGTCATCTACAACTATTCCCAACACCATTATTAATCCAAACATTGTTATTACATTTAAAGTATTTCCAGAATATTGCATTAATATAAAGGCTCCAAAGAAAGCAACTGGTAACCCAAGCGCTGCTAAAAAAGCTGATCTAAAATCAAGGAATAGTGCTAAAACAATAAGCACAGCACATATTCCGTAAAAGCCCGTTTTTATCATTGAATCAAATCTACCTTTGACCCAATATGAGGAATCATTTGAAATAAAAACTTTAATACTTTCAGGAGATGTTTCCAAAAACTTTTTAGTTATTAATTTTATTTCTTCTACTGATTTAATAGCATCTTTACTTTTCTGTTTTTCAATCCAAAATGATACGGAGTTTAATCCATTAATTCTTGAAAGACTTAATTCTTGTTCTTGACCAAGATATATATTTGATACATCTTTAAGCTTTAGAGTTATATCACTGGATAGAAATTTTATTGGAATAGACTCTAGCTCTTCAATACTTTCTATTTTACCTTTAGTTCTAATAGTAAATTCTTGTTCACCAAAATTTACTGCACCAGCTGGTAGGTCAACATTTTTGTTTTTAATTTGAGTTATAACATCATCAAGTTTAATCTCATATTGCATTAATTTTTTTGGGTCAATATTTATCCAAAAAACTAAATCCCCATAGCCAGAAACAATTAAACTCTCAACGCTATCTAGTTTTTCAAGTTTATTTCTTAATTCTCTTGCATAAAATCTCAACTCTTCTTTATCAGCTTTACTCGCAATCGATACATTAATTAGTGGAGCACTTCCTTTAACTTCACTGACAATAGGATCCTCTATATCATCTGGTAATTCATTTTTTATTTGGGATATTTTAGAACGAATTTCTTGTGCAATATCTTTTGTATCTTCGTTAGGAAAAAGTTCGGCAACTATGAAAGATCTAGACTCCCTTGATTCAGATTTGATATTTTTAATTCCTGATATTGAAGCAATCTGATCTTCTATTGGAATTGTAATTAATTTTTCTATATCTTCAGCAGTTGAATTATCATATATTGTATAAACTGTTACTTTTTCAAAACCTATAGATGGAAATAGTTCCTTGGGTAAATTTAATCCTACATAAAGACCAAATATTATAATAGTTGCCATTAAAAGATTAGCAAAAACTGGATTTTTTACAGAATACTCAATAATTTTCATTTAATATCTCAACAGGTTGACCATCTTCTAGATTAAATTGCCCATTTAATATTATATTAATTTCTGATAATTCCATTAAATTTTCTATTGCACAATTTTGATCATCAATCCAAATAGGAGTTATGTATTCTTTAAATGCAATTCCATTATCATAATAAAAAATATAAAAATCATTTCCTTGGTTAAGAACAGCTTTTGCAGGGAAAATAAAGTAATTATTATATTCTTCTAAATTTAATTCAACCTCAACGACCTCTCCAGGAAGAAACTTTTCTTCACTATTATCAATTTGAAATTCTAATAAATATGAGAATATTTCCTTATTGATTTCTTTACTTAAACCCAAAAACTTTACTTCTGTTGGCCCACTAGAATCAATTACATTTATTTTTTTATCTGATGAATCTATTTTTTTTAAATCCTCTGAATTCAGGCTTACTCTTCCGATTAATTTATCATAATTTGAAAATTGTAATAAGCTTTGACCTGAATTAATTTTCTGCCCAACATCAAAATAAAATTTATTTATATAACCATCGAATGGAGCTTTAACATTAAGATTATCAAATTCCCATAGAATTCTTTTGTAAATTGCTTCTTTATTATCATATTCAGACTTTGCTTTTTTATATAGGTTTTCTTTTGATTTCAATTCACTTCTTGAAATAATATCTTTATCATAAAGAGATATTGCATCTTTATAGTTTTTTGATTCCTCATCCAAAATTGCTTTAAATGCTGACAAACCATCTTTTACTTCTTTTAATTGTAGAAGTTTTCTCGTATCTGTCATCGCTATTATTACATCGCCTTTTTTGACCATTGAACCAATTGAAAATTTTTTTTCTTTTATTGTTCCATCAACTTCGGCGTTAATTGTGATTTCTTTTTCACTATATAATTTTGCTAAAACAGTTATTTTTTTAGTAAAATTCTCTGGATATGATGTAAAAGTTGATATTTTTGGTATATTTTCCACATTTTCGTTGGTATTTTCTATCCTTTGGCTAAATTGTAAAAAGTATAAACCTAAGAGGATGCTGGCTGCAATTAATAATATTATAAAGAAATTAATTTCTTTGAAGCGCATGATTTAATTAATATACATGATTTTAATATATAAAAATCTTGCATTTTATTAATTAAAAAACTATATTAGAAATAAACAGTGAACATAATATAGCTGTTTCTACAGGAGGCTTTCATGGCTGCATTAACAAAATCACAAATAGCGAGTTCAATTGCTGAGAGATTAGGAATATCCAAAGCTGATGCGAACAGATATCTTGAATCATTTGCCGATCTAGCTTGTTCAGAAGCTAAGAGCAATGGATCTTTTACATTACCAGGATTGGGCAAATTAGTTTTAGTTGACAGAAAAGCAAGACAAGGTAGAAATCCACAGACAGGTGAGGTTATTCAAATACCTGCCAAAAAGGTTGTAAAATTCAGAGTTTCAAAAGCTTGCAAAGATTCTGTCTTAGGATAATTTTTTAAGGCAGGGTTATATGGCTAATCCTGCCTTATTTTTTCAACTTCATCAGCTATCTTTTCTGCAATATATTTTTTAGATTTTAGACCAAGTTTTTTTATCTCATTTTTTGAATTAATTAAATATGTAAAGTTTGAATCACTACCAAATCCACTACCATTCTTAGAAATATCATTAGCAACTATAAAATCCAAATTTTTATTTTCAATTTTCTTTTTTGAATTGACCAATATTTTTTCTGTTTCAGCAGAAAAGCCGATTAAGATTTGATTTTTAGTTTTTCTACTTCCTATAAATTTAAGCACATCAATGTTTTTTTCCATTTCAATTACAATTGGTGAAATGTCTTTCTTTATCTTATTTTTATTTTTATTCTTAAATTTAAAATCTCCTACAGCAGCGGCTTTAATAACTATTGAATAGGATTTTAATTTTTTTGATATAATTTTTTTCATTTCATCAGCGCTATCTACTTTTGTATAATGATCAAACAAATTAAGATTTACATCTGTATGTCCCGCCACAATATCAACTTTAGCTCCTCTTTTTTTAAATTCACTTCCTAAAGCCTGTCCCATAATTCCACTAGAGGGGTTAGAAATAAATCTAACAGGATCTAAATATTCTCTTGTTGCACCAGCTGTAATTAATACAGATTCATTTTTTAAAGTTTTTTTTTGATATTTTTTTTTTACTATTTCAATAATAAGATCAATATCTGCCAATTTACCTTTTCCAACCCATCCACAGGCTAACTCACCTTTTTCAGGTTCTATTATTTGAACCCCAACTTTAATTAGTTTCTTAATATTTTCTTGAACAATTTTGTTTTCATACATGTTTACGTTCATAGCAGGGCAAACAATTACATCTGCCTTTGAAGCTAATAATATATTCAGTAATAAATTGTCTGCGACTCCATTAGCGTATTTAGAAATAAAGCTTGCTGTTGCAGGACATATGATTATCAAATCTGATGTATCAGCCAATTCAATATGTGAAATTTTAGATTCTGATTCATCGTACATATTTGTATGAACTTTATTACCTGTTAGATATTGGAATGTTAGAGCTGTAACAAATTTTTCGGCATTTTCAGTCATTACAACATTTATTTTTGCACCTTCTTTCATAAGCTTTCTACTCAAATCACAAGATTTATAAGCTGCTATGCCCCCGGTTACACCTAGTAATATATTTTTATCTTTAATAGAATTTTTCATCTTAAATTCCTTTATCTGTTATTGCTCCTTTTGAGGCTGAACTCACTAGAATTGAATATTTGTATAATGCACCACTTAAATGAGATCTGCTGGGTTGCTTCCATTGTTTTAATCTTTTTTTAATTTCTGACTTACTTATAAATAATTCTAGAGTTTTCTTTTTTGAATCAATTCTAATCAAATCACCGTTTTTTATCAAAGCTATAGGACCTCCATCAAAAGCCTCTGGGGTTATGTGGCCAACAACAAAACCATGCGTTCCACCTGAAAATCTTCCATCGGTTATTAAAGCGACATCTGAGCCAAGTCCTTGACCCATAATTGCAGATGTTGGAGCCAGCATTTCCCTCATGCCGGGCCCTCCTTTAGGACCTTCATATCTTATTACGATAACTGTACCCTTCTTAATTTTTCTATTAAGAATCGCATTCATGCACTTTTCTTCTGAATCAAAGACTGCTGCTTTTCCTTCAAAAGATAAACCCTCTTTGCCAGAAATTTTTGCAACTGATCCTTCAGGGGACAAATTTCCTTTTAAAATACAAATATGACTATCCTTTTTAATAGGATTCTTTAAATCTTTTATAATATCAGTACCTAAGTTATCTTTTACATTTTTTAGATTTTCTTTTAAAGTTTTCCCAGTAACCGTTAAGCAGTCTCCATGGAGTAACTTAGCATCTAATAACCTCTTTAGTAAAGGCGGAAGTCCACCTATTTCACAAAATTTTGCCATTACATGGGTTCCGCTAGGTTTTAAATCGGCAAGAACAGGAATTTTCTTTCCAAGTTTATTGAAATCCTCTATTTTAACTTTCACGCCAGCAGCACTCGCCATTGCTAAAAGATGAAGAACCGCATTGGTTGAACCACCCAAGGCTATAACAGTTGTAATCGCATTTTCAAAAGCTTGTTTTGTCATAATGTCTCTAGGCTTAATATCGTTTTTAATTAAGTCCAATAATTTTTTTCCAGAATTTATACAATCAGTTTTTTTATTTTTTGAGACTGCAATTTGTGTAGAGCTTCCAGGCAAACTCATACCTAATGCTTCGATAGCAGATGCCATTGTATTTGCTGTATACATACCTCCACAAGATCCAGGCCCTGGGATTGCAGCATCCTCAATTTCATAAAGTTCAGATTTAGTAATTTCATTATTTGAATACGCACCTACAGCTTCAAAAACCGATACAACATCTATTGGTTTTTTTTTATAATAACCAGGCATTATTGAACCACCATAAATAAAAATGGAAGGTCTATTAAGTCTTGCCATTGCAATTAAACACCCTGGCATATTTTTATCACAACCACCAATTGTAATGATTCCATCAAATCCTTCAGCACCACTTACAGTCTCTATTGAGTCAGCAATAACCTCTCTTGAAATTAATGAATATTTCATTCCAGGCGTACCCATTGATATTCCATCAGAAACTGTAATAGTGTTAAAAATTATTGATTTTCCACCATTGGAATCAATTCCTTTGGTTACATCCTTAGCTAATTGGTCAATATGCATATTACAGGGTGTAACCATTGCCCATGTTGATGCAACTCCAATAATTGGTTTATTAAAATCTTTAGTTGTAAAGCCTACAGCTCTCAACATAGACCTGTTCGGAGCCTTGTCGGCTCCATCAGTGATAAAAGAAGAATATTTTTTTCTCGACATTATTTTAAATTTTTTTCAACTTCAACCCAATTAACAATGTTCCAAAATGCTGATATATAATCTGGTCTTTTATTTTGATAATTTAAGTAGTAAGCATGTTCCCAAACATCTATACCCAGTATTGGATTTAATCCTTGAGATAATGGACTATCTTGATTAGGAGTAGAAATTGTTAAAAGTTTTCCAGAGGAATCTTCACACAGCCATCCCCACCCACTACCAAATTGTTTAGTAGCCTTCTCACTGAATTCTGTTTTAAAATTTTCAAAATTTCCAAAATCATTATTAATTTTATCTAATAATAAACCCTCGGGTTGTTGAGTAGAATTTGGACTTAAAACTTTCCAGAAAAGAGAATGATTGTGGTGTCCACCACCATGATTTCTTACAGCTCCTCTAATATTTTCCGGAATATCATTTAAATTAACTAGAAGTTCTTCTAAGGATTTATCAAATAATTCAGGATGATTTTCTAAAGCAAGATTTAAATTATTAATGTATGTTTGATGATGCTTCGTATGATGAATTTCCATTGTTTGTGCATCAATGTATGGCTCTAAGGCACTATAATCAAAATTTAGGCTTGGTAAAGAATGTGACATAATATACTCCAAAATTTAAAAATTTATTTAATAAATATACCTCAGACATAATAAATATCTTTAATTATTATTTACTAAATTTATAAGATAGTATTTTATATACTAGTTTAGATACTAAAAAATTACATGAATTTAGATTTTTTATAGGGGCCAATTCATTAATATCAACTCCTAATAGTTGAGAATTTTTAATAATTTTACGCAGTAATTTTAGTATAAAATTCCACTCTAAACCACCTGGCTCAGGAGTTCCTGTTGATGCCATAATAGAAGGATCAAAAACATCTACATCAAATGTTATATAAATTTTTTTATTTTTAATTAATTTAATAAGCTCATTTATATCCCATGACCCATAGTTTTTTGCCCAAAAAATTTTTATTCTGGATTTATTTTTATTGATAAAATCAATTTCTTTAGCTGAGGTACTTCTAATACCTAATGAAATAATTTTCACATTTTTATGATCTAAGCATCTTCTCATTACACATGCATGTGAATTAATATTTTTCTCATATGTATTTCTTAAATCTGTATGAGCATCAAAATGAATTATTAATAATTCTTTATTTTTTGCTACAAAGGGCTTTATACAAGCAGATGTAATAGTATGTTCTCCTCCTAGAATTAGCGGGAATTTATTAACAGATAATATTTTTTCAACTGTATTGGATAAATAATTTAACGAATCTGTTAATTTGAGAGGAATCTTATTTATTTTTAGAGTTAAAGGATTAAAGTCCATGTAAGTTTCTTTTTTAAATTCATCGTCATAGAGTTCTAATTGGTGTGAGGCATCTAAAATCATATCCGGACCATTCTTTGTACCTTTCCCATAGGTAACAGTTTTCTCAAGTCCAAAAGGTACTATAATTACTTTTGAATTATTAAAGTTAGGTTGTTTTAAACCTAAATAATTTTTATTACTATTTAAAAAATTAATTTTCTTCATTTCTTAAAAGTACAACTGTTTTACAAGCGATTGCATTATCATTACCTATTTCTCCTAATCCTTCGGAGGTGGTAGCTTTAACAGAAACATTATTTTGTTTAATATCTAATATTTTAGATATATTTTTTTTGATTTTGCTTTTAAATTTTGTTAATTTGGGTTTTTCACAAATTATAGTCATATCAATATTAACAATTGAAAAATTATTTTTCTCCATAATTTTCTTGATTTTTTTTAAAAAAATTGAACTTTTTGCATTCCTATATTTAGGATTTTTATTACTAAAATGTTCTCCAATGTCTCCCTTGTTTAATGCTCCCAGAATTGAATCACAAATTGTATGTATTACGATATCAGCATCTGAATGTCCTACAAGTCCATTTTTGTTTGAAATTAAAATACCACCAAGAATAAGTTTCCTTTTTGATGACTTTTTATGTATGTCATATCCTATTCCTATCCTATACATGATTTATATTTTTCTTTAAAAATTCTAGATCCTTTTTTGTTGTTATTTTAATATTGTTTTCATCATTTATATAAAATTTTATTTTGAATTTATTTTCTTCAAACATTTGACATTCATCTGAAAAATAAGATTTATGTTTTATTTTAGCATAGCAACTTTCTAATGACTTCGTAATGAATATTTGTGGTGTCTGAGACAAATATAGTGAATCCCTAGGAATAGTTTTAAATATATTTTTATTTTTAATTTTTTTTATAGTATCTTGAATTTTTTCAATTGGTATAATTCCATCTGAACCTTTAATTTCATTAATCATTTTTCTTATTTTTGAGATGTTAAAATTAGGTCTTACCGCATCATGTACTATCGTATATTCATTGTTAATTTTTGCTGATGATAAAAATGCTTTCTTTACACTATTGAATCTTGAGGATGAGCCATTAACTAATGTGATTTTTTTTTTGATATTAAAATTTTTTAATATTTTATTTATGTACGAATCTTTAATTTGACTGTTTTTTACTATAATAATATTTTCAATAAGGCTTATTTTTGAAGCTTTGATAATTGAATACATGAAAATGGGAATATTATTTATTTTAAGGTATTGTTTTGGAATTTTTTGGCCAAATCTTTTTCCATTTCCTGCAGCTGCTAATATGAAATTAGCACTTTTACTTTTCATTATTTTACACCAGAAATTGTATTATCTTTATCTTTTAGCTCTGCAACTTTAGAAAAAATCATTCTTCCAGTTGGGGTTTGTATAACACTTGTTATTATAAGATTGACTTCCTTATCAATATGTTTTTTTCCGTTATCAATTACTACCATAGTTCCATCATCAAGATAACCTACACCTTGATTTTCATCTTTTCCTTCTTTTATAACTTTTATGCTCATATGTTCACCTGGTAAAATGACAGGTTTCAAAGAGTTTGCTAATTGATTGACATTAAGAACTTTCACACCTTGTAAATTTGCAACTTTTGTAAGATTAAAATCATTAGTAACTAATTGACCTTTTAATTCTTTTGCTAGTCTGACTAATTTTAAATCGACTTCTTTGATGTTTGTAAAATCTCTGTCAACAATTTTTACTTTTAAGTTTTTCTGATCCTGCATTTTCTTTAAAGTTTCCATTCCTCTTCTACCTCTAACTTTTTTTAAATTATCGTTAGAATCAGCAATCCATTGAAGTTCTCTAATTACAAATTGTGGAAGTATGATTGTACCTTCTAAAAAACCTACTTCAGAAACATCTGAAATTCTTCCATCTATGATGGCACTTGTATCTAAAATTTTTGCTAGAAAAAATTCATCTTCAAGTTTCTTGTCAGGATCAGGATTTGACCCTTTTTTTAGCCCAACTGCAATTCCTAGGCACAGAATTGATAAAAAAACTATTGGATATGTGTATGGTGGGTATTTAATACTCAAACCAATTATTTCCGAAAAATATGCAAAGGTAAGAAAAAATAACAATGATGCACCAGTACCTATAGTTGCACCAACTAGAGCTTTTGCACTTAGATCATTAAATAATTTTTCAGAGTAATAAACAAAGAAAAAAGTTATCAATCCACAAAATAATCCTATACCTACTGAATAAGGAAGTATTAAGTTTCCAACAGATTTAAGATTTGTTAACGTAATATAAAAACCTGCAATTGAACTAATGATAGAGAAAATAACTCTTAAAGGACTCATTATAAGAGTATAAATAACACATTAATTTTAAACAAGTTTAACAACTATTAATTGCTTATAAATAGTTTGGACTTTATTAAGTTACAAATTTTGAATATACTTCAAATACTAAATGATAAAAAGATATTCAACTCCCGAAATGACTGATGTTTGGTCAGATCATAATAAATATCAAAAATGGTTAGATGTGGAACTTGCTGTATGTGAAGCATGGGCAATTGAAGGTGTAATTCCAAAAAAATCTTTTAGAAATATTAAAAAAAGAGCAAGCTTTAATGTAAAAAAAATTGAGAAAATTGAAAAAATTACAAAACATGACGTAATTGCATTTACAACAAATGTAGCGGAATATGTGGGCCCTGATTCTAGATATATACATTTAGGTCTCACTTCATCGGATGTTTTAGATACCGCATTTTCACTTCAATTAAAGGAATCTGGTTTACTAATAAAGAAAGAATTATTAATTCTAATTAATACACTTAAAAAATTATCAAAAAAATATATTGAAACTCCAATAATGGGAAGATCTCATGGAATTCATGCTGAGGTTACAACTTTTGGTTTAGTCGTTGCAAACTGGCTAGATGAAATGATAAGAGCCAAGCAAAGGTTGGAAAGATCAATAAGTCAGTGCTCAGTTGGTAAATTGTCAGGCGCTGTTGGTACATATTCCAATATTAGTAAGTCAATTGAGACAAAAGCTTGTAAAATTTTAAAATTGAAAGCTGCTGATATTTCAAGCCAAATAATAAATAGAGATTATTATGCAGATTTTTTTATTTCACTAGGGTTTATAGCAACATGCATTGAAAGAATATCAATACAAATAAGACATTTACAAAGGACCGAAGTTCAGGAAGTTGAAGAGGGTTTTACTAAAGGTCAGAAGGGATCATCTGCTATGCCTCATAAAAGAAATCCAATATTATCCGAGAATTTATCCGGGATTGCTAGATTTGTTAGATCAAATATTTCTCCTGCTTTTGAAAACATTCCACTATGGCACGAACGTGATATTAGCCATTCATCTGTAGAGAGAATTATTGCTCCTGATTCATCGATAGCTGTTCATTTTATGATTCGAAGAGCGAATTCAATGATGTCTAATTTAAAAGTTTATAAAGAAAATATGATTAAAAATATTTATAAGACGAATGGAATAATTTTTTCGCAAAATATTTTGATAAAATTAATTGAAAAAGGTTTAACCCGTGAAAATTCTTATAAGATTGTTCAGGATAATGCGCATGCCGCATGGGATTCAGGGAAGAATTTTAAAGATTTATTATTAATTGATGACAGAGTTACAAAATTGTTAAAAAAAGTAGAAATTGATAGTGCTTTTAATTTCGATAATTTATTTATTAAGGCAAAACAAATTTTAAATAGAGTTTTGAAAAAATGAAAAAAATAATATTTTTATTTTTATTTTTTATTTCAATTACATCATGTGAAATCTTAAATAAGCTTAATACATCACAAGCTGATAATATTTCAAGACAAGATGTAATTAATAAATTCGAAAAGAATTTTCCTGAATTCTTTTCTGACTCAGTAGTAACTTTGACAAATTTTAAGAAATCTCCAATTGGTGATTTATATGAGGGTGCTTTTTTAATTAAAAATCAAGATAAAGAAGCAGCATTATATTTTTTATTGTCTTCAGATGGAAATTATTTCATTTTTAATCCAGAAATCATAAATGTTTCTGGTCCTATAAGAAATGCTAAATTAATGGAAGAAATAAGCCTTGAGAATATACCATTTATTGGAAACCCAAATGCTGATATTGTAATTGTTGAGTATTCAGACTTTCAATGCCCCGCATGTAAATATGCTTATGAAAATGTTTTAGGTTTTCTTAAGAATCCTAAATATTTAGATAATATTGTAATATATTTTAAACATTTTCCATTAAGCTTTCATTTGTGGGCAGATGATGCCGCTGTGTTCACAACCTGTATAAAGGATAAATATGGTAATGATAAATTTTGGAAAGCTCATGATTTGATTTTTGATAACCAATCAAAATTTAGTAAAGATAATTTTTTAGACGATATTAAGAGTATTATGTCAGATGAGGAATCTTTATTATGTTTAAATAGTCTTGAAAATGATGATTATGCTAGCAGCGTATTTTCTAGCAAGGATGAGGGAAGTAAAATAGGTGTTAATTCAACTCCCACTTTCGTTATTAATGGATATATTGTGAAAGGTGCAGATTTAACAAAAATTATTGATGCCATAGAGTTTTTTTCAAAATAATTTTTTAGTTTTCTAGTTAACAATATGGATATTTTAAATCATTTAAATAAGCTTGTTATAGATAACGAAGAAAAAATCAATGAATGGATTTTTAAGAAATCTAATATTTCAAATCCTCCTTTTTATACCTCTACAGATTTAAGAATATCTCAAAATAAAATAGCCGCAGTTGATACAAATATTTTTCCGGCAGGCTTTAATAACCTGTCTCCTATTTTTAAAAAATTAGGATCAGAACATATTGAAAATTTTATAAATAAGAATTTTAATTTTAAAATTTCTAAAGTTTTAATAATTCCTGAAATTCACACAAGAAATCCTTTTTATTGGGATAACGTATTAGCAATTCAAGATATGTTGAGTTTATTAAATGTAGAGTCAAAAGTTGGGTTAGTTCTAGAAGATGAAGTAGATTTTGAATTTGATTTTGACTCAACTTCAAATGTGAAAGTTACAGCATCACTTGTAAAAAGAAATAAAGATACAATTTATATAGATAATTTTGAACCAGACTTGATAATAATAAATAATGATTTTTCCAATTTTTATCCTGAAATTTTATCGAAAACATCACAAATTATAGTCCCATCTATTGAGGTAGGATGGCATACAAGAAAAAAAGATATCCATTTCCATTTTTATAATTCCTTGGTCGAAGAATTTTCAAAAATAATTAAAGTAGATAAAAGTTTTTTTAGTTTAGATACAGAATTAGTTTCAAATATTGATATAGATAATATTAAAGATCGAGAGCGTGTTTCTAAAGTAGTTGATAGGATATCTAATAAATCAAATTCAGGTGCGTTTATAAAAAGTAATGTAGGCACATATGGGATGTCAGTAATGAATATTAAAAATGGTGAAGACTTTATAAACTTAAACAGAGATGGAAGAAAAAAGATGAAGATATCTAAGGGAGGAAGAGTTTTAAATGATTTAATTGTTCAAGAATCTGTTCCAACAGTGTTCAAAAATAAAGAGCCCGTTTATTATCTTATAGATAATAAGGTATGCGGAGGATTTTTTAGGGTTAATGATTCGAAGGGTGATACAGACAATTTGAACACAAGAGGTATGTATTTTAGCTGTATATGTATGGAAAAAAATTGTTTGAATTGTGATAAATTCTTACAACCAATATTAACAATAATTTCAAAAATAGGCTCTCTAGCAACCGGTTTAGAAATACAACATATTATTGAAGATGTGTAAGATTCTAAGAAACTTCATCATTCAGAGCTTTGTTGTAGGCAATCAATGCATCTCTTCTAGATAAAATCCCTATAATTTTTAATGAACCTGCCTTTGAAACAACGGGTAACATGTCACCCTTATCCCAATGTTTAATAACTTCAAGCATAGATTCCTCTGGTGTTACTGTGTTGACTTGAGTTGATGCTAAATCCTTCATGATAATTACATCCTTTAATTCTTCTTCTAAAACCCAACCTCTATAATCCTGAACACTTATAATTCCTGATAAATTATCATCTTCGTCAATCAATGGGAATGTTGTAAGTTGAGTTGTAGGTAAAAATTCAATAAATTTACCCAGGGTCATCTTTTCTGGGATAGTAACAACATCTTTTTGCATTATTTCACTAACTTTAATGTTACTAAGTATATTAGATTCTTCATTTTGAACAATTTCTATATTATCTTTTTTCAAATAACAAGATTCAAAGGATCTTCCTATTATCAATCTATAAATTGAAGTACCAATAACTGAACTAATCATTACTGGTAAAACTGCTTGATAAGTTTGGGTTAGTTCAAACGTAAAGAAAATTGACGTAAGTGGTGCTTGAGTCATAGCCGCCAAAAATGTGCCCATGCCTACAATTGAATATGAAGTTGATAGATCACCTGGATTAATTAAATCTTTGAAAAAAATATTTTCTACCCCAAATCCAAAAAGAAATCCGCATATTGCACCTAAGAATATTGAAGGTGCGAATATTCCTCCAGGCCACCCGCTACTTAATGTAATGCTAGTAGCTAAGGGTTTTAAAATAAGAATCCCTAATGCAATCCAAAGAGTATATTCGGATGACAAAGCTTTTTGAATTGCCGTATATCCGTTTCCTAAAATATCCAGTCCAATACCAAAAGGTATGAATGCAATTAAACCTAATATTATTCCACCAACAATTGGCCTTATTCTTTGTTCAGGAAAAACTGTTTCAAATTTATTTTCTATTCTAAAATGAAGTTTTGTAAAAAAGGAGGAAATTAATCCTATTACAAGACCCATTAATGCATAAATTAATAGCTCATTGTAACTTAATAACAAAAAATCTATTGTATAAAAAATATTATTTTCACCACTATAAAAACCTGCTACAACAGTTGCCGTAGCAGCCGAAATGACTACAGGTAAGAAGCTTCTAATTTTTATGTTTCTTAATAATGTTACTTCTTCTACAAACAAAACACCCGTAATAGGTGCATTAAATGTTGCAGCGATTGCTCCCGCAATTCCACATGCGATAAATATCTTTAAATCAGATTTTTTTATTCTTATTTTTTGTCCAATAATACTTCCAATTGATCCACCTAATTGTGCCATGGGACCTTCTTGTCCAACTGATCCTCCAAAACCCAATGATATAATTTGAGAACCTGCTTTAACAATTGTTTCTTTAATTGTTATTACTCCGCTACCTTGGGATACGGTATGTATAAAGTTATGAAATTTATATCCTAGAATATCATCATTTTTTGTAATGTAGGTCATGAAAAAAAGAATCAGACCACCAATCAAAGTCCCAAAAATTACTAAATTTTTTTTTGCCAGAGGATTTAGAAAAAGATCTGTTATTGAATTATAAAAAAAATGAAAAATTACATTTGAAAATCCGGTACAAATACCAACAATAAAACCGATTAATATGAAATAGGTGTACTGATTATTCCACAATTCATTAATTGATTCTAGTAGCTTTCTTTTTGGCATTTAATTAAATCTTATAAAATTATGTTTTTTTCTATTTTATGAAAATATATTGTACCATGATTGACTCAGGGTTTTTTTCATGAGAGAATTTAGACGTTCTAACGGTTATAAATATGTCAATTAATGATCCTGAAACTTATACTCTAGGAAGTTTTTTTCTTGCTTTAGCTAGTATATTTATAGCTGGTAAAGCTGTAAGTTCTATATTTGTTAAATTCAAACAGCCAGAAGTCTTGGGTGAATTGATAGCTGGAGTAATTTTAGGTATGTTGGGATTAATACCTTTATATGGTGAATTAGGATATGATTTTTTTCACCTCCTTGCCGAAGTTGGAGTTGCGATATTATTATTTGAAATTGGTCTAGAAACTGATTTAAATGATTTAATAAAAGTTGGTTTGCCATCATTAATAGTTGCAATTTTAGGAGTTATTGTTCCCTTCTTCTTAGGTTATTACACAATATATTTGTTGGCTGATTATAATCTAATTAGTTTTCAAAGTGAGGGAGCACTATTTCTAATAGCTTTGACAGTAGCAGCAACTCTAACAGCAACAAGTGTTGGAATTACTGCAAGAGTTTTGTCAGAGTTGAAAAAATTAAATTCTACAGAATCGAAAATAATTTTAGGAGCTGCTGTCATAGACGATGTATTGGGACTTATAATACTAGCAGTAGTCAGTGGAATTGTTACAACTTCCGGTGGCTCTATTGATGGTAATTTATCGATAAATGTTTCATCAATTCTACTAATATCCCTAAAAGCTTTTGGATTTCTATTTTTAGCTATTGTAGTAGGAAATGTCTTTACAAAAAAACTTTTTATTTTTGTTCATAGTTTGAAAGCTAGAGGTAGTTTGTTACTCGGAGCACTAGCATATACCTTTATTTTTGCTTACTTAGCAAAATTATCTGGTCTTGCTCCAATAATTGGTGCTTTTGCTGCTGGCCTATTGTTAGCCAAGACTAATCAGAAAGATTTAATAGAGGATAGATTGAAGCCTGTTGCCGATGTCTTTATTCCAATATTTTTTATAATGGTCGGATCTGCTGTTGATATTAGTTCTTTTAACCCCTTTATAAAGGAAAATATTGCTGTTATAATTTTAGCCGTAGTTTTATTTATAGTCGCAGTTATTGGTAAGCTGATTAGTGGTTTAGGTGCTTTTCAATTAAATGTCAATAAATTGGTAATTGGCATTGGAATGATACCTAGAGGCGAAGTAGGACTGATATTTGCTTCTATGGGTTTAATGACAGGGGTATTTACAAAAAGTGAGTATTCAGCTGTGACAATTATGGTTATGTTGACAACTTTCATAGCACCTCCACTTTTGTATAAATTTTACAGAGATTAGTAATGAAAATTAAAGTTTTTTTATTTTTAATTATATTACCAAATTATTTAATTGCAGCTGATTCATCAAATGTATTAAGCGTTGATAGAACATTCTTTTTTGAGTTAATAATGTACATATCAGCTCTTTTAATCTTAAACAAATTTCTTTTTCAACCCTTACTTCAATTAAAAGAGGATAGAGATATTGAAAGTTCAGTTAGGCTCGAAAGAGCAGATTCAATGTCTGAACAAGCTAAAAATCTAGAGGCTCAATATAAAGATAAAATTAATGAGTTTAAAGTTGATATCGATAAAACTTCATTCGAAAAAATAAATAATGCAAAAATAGCTGCAGATGAATTAGTTAAAGCAGCAAAAAATAAATCAATTAATGAGATAGAAGAATCAAAAAAAGATTTATCAAATGCTCAAATACTCGAAAAGATTAAAATTTTATCTGTTTCAGATATTAAAGATGGTAATGATGAGATATCTTTGAAAATAAAAGAGGTGTCAAAAATTATTAAAGAGAGGATTAATTAGTTGGCTGAAGAAATTAATTTGGTGGGACAGTTAAAATTTGCATCTCAACATTTATTTAATTTGTTTGTTTTTGTTGGGATTCTTTATTACTTTCTCAAGAGGCCTGTCACATCTTTCTTTCAATCAAGAAGTTTAAACATTGAAAATTCTATAAATTCTGCAAAAGATATAATTGAATCTGCACAAAAATTATATGATGATAGTTCTTCAAAAGTTAGTCAAATTGACAATGAAGTAACTCAAATAAGAGATTCATCTAATAAAATTTGTGATAATAAGGTTGCCGAGATAAATGATAATGCAAGTTCTATGGTTGCTTTAATTGAACGAGATACAAAAGAAATAATTAAGTTGGAAACAAAAAAAATTAATAATCAAATCGAAGATCAAATATTAAATAAAGCTGTTGAACTTGCATTAAATGATATAAAGGTTAGTTTGACACCACAAGAAGACGTAAAAATTATTAAAAACTATCTTGAAGAGGTTAAAAAAGATGTCATCAGCAACAATTAATGATTTTCTTCAAGCTATAACATCCTCGGATACATCAAAAGATGAATTAAAAAATATATATTCATCTTTAGTTGATTTTTTCAATATAACATCATCAAATAAAGAAATTAAAGTTTTCCTTACAAATGATATTTACGATTCAGATTCTAAATTATCAATAATCAAAGATATTGTAGGTGATTCAGATTCTAGTATGAATTTTTTCAAAACAGTTTTAGATTTTGAAATATTAGATGATCTAATTTCATCACATGATTTCTTTTTGAAAAAACTAAGAAAAATTTTAGATAGAGTAAAAATCGAAGTCTTTGTTTCTAGTATTGATGATGATAAAAAAAACAGTATTATGAATGAGTTGTCAGATATTTGGGGTTCTAATTTAGAAGTTAATTTTAATGTTGATCCTGATATTATTGGAGGAATTGTACTTCAAGTCGAAGATAAATTTTATGATGGTTCAATCAAAGGTAAAATAGAAAAATTTAATAATATTTAAAATATAGGAGATTAAAAAATGTCAGATTCGGGAATCCAAACAGTAAGTGAACAATTAAAAAGTAAAATAAAAGGATTAGAATTAGATTTTAAATCAGATGAAGTAGGTACTGTTACATCAGTCGGTGATGGAATTGCAAAAGTATATGGCCTAGATCAGGCTATGGCAGGAGAATTAGTTTCATTTGATAATGGGATACTTGGTCTAGTTTTAAACCTTGAAGAGGATAGCGTTGGTATCGCGGTTTTCGGTGAGGACAGCCTGGTTCTAGAGGGTGATAAAGTTAAAAGAACTGGAAAGATTGCTCAGGTTGGGGTAGGTGATTCAATGCTAGGTAGAGTAGTAGATGGATTAGGAATACCGGTAGACGGAAAAGGCGAAATTGAATCATCGGAATTTAAACCTGTAGAGATAAAGGCACCTGGTGTTATTTCGAGAAAATCTGTAAGTGAGCCACTGCAAACAGGAATTAAAGCTATTGATTCAATGATTCCTATTGGAAGGGGGCAAAGAGAATTAATATTAGGTGACAGACAAACAGGTAAAACAGCTATAGCAGTTGATACAATTATTAATCAAAAGGGCAAAGGAGTTTATTGTGTTTATGTCGCTATAGGTCAAAAACAATCAACAGTTGCTCAAGTTGTTGAAAAGTTAAAAGAAAATGGAGCTTTTGAATATACTACCGTTGTAGCTGCAAATGCCAGTGACCCTGCTCCTTATCAGTTTTTATCTCCATTTACAGGGTGTGCTATTGGAGAGTATTTTAGAGATAATGGTAAACACGCATTAGTAATTTATGATGATTTAACAAAGCATGCTTATTCTTATAGACAGCTTTCATTATTATTAAGAAGACCTCCAGGTAGAGAGGCCTATCCTGGGGATGTTTTTTACTTACACTCAAGATTATTGGAAAGAGCGGCTAAAATGAGTGATGAATTGGGGGGTGGCTCTTTAACAGCGCTTCCAATAATTGAAACGCAAGCAGGAGATGTTTCAGCTTATATACCTACTAATGTTATATCAATAACAGATGGTCAAATTTTCCTTGAAACAGATCTTTTTTATTCAGGAGTAAGACCCGCAATTAATGTCGGTTTATCAGTTTCAAGAGTTGGTGGATCTGCTCAAGTAAAAAGTATGAAAAAAGTTGCCGGAACATTAAGGCTTGATTTGGCGCAGTATAGAGAAGTTGAAGCTTTTTCTCAATTTGCATCTGACTTGGATGATGCAACTAAAGCACAGTTAGAAAGAGGATCTCGTTTAGTTGAAGCTTTAAAACAAGGCCAATATGTTCCACTACCTGTGGAGAAACAAGTTCTTTTAGCTTTCGCTGTAACAAACGGTTATGCAGATGATATTGAGCCTGATAAAGTTTTAGAATTTGAAGAAAAATTATATGAATATTTCGAAGCTAACCACAAAGATCTTTTAAATTCACTTCAATCAGAATATAGTGACGATTTAATATCTAGTATAAAATCAGCTTTAGATAAGTTTAAGGGAGCTAGTTAATAATTTAATGCCAAGTTTAAAGGAAATTAGAAATAAAATATCTAGTGTTAAAAGCACTAAGAGAATAATGCAAGCAATGAAAATGATTGCCACTGTAAAGTATGCGAAAACTCAAGTTATGATTAGTTCTTTCCGCCCATATTATGATGCTTATAGAAAAATTATTTCCACTGTTTCAAAAATGTCTACCAAAAATGGTGAGAAATATTTAAAACAAAAAGAAGGGAGTAATGATTTACTAATACTAATATCCTCCGACAGAGGTTTGTGCGGTTCTTATAATTCGAATTTATTTAGAAAAGTTGAAAAAAGTGAAAAAATTTATAATGCAAACATTTTTATTGGTAAAAAAGGCAAGGACTATTTTAAACATTCGAGTATGTTAGACGAAGATTTTTCTTTTAGTGAGAAAAATTTTAAAGAGGTATCCAAAAATTTATCTCCAAGGATCTTGGAAAAATATTTAAATAATGAAATTGATAATGTTTATGTTGGTTACAACAAATTTATTAGTGCTATTACTCAAGAGCCAACAGTTATGAGGGCTCTACCATTTCAAATTGATGATTTATCAGATGAATCTAGCGCAGATGTTTTAATAGAACCCGATGTAGAATCATTTATAGATATTGTATTTCCACAATTTTTTAATTTAATTATTTCTAGTATTTTGCTTGATTCTATAACTAGTGAACATGCTGCTAGAACAGCTGCGATGGATAATGCAACTAGAAATGCCGACGATATAATAAGAGAAACTACAAAATTATTTAATAAAACAAGGCAAGCATCAATAACCACAGAATTAATGGATATTGTTAATGGTGCAGAGGCGGTAAAATAAGGAGAATATTATGAGTACTGAAAATTTTGGAAATGTCATACAAGTTTTAGGTCCAGTAGTTGATGTAGAATTCGGTGGGGAGCTTCCTCCAATTAATACAGCATTGAGACTTTCAAATAATCTTATTAGTGAAAAAGATTGGAACTTAGTAATTGAGGTTGCTCAACAAATAGGAAGTAAAAGAGTTAGGTGTATAGCCATGGATACTACTGATGGAATTAAGAGGGGGGCAAAGGTACTTGATACAGGTAATCCTATTAGTGTTCCAGTTGGTAAATCTGCTTTAGGAAGAATGATGAATGTTGTGGGCGAACCTATTGATGGAAAAGGTGATATAAATTCTGAGGAATTTAACCCTATTCATAAACCTGCACCTACATTTCAAGATCAAAGTACTAAAACTGAAGTTTTTGAAACCGGAATAAAGGTAATTGATCTTCTTGCGCCTTTTTTAAAAGGTGGAAAAATTGGTTTATTTGGTGGAGCTGGTGTTGGAAAAACAGTTCTTCTAATGGAATTAATAAATAATGTCGCTAAAGAATCTGGTGGATATTCCTTTTTTGCTGGAGTTGGTGAAAGAACAAGAGAGGGTAATGATCTTTATATGGAAATGAAAGAGTCAGGTGTTTTAAATAATACAGGACTTGTTTTTGGTCAAATGAATGAGCCTCCTGGAGCAAGAGCCAGGGTGGCACTTACAGGTTTAACTCAAGCAGAATATTTTAGAGATAAAGAGGGTCAAGATGTATTACTTTTTGTTGATAATATTTTTAGATTTACACAAGCTGGATCAGAAGTTTCCGCTTTATTAGGAAGAATTCCTTCAGCAGTAGGATATCAGCCAACATTAGCAACTGATTTAGGGGCATTACAAGAAAGAATAACCTCTACAGTTAAAGGGTCTATTACATCAGTTCAGGCAATTTATGTTCCTGCAGATGATTTAACAGATCCTGCACCGGCAACTACTTTTGCACACCTTGATGGGACAATAGTTCTTTCAAGGCAATTAGCAGAATTAGGGATATATCCTGCGGTTGATCCATTAGATTCCACATCTAGAATGCTTGATCCAAGGATTGTGGGTGACGAACATTACAGAGTTGCCAGAGAAGTTCAAAGAATATTACAAAGATACAAACAATTACAAGAGATTATTGCAATTTTAGGTATGGATGAATTATCCGAGCAAGATAAAATAGATGTTTCTAGAGCTAGGAAAATTCAAAGATTCTTATCTCAACCTTTCTTTGTAGCTGCACAATTTACCGGGCTTGATGGTAAGTTTGTTCCAATTCAAGATACAGTTAAATCGTTTGATGAAATTTTAAGTGGCGAACTTGATGATTTACCTGAACAAGCTTTTTATTTAGTAGGAAGCATTGAAGAAGCAAAAGAAAAAGGAGCCAAAATAGGATAATGAGTGATTCGTTTGAGTTAAAAATCTATACTCCCGATGGAGTCCTTTTCTCTGATTCAGCAAAAAGAATATCAGCTATAAATTCTTTAGGTCAATTTGGTATTCTTCCTGGACATACATTATTTGCATCTGATATTGTAAGTGGAGATTTAGAAGTAATAAACAATGATGGAAATACTATATCTTTTGAAGTTGGAGATGGATTAATTAGTGTAGAAAACAATAATGTTACAGTTGCATTAGAAACAGGCGTTAAGTTATAAATTAATCATAGTAATAGTCCAAGCCTGAGTGGTCAATTGTTTTTTCACCTGCGAGAATTCTTAAAGTATTTTTCAATTTCATGCTTTGGATGAATAAATCATGTTCAGGATATAGATTATCTCCATACATAGGACTTTTAAAATAAAATGACATCCATTCTTGGATGCCTACCATCCCTGATCTTTGAGCTAAATCCATAAAAATTACTAAATCAAGGACTATAGGTGCGGCCAATATACTATCTCTACAAAGAAAATTAACTTTAATTTGCATTGGATATCCAAGCCAACCAAAAATGTCTATATTATCCCAAGCTTCTTTTTCATCACCTCGTGGTGGATAGTAGTTTATTCGTACTTTATGATAGAAATCTCCGTATAAATCTGGATAAAGATCAGGTTGAAATATATGATCTAAAACACTTAATTTACTTTCTTCTTTAGTTTTAAAATTTTTAGGATTATCGAGAACTTCTCCATCACGATTTCCTAAAATATTAGTAGAAAACCAACCATTTAATCCTAGCAATCTACTTTTAATACCTGGAGCTAATATAGTCTTCATTAAAGTTTGTCCTGTCTTAAAATCTTTACCACAAATTGGAACTTTATTTTTAATGCTTAAATTAATTAATGCTGGAATATCAACAGATAGGTTGGGTGCACCATTGGCATAGGCAGATCCACATTTTAATGCTGCATACGCATAAATCATACTAGGAGAGATATCAGGATCATTATTTTTCAAACCTTTTTCAAATGATGATATAGTTTTATGTACTTTCTTTATTTTTAGAAAAATTTCAGTGCTTCCACACCAAACCATAACAAGTCTTTTAATATTATTTTTTTCTTTAAAAAGATTTATTTCATCAATTAGCTCATTTGCTAATTTGAATAGATTTTTTTCTCTTTTAATATTTTTACCTTTTAGATTAGCTGCAAATTTTTTATCAAAAACAGCTTTTTGTGGTTGAATTTCTTCAAGTTCATCTTTAATTAATTCTATTTGATCTTTAGTTAATACACCGGATTTCAAACAAGCATTATAACAATTATCGTTATAAACATCCCATCCAAAAAATTCAATATCTTCTATCTCAGCAAGAGGGAGCAGGTCTTTTATTAAAGGGGTTTTATTCTCAGTTCTTTTACCTATTCTAATGGAGCCCATTTGAGACAATGAACCAAAAAGTTCACCAACTCCTTTTTTCTTAGCAAGAATTCCTGCAATAAATGTAGTACTAACAGCTCCGGAAATACCAGGAATTAATACTCCTAATTTCCCTTTGGGTTTGCTGACTTTGAACTTTTTTTTCATTAGAAAATTATCTTTTAGAGAACTGAGGACCTCTTCTAGCTTTCTTTTTTCCGTATTTCTTACTTTCTACCATTCTGGAATCTCTTGATAATAAACCCTTAGGTTTTAATTTTTCTCTCAAATTTTCATTATATACGACCAAGGCTCTTGAAATACCTAAGCGAATTGCTCCACTTTGACCAGTTAATCCTCCACCTAAAACTGAAATATTTATATCAAAATCTTTATCAGTATCAGTTACCTGAAGAGCTTCAATTGCATGCTTAACCCAAAAATCTCTGGGGAAATAAGAGTCTATTTCTCTTTTATTGATTAGTATATTTCCAGTCCCTTTACTAAGCCAAACTTTGGCTATTGAGTTTTTTCTTCTACCTGTTGCATAAAATTTTTCTGACAATTTATATTACCTCTAAATTTTCTAATTTTTGTGCTTCATGGGGATGGACAGACGAGCTATAAACTCTTAACCTAGAAATTAACTTATCTTGCCATTTATTTTTTGGTAACATTCCCTTTACAGCTTTTTTGAGTATCTCTGGTGAGTCGTCTTTCATTAGGTCCCTAGCTTTTTTACTTCTTAAACCACCAGGAAAACCAGTATTTCTATAATAAAACTTGTGATCCAGTTTTTTACCAGTAAAAACAAGTGAATCTGAATTTATAACTACAACAAAATCACCGTTATCGGTTCCAGGAGTAAATGTTGATTTGCTTTTTCCTATTAGAATAGATGCTATTTTAGTTGCTAACCTACCAACTACTTTATCTTTAGCATCAATTAAAAACCATTTTTTATCTGTCATAAATTATCTCAATAAAGAAATTAAGCTAATATATTACTGTATTGCTTATGCATGTCAAGCATTGGGAAAAAGCGTAAAAATTATTTTTTATGTTATATTAAAGTGAGGTTAAATTCTATGCAAGTGAGCAAAACATTAGATTATGCTGTGAGATCGCTTAGTTATATGGCTTCTTCTAGAGATGAAAATATAACTATTAAACTAGTTTCAGAAAAACAGCATATACCTCACAGCTATCTTGCCAAAATTATGAGGAAATTGGTTCAAAGGGGTATTCTTTCTTCATCATCAGGACCAGATGGTGGCTATTATTTCAAGAAAGATCCGATGAATATTTCTTTAAAGGAGGTGTACGAAGCTATCGAAGGAGATTTACAATTAATAGATTGTATGGATGGCGATCAAGTTTGTGAACTTTTCAAGACTTGTAATCAAAGATCTATCTGGGATCATCTTCAGCTTAACACTCTAGAATTTTTAAGTAAGATAACAGTTAAGGATTTAGCCAGTAAAAAATTTAACACTTAGAAAAAGAGGGTAAAATGAGAGAGGAATTAAAAATTGATAACGATCAAGCAACTAAAGAGATGCTTGAGAATGAAGAATATAAATACGGATTTGTAACTGATGTAGATCAAGATGTCTTCCCTGTTGGTCTAAATGAAAATGTAATTCGTGAAATTTCTAAAAGAAAAGAAGAACCTGAATGGCTTTTAAAGTTTAGATTAAACGCTTACAAAAAGTGGCTCAAAATGAAAGAGCCAAATTGGGCAAAATTAAAAGTTGAAAAAATTGATTATAACTCAATGAGTTATTTTGCAACACCAAAAGAAAGGCCCGAATCACTAGATGATATTGATCCAGAAATTTTGGAAACATACGATAAATTGGGAATTCCTCTTGAGGAGCAAAAAATGTTAGAGGGTGTAGCTGTTGATGCTGTCTTTGATAGTGTATCACTTGTAACTACATTCAAAGATAAGCTGGCTGAGCTTGGAATTATTTTCTGTTCATTCTCTGAAGCTGTTAAAGATCATGAAAGTTTAATAAAAAAATATTTAGGTAGAGTCATTCCAGCAAGTGACAATTATTTTGCCGCATTAAATGCAGCTGTTTTTACTGATGGTTCTTTTGTTTATGTTCCGAAAGGTGTTAGATGTCCCATGGAATTATCTACATATTTTAGAATTAATGCTGAAAACACAGGACAATTTGAACGAACATTAATCATTGCTGATGAAGGTAGTCATGTAAGTTATCTTGAAGGTTGTACCGCTCCCAAAAGGAGCACTAGTCAGCTTCATGCCGCTTGTGTTGAACTTTTAGCGCATGATGATGCAACTATTAAATATTCTACAATACAAAACTGGTATCCAGGTGATAAAAACGGTAAAGGTGGAATTTATAATTTTGTAACAAAAAGAGGAAATTGTGTTGGAAAAAATTCACGAATTTCTTGGACTCAAGTTGAAACCGGTTCTGCTGTTACATGGAAATATCCAAGTTGTATTTTAACTGGTGATAATTCTGTGGGTGAATTTTATTCAGTTGCTTTAACTAACAATTGGCAGCAAGCTGATACTGGGACAAAGATGATTCATTTAGGAAAAAATACTAAAAGTACTATAGTATCTAAAGGTATTTCTGCTGGACAAGGACAGAATACTTATAGAGGTCTTGTTCAAGTCTCTGAAAATGCTCAAGATGCAAGAAATTACACTCAGTGTGATTCAATATTAATAGGCGATAAATGTGGTGCTCATACTTTCCCTTATATAGAAATAAAGAATCCATCTGCTCAATTAGAACATGAGGCAACTACTTCCAAGGTTGGTGAAGATCAAATATTCTATTGTCAACAAAGAGGTATGTCAGAAGAGGATGCTTTATCTCTAATAGTTAATGGTTTTTGTAAAGAGGTCTTTAAAGAGCTTCCTTTTGAATTTGCAGTTGAAGCTGAAAGGTTACTTAGTGTAAGCCTTGAAGGCAGCGTAGGTTAAGTTAGGTCCAATATTAAATAGGGGTAGTTATATGCTTGAAATTAAAAATTTACATGCAAACATAGAAGATAAAAAAATTCTTAAAGGCTTAAATCTTTCAATAGGAAAAGGTGAAGTTCATTCTATAATGGGACCAAATGGCTCAGGAAAAAGTACACTAGCATCTATCCTAGCTGGTAAAGAAGATTATGAAATTACAGATGGAGATATATTATTTAATGGTGAAAGTATTCTAGAGATGTCACCCGAAGAAAGGGCTCAAGAAGGTATTTTTTTAGCTTTCCAGTATCCAATTGAAATTCCAGGTGTTTCAAATAGTTATTTTCTTAGAGAGGCTTTAAATTCTATAAGAAAGTCTAAGGGTGAAGATCCGCTAAAGCCCGTTGAATTTATAAAGTTAGCAAAAGAAAAGATTAAGCACTTAAAGATGGACGAATCTCTTTTAAATCGATCTTTAAATGAGGGCTTTTCAGGTGGAGAAAAGAAAAGAAATGAGATACTTCAGATGTCTATTCTGAACCCCTGCATGTCAATATTAGATGAAACTGATTCTGGATTAGATATTGACGCTTTACAAATAGTTGCCAATGGTGTCAATGCTCATAAAGATGCGAATAGATCCTTTTTGGTTATAACACATTATCAAAGATTATTGAATTATATAGTTCCGGATTTTGTCCATGTTTTAGTTGGAGGAGTTATCGTTAAGTCAGGTGACAAATCTCTTGCATTAGAGCTTGAATCAAAGGGCTATTCTTGGTTGGAGAACTAATTTGAAAGATTTTGAATCTAATTTATCAAACCAGCATGAAAGCTTTTTATCTTTTGAAAATAAGTCTCAGTACTTAAATATTTTTAGAAAAAAATCCTTCGATAATTTTAGAAAGCAAGGTTTGCCTAGTTTATTAGATGAAGATTGGCGGTTTACAGATTTATCAAATTTTTATAGAAATGAATATAAACATTTAGATTCTTCAGATATTGAGTTTGATAAAAATATTGTTCCTAAACATATTAAATCATTAGACGCTCACTTTATATATGTTCAAGATGGAAAGCTGATTGAATCCCCTGAATCTGAACTATTTGAAATAAATGATTTAAGTGTTTTTTTAGAAGAACTATCTGAAGATAAACTAGATTTTTTTTTAAATAGTCATAGCGAAAAAAATGTGGATTTTACTTATGAATTAAATTCTGCATTTATCAAAGATGGAATCCATCTAGAAATAAAAAAAAATACTATTTTAGATAAACCAATAATACTAATAAATTTTTATTCATCTGACCTTTCCCATATTAGCACTAGAAATATTATTGAAGTGGGTGCATTATCAGAAGGCCAAATAATTGAGTATTCATTTTCTAAACCAGATATAAATTTTTTTTTAAATAAAGCTACCTCTTTTTACTTAAGTGATTCATCAAATATAGAACACTTGTCTGTAGATGAATCGAGTAAAAATTCTTACATTTTTTCAAATATTAAGATTAATCAGAATAAAAATTCAAACTTTACAACTGATTCAATTTTAATAGGTGGAAGGATATATAGAAATAATGTTCATCCAGCTTTAAAGGGAGAAGGTGCAAATTCTAATATTTTAGGTTTATATATGTCTACAAATAATCAGCATATGGATAACTATATGTTTGTAGAGCATGAACAACCAAATTGTGGAAGCAGACAGCTTTATAAAGGTTTATTAAAAGATGAGTCTAAAGGCGTTTTCCATGGAAGAATTCTAGTCCATAATGCTGCACAAAAAACAGATGCAAAGCAAACAAATAGAAATTTATTATTATCAGATAAAGCACAAGTAGATACAAAACCTCAATTAGAAATTTATGCTGATGATGTTAAATGTACACACGGAGCAACTACAGGACAACTTGATCCTGAAGCACTTTATTATTTAAGAGCAAGAGGAATTGAATTTGAAAAAGCTAAACTTATAATGATCAGATCTTTTACCGAGGAGCTCTTGGAATTTATTAAAAGTGATTTTATTTTAAATCTGCATAAGAAGACTGTTGAAAATTGGTTTATTGAATCAAATTTAGCTGAAATGGAATAAATTTTTTATTAATAAAACCCTTGACTTACAAATCAAAAAAAATTACAGTAGAAAAAAATAGTGGTTTACTATTTTTTAATCTAAAGGGAGGTTTGTTCTGATATGGCAGTAGCAAAGAAAAAAAAGCCCGCAGCAAAAAAAACAACAAAAAGAAAGCCAGCAGTAAAAAAAGCTACAACAAAAAAAACTGTAGCTAAAAGAAAGCCGGCAGCTAAAAAAACTACTAAAAAGAAGACAGTAGCTAAAAGAAAGCCTGCAGCTAAGAAAAAAGTTACTAAGAAAAAGCCGACAGCTAAAAAAACTACTAAGAAAAAAGTAGTTA
>CEPA01029940.1_pt1 | contig 35865 bp, 56 predicted proteins | sample 356241 | NCBI WGS metagenome assembly CEPA01 (sample SAMEA2620542, study PRJEB7988) | marine metagenome | biome: marine biome (ENVO:00000447); feature: surface water layer (ENVO:00002042); material: "saline water (ENVO:00002010), including plankton (ENVO:xxxxxxxx)" | depth 5 m
GGTACACTCGATCAACTTTATAACAATGACTTCAGAACATTCATCGAATACAACAGACAAGATGTTGCATTACTGGACAAGCTGGATAAAAAATTAAAGTTCATTGATTTATCAAATGAACTAGCTCATGCAAATACTGTTTTGCTACAGACCACAATGGGTGCAGTGGCAGTTACAGAACAAGCAATCATTAACGAAGCACATCACAGAGGATTACAAGTTCCAAACAGGCCTAAACGTGATGAAGAAAATACTGCGGCCGCAGGTGCTTATGTGGCATTTCCTAAAAAGGGTGTACACAAATGGATAGGATCAATGGACTTGAATTCACTGTATCCTTCCGTTATTAGAGCATTGAACATGGATCCAGCAACCATTGTTGGACAACTTAGACAAGACTTAACACAGGCATTCATTGATGATCAAATGACATTACAAAAGAAGTCATTTGCAGGTGCTTGGGAAGGTAAGTTTGGCACACTAGAATATACTGCGGTTATGGAACAAAGAAAAGATGTTGACATAACTGTTGATTTTGAAAGTGGTGAAAGTGAAATCTTAAGTGCCGCGGAAGTTTACAAATTAATATATGATAGCAATCAACCATGGATGCTGACTGCAAATGGTACTATACTTACAAATGAATTTGATGGCGTTATTCCGGGCTTGTTAAAACGTTGGTATCAAGAACGTAAAGAATTGCAAACAATGAAGAAGAAGGCCATTGATGCAGGTAATCAAACAGAGATTGCTTTCTGGGACAAAAGACAGCTGGTTAAGAAGATTAACCTAAATAGTTTATATGGTGCAATACTAAATCCTGGTTGTAGATTCTTTGATAAACGTATAGGACAGTCAACTACACTTACAGGCAGAGCTATTGCAAAACACATGGCGGCAGAAGTAAACAAAGTTATTACAGGTACATATGATCACGTAGGTGATAGCATTATATATGGTGATACTGACTCGGTGTATTTTAGTGCGTTCCCTATATTGAAAAAAGAAATAGAAGCAGGACAGATTCCTTGGACCAAGGATAGTGTCATTAAATTGTATGATCAAGTTTGTGGAGAAGCAAACAAAACATTTGGCAAGTTTATGATGGAGGCATTTCATTGTCCTAAAAGCAGATCAGATGTGATTGCGGCTGGTAGAGAGATTGTTGCAGAGTCCGGATTGTATATCACAAAGAAACGTTATGCGGCATTGATATATGATGATGAAGGTGAACGTAAAGATGTTGATGGCAAGCCAGGAAAAGTAAAAGCTATGGGTCTTGATCTTAAACGTTCAGACACTCCAGTATTCATGCAAGACTTTCTAAGTGAAATATTAATGATGGTGTTACAAGAAAAAAGTGAAACTGATATATTAGAACGTATCAGTGAATTTAGAACTGAATTCAAACTCCGTCCTGGTTATGAAAAAGGATCGCCTAAACGTGCAAACAGAATAGGTGATTACATGAGAAAGGAACAACGTGAAGGCAAAGCAAATATGCCCGGACACGTTCGAGCAAGTATAAACTGGAACACATTAAAAAGAATGAACGGTGACAAATATTCGCAAGAGATTGTTGATGGTATGAAAGTTATTGTATGTAAACTTAAAACAAATCCATTAGGATATACAAGTGTTGCATATCCAACAGATGAACTACGTTTGCCTGATTGGTTTAAAGAACTTCCATTTGATAATGATGCTATGGAAGAAACTATCATTGATAATAAACTTGGAAACTTGATTGGTGTGCTAAACTATGACATAGCAAGTACATTACAAAAGAACACATTTAATAACCTTTTTGACTTTGGAGGCGCAGATGAAAGCTAAAAGAAATAGACTTGAAAGAAAGCTGGACGAGTACAATCATATAATGGAACTTATAAGAACCATTGTACCGATTGCAGTTTTAATAATACAAGTAATCATCTTAATGAAGTTGGTATAGTATGGCAACACACGGAATGATAGACTTAGAGACACTAGGCGTTGAGCCGGATAGTGTTATTATCACAGTAGGAGCAATTAAGTTTGATCCTTACACTGATGAAGAGCCTCATAATGGATTATATCTACGTTGTGATATTGAAGAACAATCAGAAAAACTAGGCAGAACTATAGACGACAATACAATGGAATGGTGGACCAAACAACCAAAAAAAATTCAAGACGAAGCATTTGGAGAACACAAGGATCGTGTCAACATGGATCAACTTACAAAAGCACTCAACAAGTTCTGTGTGGGTGTTGACCAACTATGGTGTCAAGGTCCGTTGTTTGATTATGCAATATTACAAAATTTATACAAGAACATTAAAAAGCCTTGTCCGTGGAACTTCTGGCAAATCAGAGATAGTAGAACTGTCTTCAGCATGATGCCAAGTGATCCACGTAAAGCAATACAGGAAGAAATGCACAATGCACTAGCAGACTGTTATTATCAAGCAAAATGTATTCAATCAACATACAAACATTTTGGAGTTACAAATGGATCTAAATGAAGAAATGAAAAAATATATGGAAGAAAACAAACAAGTGTTTCTAAGCGAGATGAATAAAATTCACAAACGGTTAGACAAAATAGACAACGAAGTTGAAGGCTTAAAAATAAAACTAGAAAAACATATTAGTTTCATTGATGAAACATATGAAGGTTTACGCAATCCAATCGAAGGAGTAAAAAGATGGCTGGGGAGATAGAAGAAATCTTAGCTGAGCTAAGAGAATATCGTGAAGAACTTGTACACAAAAATTATCCTATGGGTAGGATAAATGAAATAATCATGAAGTGGGAAAACAAATCTGTAAAGGTTATAAACAATGATGACGACATGGAACTTGCAGATGACACATACTACGACATGGATCCACTTGGAGATGAAGATTGAAAATATTATTAACAGGTAGCAAAGGATACGTAGGATCACATTTATTGCAACACTTGAAAGCACATCAAGTATACACAATAGACAAGTCCGACGGCAACGATTTGGTAACCTGTGATTTAAATTATGATGTGGATTTGGTAATACATTTAGCGGCATCTTCTGGAATCAGAAAGAGTTTAGAAAATCCTAAAGAATACTGGAAGAACAATGTAATTGCAACCAAAAGGATATTTGATCATTTCAAAGACACAAGAATAATGTATGCAAGTTCAAGCACTTCAAAGGAACCAGAAAGAAATCCTTATGCACTTACTAAAAAGACTGTGGAAGAACTTGCACCAAGAAACAGTTTAGGTTTACGTTTTTGCACTATATATAGTAACAGTCAGCAAAGGCCCAATATGTTTATCCCTAGATTACTCCGCAACGAACTTTCCTATATCCATTCAAACCATAAACGAGATTTTATACACATTGATGACGTGTGTAGTGCCATTTGCTTTCTTATGAACAGAGATGTAAAAGGAGTAGTTGATATTGGCACAGGTGAAAGCACACCATTAGGAGAAATTGTAACCTATTTAGATCTAGAAGTTGATCGAAAATTGGGGGACGAACATGAAAGGTTATGCAATAAAGCAGACATTTCAACATTAACAAATTTAGGATGGTCACCAAAAGTAAAACTATTTGACTACCTAAGTCAACAAAAGGACTTGACTAAATGACAAATCTTTTGTACAATAAACAATCTAAGGAGAAAAACTGATGAAAGACATCTTACAAGATATGGTTGCTCATACACACTCACTAGGATTTTTGAATCTAGTGAAAGTGACAGGCGATGATCAATCTACACAAATTGATAGTATGGCAGAAGATAGAAGTGTTATCTTAACTGCAAATACAAAAAGCCCTGTGAATGAATTTGCGGCAACGTTTGGTATGCCCAATTTGGATAAACTTGCTTTGCATTTGAAGAATCCAGAGTATCAAAAAAATGCAAAACTTTCCGTTGAGAAAGCAACAAGGAATGGTGAAGAAGTTCCTACACACATTCACTTTGAGAATGAAGCAGGTGATTTCCAGAATGATTACAGATTTATGAATCAAGAGATCATCAACGAAAAACTTAAGAGTGTTAAGTTTAAAGGTGCAAGTTGGGAAGTAGAAATTGAACCAACTATTGCAAGTATTCAAAGAATGAAGTTGCAGAGTGCGGCACATTCTGAAGAAACTGTGTTTACAGTAAAAACTGAAAATGATAATTTAGTATTTTACTTTGGTGATCACAGTACACACGCAGGATCATTTGATTTTGCAAAAGGTATTGCTGGAGCACTTAAACACGCATGGAGTTGGCCTGTTGCACAGGTACAAGCAATACTTGGACTTGATGGAAAACTTACAATGAAGATTTCAGATCAAGGTGCTATGCAGATAACAGTTGATAGTGGACTTGCGGAGTACAATTACATTTTGCCTGCACAGTCTAAGTAGGAGAGGATAGTGAATACAAATCTTACTAATGCACAAAAAGATTATGCAGTTTTTCTCCCTGCCATTAGTGGGTTTTTTGCAACCTTTATAGGTAAGCAAAGATATGAGGAGTACGTAGAAAGATCACGTATTCCTAAATCCTTTCCAACAGAAGTAGAAAGTCTAAACTGGCTTGAACCTAAAGCTAGTATGTTCAACTATCATTGGAGTTTATATTCGGCAGGACACGCCGAGTTAGATGTAAACAAAAACTCTCCAAAAGAAGACATGATCAGAAACAGAGATCGCAACAACAGTTGGTTGCTTGGAGATTCAGGAGGCTTCCAGATAGGTAAAGGTGTTTGGGAAGGTGACTGGAAAGATCCTAACTGTCCTAAAGCAAAGAAGAAACGTGAACAAGTTCTTACTTGGATGGACAAGTATATGGACTATGGAATGATACTTGATATTCCTGCATGGGTGTCAAGGTCAGAAGCTGGACAAAAAGCAACTGGAATCACTACGTATCAAGAAGCCGTTAACGCCACAAGAATAAACAATGACTATTTTATGAAAAATAGAAATGGTAATTGCAAGTTCTTAAATGTATTGCAAGGTGAAAACCATACAGATGCAGAAGATTGGTATCAACAGATGAAAGACTATTGTGATCCTAAGAAATACACAGATCACTTTAATGGTTGGTCAATGGGTGGCCAGAATATGTGTGATATACACTTGGTGCTTAAAAGAATTGTTGCATTACGTTTTGATGGTTTGCTGGAAAAAGGATTGCATGACTTTATGCACTTCTTAGGCACTAGTAAATTAGAATGGGCAGTATTATTAACAGACTTACAAAGAGCAATTAGAAAGTATCACAACGAAAACTTTACAATTACATTTGATTGTGCAAGTCCTTTCTTAGCAACTGCTAATGGACAACTGTATATACAAACAGAAACACTTGATAGAACAAAGTGGGTATATAGAATGGTTCCTAGCATAGATGATAAAAAGTATGCAAGTGATACAAGATTATTTAAAGATGGTGTACTGCAAGATGGAATATTTAAAAACTTCCAAGACAGTCCTGTATCAAAGGATATACTTGTAAAAGATATTTGCATTTATGCTCCAGGTGATTTAAACAAGATTGGCAAGGAAGGAAAAACAAGCTGGGATAGTTTCAGTTATGCAATACAGATGGCACACAACGTATGGCATCATATCAATGCAGTACAAGAAGCTAACAGATGCTATGACAATGGTATATATCCTTCTATGTTGGTACAAGAAAAATTTGACAGACTTTATTTCCGTGATGTTATTGATGCTATCTTTAGTACAAGCGATAGAGGTAAAGCAGAAGCAATCATTGAGGAATATTCAAGATTCTGGATGTCTATCATAGGCACTAGAGGAGCAACAGGTAAAAAAACTATTAATGCCCAAACACAATTTAATGCTTTGTTTGATGATGCTGATAGTGTGCCGGTTGCTGAAACAGACACAGAAGACTTACAAGAAAGTAAGTTGGAGGAGTTAGAAAATGAACAAAAGTAAAGCAGAAAAAAAATTAGAACACGAACACAGATACTATGACAAGAAAGTTATAGAGATCACAAAAGACAGAAAAAAGGATAGAACTTGGGAAACCAAGGAACTACTACAAAGACACAAAAAAATTAAGTTAGCACTCAAGGATAAACTGGCAGGACACTAATGCAACATACCGCACTCTTTTCAACTCTTTTACTAGAAGACTATCTACATTTAGATAACAAGTCTATTGTTGATGCTTGTTATAGAATGAAGAAAGCACAAACTTGGGGTGAACAAGATGGTGGTTGGCAAAGTGATTGGCTGATTGACGATCCTGATTTTAAAGAACTTAAAGATGCAGTCAGTAATATGTTTAAAAAGGTACAGGAAGAGTACTACACTATTAACTGTCCTATTCAAATAAAGAATGAATGGGTGAATATAAATTATCCAGCAGGTGCAACAACTAATATTAACATGGTCCATATGCACGATAGAAATGTTCTAAGTTGTGTTTATTATGCACAGGCAAGTGAGAAGTGTGGCAACTTAACTTTGTTCAGTCCACATCAGTTGTATGATCAAGCAGTTCCGTATAGATATATTAAAAGTCCTAATGAATGGAATAGCACAAGATTTAGAATCAAACCAGAAACAGGAAAGCTAGTATGTTTTCCAAGTTACTTGTTGCACAATGCAGGAGTAAACATGAGCAACAGAGATAGAATTAGTATTGCATTCAATGGAGATATAAATGATGGGAGCTTCATGTGAAACGTGAATATGAAAATGGTATAAAAGACAACGTAGAGTTCTTTACTGGTGTAGAAGTTGAAAAGACTCCTGCATACGGCATGAAAACTTTGTTTGTAGTGGGCATAAAGTTTTCAATTGATGTTATGGACAAAGCAAGAGAAAATGATTGTAAACACATTTACTTAGGTGCAAATCAAAGTTTCAATCCTACAAATGATGATCAAAAGGAAGACTGGGATGATATGCTTATGCCATTACTTGAAGAAGGTTGGTTGGTGACACTAGATTATGATGTTAAGTATCACGAACACATAGTTAATTTTGATTACAACAGATTTGAAAACTTTATTTCACAGATAAGTGTAAAGATGCCTAAGATTGATAACTTAAATGAAAATGCCTGTGTAAAGATTGATGACAATGATTTTAAATTTTCTAACAAAGGTGTTTGGATACACAATGTAAAAGATTTAAAGCTAGACGCCAATTTCACAGATTGGAAAGAATATTCAAAAGATGAACCATTGGAAGAGGTTGACAATGTGGGACAGTAATGCTATAATAGATGATAGTAGTAATAAAGAAGAACATATTCCTTATAGGGAAATGATAAGGCAAAAATACAAAGAAATAGGAGAGGCACATAGAATGAAAGATGCAAAAAGAATGATTTGGGTTACTTTTAGAAAAGAAGGAATACATAAGTATCCTGCGGCACTAGAAGATCCTAAACTAGCAACAGGTGATGAATATGATGTATCCTTTTTAGGTTATCCACACAGACACATATTTCATTTCAAAGTAGCAATTGAAGTTTTCCATGATGACAGAGATATTGAATTTATACAATTCAAGAGATGGTTAGAAAAACTTTATCAAGAAAAAACTTTAGAATTAGATTACAAATCTTGTGAAATGATCAGTGATGATCTTTATACACAAATTAATGAAAAGTATCCAGGCAGAGAAGTCCACATAGACGTTTCTGAAGATGGAGAAAATGGTGCACATATCGTATACAGCAAATAGAAGAGGAGAACTTGACGTGTCTTATTTTGCTAAAAACCCTGACGTTGTAAAGATTTTTGACGACCTGGAAAAGTTTAAAAACTTTTGTAGGTTTGAAGGTTACAGATTTAATGAGAAAGATCTGTATGATAACAAGAGTCGTGCATATTCGGCCTTCTTGGATCCACAAGCCGCAAGAGCTGAAAGGAAAAGGCGTAGAATTGCAAGATTCAAAAAAAGGAAACTAAATTGATATACATAGTAGACATTGAAGCAGTAGAAACACGTTATACAAAACAATGGAAGGAATATCTTCCTAAACAGTTAAGACGTGCAACTAACCAAGAAGTAACAGTAATAAGCGGAGGTGATACTCCACAAGCAACCACTCCTGGTGCTTTTTTAAACTTTGGTGGTACTAATGTTTACAAGAGCAAACAGTTAGAGCAAATAGGAGAAATGTTTTGTAATGGACAAGTTAAAGATGGCGATTACTTCCTTTATACTGATGCTTGGAATCCTACTGTTATCCAGCTTAAATATATGGCTGAACTGCTCGGAGTTAAAATTAAAGTGGGTGGATTGTGGCACGCCGGTTCATATGATCCTGCGGACTTTTTAGGTAGACTAATAGGTGATAAGCCTTGGGTAAGAAATGCTGAAAGGTCAATGTTTGATTGTTATGATCACAACTTCTTTGCAAGTAGTTTCCATATTGATATGTTTATTGAATCCTTTAAAGAGTATGGCAACTACGTTGGACTTACTACTGAGAAAAACAAGGTACAAAGAGTTGGTTGGCCTATGGAGTATTTAAAGAACAGTTTAGATAGTTACAAAGGTATGCCAAAGGAAAACATAATTTTATTTCCACACAGGATTGCTCCAGAGAAACAACCAGACTTATTTAGAGATTTACAACATGACTTGCCTGATTATGAACTAATTGTTTGTGCAGACAAGACACTTACAAAGAATGAATATCACAACTTGCTTGGCAGAGCAAAGATGGTGTTTAGTGCAAACCTACAAGAGACACTTGGCATAAGTTGGTATGAAGGTGCATTGGTTGATTGTATTCCTATGGTTCCAGATAGGTTAAGTTACAGTGAGATGGCACTTGATCAATTCAAATACCCAAGTGATTGGACAATAGATGCTGATGGTTATGCAAAACATAAAGCTGAACTGATTGAAAGAATTAAAACTTACATGGAACACTATGATGAATATTTGCCTATTGTAAGACAACAGGTTAAAAAATTACAAGCTGAATTCTTCAGTGGTAACAAACTTTATGGAGCAATAAGCAGTGAACGATGAAGATGAAAAAATTGTAAAAGTACAATTAGGAGATGATAAACCTTACACAGTAACTTATTCAACTGGCGGAGCCAGTACCATATCAGATCCTGCATACACACTAACAAGTTCAGATCTTACAGATACATTAGACATGGGTGGAGGTCAAACATCATTTGCACCTACATATACTTCTTCTTTAGGAGATGGAGAATTTACATTTGGCGAACATGGTGTACAAAATTGGCCTAGTGAATATAGAATTGAGGAAATGATTAAGAAATATCCTGCACTTAAAATTGCATATCTAAAATTTAAAGAAGTGTATGATTTAGTGAAAGATGATTATGCAAATGGAGATGACGATGAGATTCCTTTTTAAGGATAGGAAACGTATTATATTTGATAGAGGAGGTACTATTCCTTATTTGGTTAGATACTATGTGTTCCTAAAGGACAGAAAGAACTTTCCTTTCAATATCACGTTACACAAAGTATTAGAAAGCGATGAACCTCAACTTCATGATCATCCATGGGATTGGGGTGCTTTAATTTTAAAAGGTGGGTATTGGGAACATACACCACAAGGTAAGTTTTGGAGAGGCCCAGGATCGTTGCGTTTTAGAAAAGCAGAAGATCTGCATTGGTTAGAACTAGCAAAAGATAAAGATGGAAAAAATATTCCTTGTTGGAGTTTATTTTATATGGCTAAGAAAAGAAAAGATTGGGGATTCAAAGTAGATGGTAAATGGATCCAACATGAAGAATACTTAAATAAGAAAGAAGTACGTCCTGAGCCAACAAGGTATGGCACTTGGGAAGTTAAAGGAAGAGAGATTGATTTTTAATGAACGAACCAGTAATTACACAAAAGTTAGATGGTAAGCTATTAATATTTGATGACGTCTTTTCGCCGCCTCAACTAAATGAGTTGGTAATGGATGTACAAAACTTTCCATATCTGTATGGTGAAGTAGATGATAGTGATTTGCCTCCGACAGGAATGAGTACTGGTGATTATCAAGGCACAAAAACTTTTCATGCTCTATGGAACTTTATAGAAACATACGTACCAGAATTGCATGGCATGGTTTTAAAAAGATCACACGCAAATATATTTGCACCACGTGAATCAGCTTTTTATCACGTAGATGATGAAAATGAAGAAGCATGGACATTTATGTTTTATGCAAACAACAACTGGGATATTAATGAAGGTGGTGAAACTAAATTTATTACAAATTTACAAAATCAAAAAACAGATTATCAAGGAACAAAATATCCTGATATCATAAGTGTTCCTCCTATCCCAGGAAGAATGTTAGCATGGAAAAGCAATCTGTTACATACTGCAACACCATTTAGAGACAAGCACAGATTTACTCCAACATTCAAGTTTGTTAAAAATAATAAACAAATTAATAATCCAATCATTATGGGCGACGAAATGACGTATCCTTGGAAAAAGGACTACGTGGCTCCTAACCCTATTAAAGAAAAAATACATACCATTGTCAGCATAGATGTTTTTGAAACAACACTTCCTAATGTTAACAATAAAGAAATGTTAGAATGTATAAGCAGTTATGACAATGAAAGAATAGATCCTAATCCAGAAGATACACATTATGAAGATTTTAAATTTCCTAACAATCCTTGTTGCATAAACTTTATGAAACAAGTTGAACAAGCAGTACAAGAATACACAGGAGATAAAGACATAGAACTATCTGGTATATGGACACACAAAACTGAACCGCATGGTAGTACTGCCTTTCACAGTCATACAAGTAGTAAGTATTCATTTGTTTATTATCCTGAAGTGTGTGAAGGACAAGGCAGTTTACATTTCACAGTATTTGTAAATGATATGCCAAGATTTGAAAAAGTAGTTGAACCAAAAGAAGGTATGCTTTTGATTTTTGATTCAAGGATTAGCCACTATACAGGCAAAAACGTGAGTGGAAAAGATAGATATTCTATAAGCGGAAATTTTAATACCAGGAGCAAAAATGAAAATTAAAAAGAAATACTACACATGGTCAGACGTAGAATCAATGTGTGTAAGTATCGTTAACCAAATGTATGCAGACTTTTATAGACCTGATTACATAGTAGGTATCACAAGAGGTGGAAACATACCTGCCACAATTATAAGCAACATGACTGGCATACGTTGTGAATCAATCAAAGTAAGTTTACGTGATAACGAAACAGGCAAGACGGGTGATAGTGTTGATTGGATGGCCGATGATGCTTATGGTATACTAGACGGAAAAATTGTATCTGGTTCTCCAACTGGTAAAAAGATATTGATAGTAGATGACATAAATGATACAGGTGCTACATTTAATTGGATAAAAAATGATTGGGAATCTCGTCATAAAGATCCAGACAAGTGGAAACGTATCTGGGGCAACAATGTTAAATTTGCAACACTCACAGAAAATTTTGCAAGTAAGTTTAATGAAGTATCCTATCACTGTGATGAAGTAAACAAAGCAGAAGAAGATGTTTGGTTGGTTTATCCTTGGGAAAATGTTGGAAGTTATGACGACTAATATAGGATGGTGTTGGACAGGAACTATACCGGAACTACTCGTAATAGAACCAGAACGTTTAAAAACACCAAAGGTTGAAAACAAGCAATACAACAAAAGAGGTGTAATAGACTGCCCTTCATATCAGAGCTTTTACAATAATCTATTTGTTTTGAAGTCACCGGTGTCTTTCACTGCCGTTCCTAAAGAGGGAGGTGTAGATATCGAAAGCGATGAAGTAGATACAAATCAACTGCAAGGATTAGTAACATTACATCAACCAGAAGAAATGTATGATGTTGAAAAACCAATGTTTCAATTTAATCTAAATTACTTGTTTGTTGCAGATGAACCTGTGTTGATGGAAATATTACCTCCATTCCTACTTCCATATCAATTGCCAGGAGAAGTAATTGGTGGTAGTTTTAATATTCATAGTTGGATAAGAAGTATAAGCTGGGGATTTGTTTTTAACAACACACATGATAAGCTAAACATTAGACGTGGTGATCCTTTGTGTTATGTTAAATTTACTCCAAGTAATTTAAAGACAAATATAAAATTACAAGAATGTATGCTTACAGATGAATTAATCAGAGAATTGGACAAAAAGAGATACTTGACACAGTTTAAAAAAGGTGGTATAATAAGTTTAATGAAAAGAGCATTAAAGTTAAGACCAAAAAAATTAATTAAAATAAAACCAAGGTTATGACAGAAGATAACGTAATTAAATTTCCAGAAATAAAAGATACTGTTCATATCTTAAAATTTAAAGTACCTGCTGTCATTAGAATGAACAAAGAGTCAGATAGTGATATAGCACTTGAAATAGAAAGATTAAGTCCAACAGAAGGCATAGGACAGGCATGGGTACCTGCAAAGAATATGCAAGAAGCAAAAAAGAAACTACACAAAATGATTCAAGTAACGGAGTGGTTAGATGATGCGTGAAGATTTAATGGTGCAACAACAAGTTGAAAACTTATGGCAACATTTTGTAGGTGTCATTTGTTTAAACCAAACAGGAAGAATGCAAGTCAAAAGGGTGTTACCAGAATTTTTTGATAAATGGCCAACTCCTGAAGCCTTCTTAAAAAGCAGAAAGTCTACTGTAATCAAAGTAATTAAAAGTTTAGGCTTTTACAATAGACGTGAGAATGCAATACGACAGATGACAAAAGATTTTTTAACTTGGGACGGAGAAGATGCTACCAAGTTATATGGCGTAGGAAAATATGGATCAGACAGTTACGAATTGTTTTATAAAAAACGTATACCTGATAACGTAGGCGATCATGAATTAAAAAGATACATTAAGGAAGAGTTTAATGCAGTATAGTGAAGTACCTTGGAAAGACGTATTAATAGATACAAAAGAATTTACAGTATTCAAAGACAAGTATCCTGTAACTGAAGGACACGTTCTTTTTGTGCCTAAGGTAGAAGACTGGGAACACTTGACAGCTTGTTTTACTGCCGCTTACAAATGGGGATATGATTGGGTAGAACGTGGTTATTGTGATGCTTTTAACATAGGACAAAATGTTGGTAAAGAAGCAGGACAAACTGTGATGTATCCACACGTACATTTGATTCCAAGACGTGTAGGAGATATGGATGATCCTAAAGGAGGTGTAAGAGGTGTCATTCCAGAAAAGCAAAAATACACTGACGAAGATGCAAAAAGAAGAGATGGTTCTTTTAACACACAGGAAATTATTGAAGCTCAAGAAAGGATACTTAAAAGAAGATGAGAATCGCGGCACTAGGTTGTAGTCACACTTGCGGATATCATGTTGCTGATATTCCTGAAGATGTTAGTCTTAATCATAAGACTTGGCCTTACAGTGGCAAGTGGCACGATAATAATTGGGCTGAGTTCTACATCAATAGCAAAGATGCTGACGGTGTCATATTCGCCAACAGTAGCAATGGTTGGTGGGAATACAGTGAATGGTTAAGTTTCTTATTTAAAAAATATGATGATATAAAAGAAGTCGTTGTACAAAACACTTATTGGAATAGATTTAGACTTACAATGATGGATCCACCTGATTACGAAAACATGGTTCCACATGATGAACTGTATCATTTAGAACACAAAAAAGGCAAGATTGACCTGTGGTTAAAGAAACTACACAATGATGAAAGAAAGATATTTGATATTCCGTTACAATGCTATCCTGAAGACTATGAAAAAAGATTGTATTTTAATGTGAAGTTTGATCCAAGGTTCATGATGGGTGCTCCAGACTTGAGAGCAGAGCCATACATGAAAGTAAAGACTTGGATGGAAATTATGAGCCTCAAAGCACAAAGAGAATGGTTTAAAGAAATGTTCATTCTACAAGAGCTATGTCGCCGTAATGGAGCAGAGCTAAAACTTTTTAGCTTAAATAAATGGACATGGATACCAGATGAAATGTTGATTCCTAAATTAAGGAATTCTTTTTATAATTTTGATTATATCCAAGTCGCAAACAGTCACGTTGAGGAATGGTTCTTACGTGAGAAGAAAGTAGACATAACAAAGAAAACTGTTGATGGTGAACATTTTGGAGATGATATTCACAAGATTATCGCTTTAGAATATCTTCCACAACAATTTGGAAAGGAAAAGAATGGCATACGATAGAAAATTAATGATAGAAGCTATGATTAAACACGCAGAAGGTCATATAGCCAAACATAAAGCCAACGTGGAAGTTTACTTTCACAATGCGGCTGGTGTAGGTGAACATCCTGATATTTTGGAAGCTATTGAAAAAGAATTGAATATCATTTCAATGTATCATGATCAAATTGAAATGCTCAACAAATACTTTTGATGCATTTAAAACTTGACAAAAAACCTAAATAAGTGTATAGTATACACTAAGACTGGAGACATCCTCGTCTATAACTCGGAGAAAGAAATTGAAAAAATTTGAAGAAATAACAAAACGTTTACAGGCTGATAAACATAGGTATTGGGCTGGTGATAATATAGCCCAATACATACACAAAGGCGAAAAAGAAATTTTAATTGATGAGGCAACAGAAGCATTCGAACAAGTCCTCGACAGACTACTAATAGATAGATTTACCGATCCCAATTCAATGGATACTGCAAGACGTCTTGCAAAAATGTATTACAATGAAATAATGAGTGGCAGATATCTGCCAATGCCAAATGCAACTGCTTTTCCTAATCATGTAGATGATGGGTACAAAGGTATGTTGGTTGTGCGAAGTGAAATCAAGAGTATGTGTTCACATCATCATCAACCAGTGAGTGGCGTTGCATACATTGGAATTATTGCGGCAGAAACACTTATAGGACTTTCAAAGTATACACGTATTGCACAATGGTGTGCTAAACGTGGAACACTCCAAGAAGAACTTAATAATGAGATTGCTAGACAAATAGCAAAAGCAACAGGCAGTTCTAACATTGGAGTTTACTTACAAGCAACACATGGTTGTTGTGAGAATAGGGGTATAGGTGCTCATAGTAGTTTGACGCAGACGACTGTGTTGAAAGGAGCATTCAATGATGACCCTGGAACTAAGAAGGAGTTTATGGATAACATTAAACTTCAACAAGAGTTTGCACCCAGATAGAAAGGACAGGTCATGGTTATGCAATACAAATTTAGACAATTTATAGTTGATGCTTGGAATGGTGTAATGAATTATGAACGTAATCCATTGAGACACATTCCAGACTTACAGGTTAGACACATGGTGATGCAGGTGTTGGCATTTATGTGGTCAGGTGTATTTGCTTTGCTTATCGCAGATAGCATTACAGTTTTTGCTTACAGTTCAATAGCACACATTGCCTTTATCACTGCTATTGTGGTTACTGTTGCAACATTTAAGGTTGCAGAAAGAAGCCCAAATGCTTTCAACTTTATAAAAGGATATCACTCGTATGGTAGAGGAAGACAGACTATGATTATGCGAGATAAGAATGGTAATCCTTATAAAATTAATTTACCAAAAGGTGACCCAGGCGGAGAGCATGAATAAATTGAAGTGGTGGATTTTAGACAACTTGCCAACAATATGGATCCTGGCCGTGTTCGGCTTCGGTCTTTTGTTGGCATATAACCAAGCAGGAATGTAATGGAAAACGAAAAACAACTCGAACTTTTTGATACTACAGATAAGTTCGGAGTGGATACTCATGCCGCTCCAAAGTTGCCTAAGGTTGACAAAGGTTTTAAAGCAAGAATAATTGATCCTAAGAATCAAACAAATTTAGGAGGCAGTTGGTTAAATTTAGGTAACCATGTTTTACTTGCAGGCTTTGTGGCTTGTATAGTGTTTGTAATAATGGCAAGTTATTAAGGAGTAAATATGCCTATACCAGAAAAAATTATTATTCCTGCAAACAAAGACCCAGGTGATGGTCATTTTGCAGTGAGTATTGTAAAAAGTATTTTTAGATTTGTAGCAAGTGCCATGCTTTGCTATGCAGGTTATTCTCTATGGTCAGAGAACAACTATACTGATATCTTTATTGCAGATGCAGGATTCTTAATCATGGCGGCAGGTGCCGTTTTATTTCTAGCTGAAGTATTGGGTATAATAGAGGAGATAGTTTAATGAAGGAAGGTCCAATGAAAGAACACATTGATAGAGATACTGATGGTGTTGTCAAAGCAGTTTTTATCACATATCGCAAGAAAAATGGTATGTTTGTAAAAGAAACATCTACTAGACAATTCATGAGTAATGGTGACTACCACGATAGTTACACTGATGAACCACTCATTAGTTTGGAGGGATAAATGTTTTTCAAATCCAAAAAACAAAGGCCACAATGGGAAGTAATGGCTGATGACGGAATGAACAAATTTTTGAAATTTGTTATATTTTGTATCTTTACATATGGTGCTTTTCATGTTATAATAGCACTATATGATAGGTTTAGCTAATGGATAAAAAAGAAAGAAAATACTATTACAGTGAGATATTTTATAGTATCCAAGGAGAAGGACACTATACAGGTGTGCCTACTGCATGGATACGTTTCTTTCTTTGCAATTTACAATGTAATGGATTTGGACAGATAGATCCAACTAATCCTGATACATATGATCTGCCTTTTTTGGATTATGATGTATCTAAAATAAAAAGAGTTGAAGACTTGCCTGTGTGGGAGAAAGGTTGTGATTCTAGCTACACTTGGGCAAAAAAATACAAACACTTGATGGGGCAAGAAACTCCACAGGTACTTGCAAACAAGATTGTTGATGTTTTAAAAAATGAAGACAATCCAGAAGGTAAGTTTTTACATCCTGTTAGTAAACAACATCAACACTTATGTATTACAGGTGGCGAGCCTTTGATGCCAACAGGACAAGAAGCAACCATAGGCATTTATAGGGAATTACAAAAGCAAGATAACTTGCCCAGTAGTATGACATTTGAAACTAATGGTACACAGATGTTGAAGCCTAACTTTATTGATTGGGTAAAAGAGATTGATACAGAAATATTTTTTAGTTGTAGTCCTAAACTGTTTACAGTATCTGGAGAAGAAAGCAAAAAAGCAATAAAGCCAGAAGTTGTTGCAGAATATAGAAAACTTTCAAGCAAAGGACAACTTAAATTTGTGGTTGGTGACAAAGACAGAGAATGGAATGAGATGGAAGAAGCATTAGAAAAATTTAGATCTGCTGGTGTTGATTGGCCAGTATGGATTATGCCTGTAGGTGCCAGGGAAGAAGAGCAGAGTGCAACGGCAGGAGAAGTTGCACAAAAGGCATTTAGAAGAGGATATAACGTGGCCGCAAGGGTTCATGTATATCTGTTCGGAAACGCAATAGGCACTTAGGAGGTGATAAAATGAAACCGTTACGAATATTATTAACAATTTTTGTACTGTTTATTGGTATCGTTGTTTACAAAGATGCTAGTGCAGTTGAATGGCAAGAGAAACCAGTAGTGTGTATGCAAAAAGATGTATTAGATGAAGGACTGAAAGAAAGAGGTGAAGTTCTTATAGCTGGTGGTGTACAGGAGACGACAGTACGTGATATGGAGGCATTGAGTACAGTTCCGGTATGGTTACCAGTTTCAATTTACAGTAATCCAATTACTAGAACGTATACAATAGTAGAGTATCATCCTGGTTATGAAAGCTATTGTTTAATTAGCTATGGTCAGGATTGGTATATAAATGGAGCACAATTATGAAAGACTTTATAAACAAAGTCAAGGATAAGTTCAAGAAAAATCCAAAAGAAGAAACGTCTGAACAAAAAAGACTGCGTCTTTTGGAAGAAGAAAAGAAAGCGGCCACAAAGGCAAAGAAACCTTGGGTAGCTGTCTTGAACACTCACGTTAACCATCATGACATAAAGAATGGATTCTTTGAGCTTGATTGGAACAATGAGTTTATTGAACAACTTCTTGATGCAGGCTACAAAGGCGAAACTAACGAACAAATTGTTGATGCATGGTTTAAAACTATTGCAAGAAACATTTTGGAAGAACAGGGACTTGACCCAAACAGGGATTCAGGTTATATTAAGATAAACAAAAGAGATGACGGAAAATCGGAGGTAAGTTAAAATGAGTCCAAATCCAAATTACATAAACATGATAATTAACTTTTCAATACTTGGTTTATTATTTTACGTTGCAGTACAGGTAAGCTAATGAAATACGTTTTGGTTGATACCGCAAATACTTTTTTTAGAGCAAGGCACGTTGTTCGTGGTGAGCTTGATGTAAAAGTAGGCATGGCATTTCACATAACATTTAACAGTTTGAAGAAGGCATGGAATGACTTTGATGCTGATCATATTGTTTTTTGTTTAGAAGGAAGAAGCTGGCGTAAGGATTTCTATCAACCTTATAAACGTAATAGACAAGAATTTAGAGATGCTTTGACTGAAGCACAACAAGAAGAAGAAAAAGTCTTCTGGGAAACGTTTGATAGTTTCCGTGACTTTATCACACAGAAAACTAATTGCACAGTTTTACAACATGATGAATTAGAAGCAGATGATCTTATTGCAGGTTGGATACAACATCATCCTAATGATGAACACGTTATTATTTCAACTGATGGTGATTTTGCACAACTGATAAGTCCTAAGGTATCTCAATACAATGGTGTATCAAATGTAACTATAACAAGTGAAGGTTACTTTGATGACAAGGGCAAACGTGTTGTTGATAAAAAGACTGGTAAAGAAAAGGCCGCTCCTAATCCTGAATGGTTATTGTTTGAAAAATGTATGCGAGGCGATACAAGTGACAACGTGTTCAGTGCTTATCCTGGAGTGAGAGTCAAAGGCACAAAAAACAAAGTAGGTCTTGAAGAAGCATTTGCAGATAAAAGCAACAAAGGATATGCTTGGAATAACTTGATGTTGCAGAGATGGGTAGATCATGAAGGTCAAGAACACAGAGTACTTGATGACTACAATAGAAATGTAACATTATGCGACTTGACAGCACAACCTGAAAATGTAAAAGAAAAAATTAAAAATACAATATCAGAAAATGCACAACCAAAAAACATCAAACAGGTTGGTTTAAGATTAATGAAGTTTTGTGCAATTTATGATATGCAAAGAATAACTGATAATGCACAGGCTTATGCTGAACCATTACAAGCAAGGTATCCTGTATGAAACTAGATAAAAAGATTTTATTGTTATTAGGTGTTATTACAGTAGGATTGCTTTTTAGTTTAGGTGCGAACGCATATTTGTTAAAGGAAGTAACAGATATAAGGATAATATTAGATTCACAATTTGAAGTAATATCAAACATAATGATGATGTTAGGCTTTGAATTAAAAACATTACCGTTAATATAGGAAGGTACATATGACATCTTTAAAAGCAAACGAAATATTAAAAAACAAGTTTTGGATCATTGAAGATAAAGATACAAAAGAAAAGGTAGGAACATTATCAAAAGATACGGATAATAGATATATGTATTCCTGTAAAGATGGTTCATGGTTTTATGACAGCAAGAACACAGTAGAACGTGACCTAGGAAACATACTTTGGTCCAAGGGTAGTATTTCAGATAAGTCAAGTCCAAGCAAAGAAATATATGACTTGCCAACATCAACTAATCCTTACAATGCTATGTTTGATTTAAAAAGAAAATTTGCATTGTTTACAAAAAGTAAAAAGTCTAAAAGTTTATATTGTGCAGGTTATTTTTGTATTCACTTTGAAAAAGGTTGGGTAAAAAGTTTTTGCCCTAAATTAGTTACACTTGAAAAGTATGAACACAAAGGGCCATTTAAAACAGAGCTAGAAATGAGAGCGGAGTTAAGTAATGTCAACAGACGTTAAACCTTTAAACACTATCCCTTTGCAACAATACATTGATAAAGTTAAAGTTGCAGATAGCACTAACCAACAAGAAGTACGTATGACGCTTGTAGAAGCTAAAAACCTAGCTTTTACACTAGCAGGTGTAATGTCAAGATTACATGGTGATCTTGAAAAGCTAGTAGACAAGCAAAATAATACTGAAGAAGTTGTTAGTGTTACCGTAGATGGTGGTAAGAGCTGGTAGCATAATCCAATAAACTACGTATATTACTCCTTTACTGAGATAAATATTAGTATAAGGAAGTTAATATGAGTAGACCTAAACCAACAGTTGTTTTAGAAAACATTAATAGAAAAACTTACAAGTCCGAACAGGTACTTGATGCGGAAGCCATTTGGGCAGTATTTTATAAGGATAAACCTTTTAATTTAAAAAGCTCTAACACACTGACAAACTATCCAGGACCTAAATATAAAAAAGTGTCATTTTCAAACCCAGGTCATGCTTTTAATCTAGCAAACAAATTAAATGAATTGTTTGATGTCAAAGATTTCACAGTAGTTAAGCTCACATCCGGCGAAACAGTTAAGGAAGAATAATGAACTGGAAAGAAACCTATACCAAGGTATTCTTGAAACAGGCCGGTATTGCAATAAGCGAAAGTTCCCTTGCAGAATATATGCCAGTATGGTGGCAGAATACCAGAGAAAAAGACAGTGGTGGTTTGCGTCTTACTGAAGCGGGTCTGTTATTCTTAATGGAAAAAATAGAACTTGCAACATATGATATTCCTTTTCCACCAGATTTTAAAATTACAACCCAGGTTGTAATATTTTTGGACAAGTTTATTGACTGTCCATACTTCCTAACAAACAAAGGATTGACTGTAACGAATGAAAAGAAGGCACTCGAACTGCATCTTTTCAGTGGCGATGTTCGTAAATATGGATTGGCTAAAGCATTAAAACGGACAGATGAATCAGTAAACCCTTGATTTTATTGGATTCTTTTTTGGTAAAATAATACATTTTCCGGTTGACCTTTTGAGTAATAGGTGCTATTATATATACATACTTAGAAATAAAGTATGGCACTGAAAAACTAAACAAAGGAGTACAAAGTGGAAAACATCGCAGTAAGACAAGTTAGCCCAAACAATGCAAAGAAAAGCATCCTAAGGGCATTCAATAAACAAAGACCAATCTTTATATGGGGACCTCCAGGTATTGGTAAGTCCGACATTGTTTCACAGATTAGTGAAGACATTGACGCATATATGATTGACGTTCGTTTGTCATTATGGGAACCAACAGATATTAAAGGTGTTCCTTATTATGCGGCAAACGATAACACAATGAAATGGGCACCTCCGGCAGAATTGCCAGATGCTAAAATGGCTAAGAAGTACAAGAAGATTGTATTGTTCTTAGATGAAATGAATTCAGCCGCTCCGGCAGTACAGGCCGCGGCATATCAACTTATCCTTAACAGGAAGGTTGGTACATATAAATTACCTGACAATGTTTTGATTGTTGCCGCTGGTAACAGAGAAGCAGATAAAGGTGTAACTTACAGAATGCCTGCTCCGTTGGCAAACAGATTTGTACACTTAGAATTGAAAGTGGACTTTGATGATTGGTTTAGCTGGGCAGTTAAGAATAGCATCCATGAGGATGTAGTAGGTTACTTGACTTTTGCAAAGAAAGACTTGTATGACTTTGATCCTAAGAGTCCAAGTAGATCTTTTGCAACACCTCGTTCATGGTCATTTGTTTCCGAGCTTTTGGAAGATGATGACGATGAAGCAACCACAACAGATCTTGTTAGTGGTTCAGTCGGCGAAGGACTTGCCGTTAAATTTATGGCACACAGAAAAGTGTCAGCTCAATTACCTAATCCATCTGATGTATTGGCTGGTAAGGTTAAAACTTTAGATACAAAAGAAATCAGTGCCATGTATTCCTTAACTGTATCTTTATGTTACGAGCTGAAGGAAGCCAGTGATAAGAGCGATAAGAAGTTTGATGACAAAGTCAATAACTTTTTACGTTTTGCGATGGACAACTTTGATACTGAACTAGTTGTTATGGGTATCAAGTTAGCTCTTACACAATATCAACTTCCAATCGACCCAGATGAGGTTGAGTGCTTTGATGAGTTCCATGAAAAATATGGCAAATATATTAAAGCCGCACAGGAGAAGTAATCCAATATTTTGGAATACTAGGGGGAAAATTTCGGTTTTCCCCCACTCTTTTTGGTTGACAAACTCAATTAAATATCATATAATAGTATTATAACAATTAGGAAAAGATGGCACAAATGACAACTAATATATCAACAAAAGAACAAGAAGTATTAGACAGATGGGAAGAGATTAAAAATGCCCCAGAAGTTGAAATTACTGACGAACTAAGAGCAGAAGTTTTAGATAAAATTATTGTAGCAAGGGTAGGACTATTACTTAGACATCCTTTCTTTGGTAACATGGCTACAAGGCTTGTTATTAAAGAAGCAACAGATTGGTGTCCTACTGCCGCAACAGATGGTAGACACTTGTTTTATAGTGTTCCATTCTTTGCAAAGATGTCTAACAAAGAAGTTGAATTTGTAATTGCACATGAGATACTTCATTGTGTATATGACCATATGACAAGACGTGAAGATAGAGATGCTATGCTTCATAACATTGCCGCAGACTATATCGTAAACAATACACTTGTAAGAGACGGCATAGGTGAAAAACCTGCAGATATTCCTATATACCAAGACTTTAAATATGAAGGTTGGACTTCAGAAGCAGTATATGATGAGCTTTACAAGAAAGCTGACAAAGAAGAATTAAAACAATTAGGTAAACTACTTGACGAACACATTGATTGGGAAAAAGGTGATGGTCAAAGCAAGTCTGGTAGTAAAGATGGCAAGAGTAGTAAGCCGTCTTATAGCAAAGAAGAACTTTCTAAGATTAGAGATGAAATAAAAGAGAACATGATGTCTGCGGCACAGGCCGCTGGTGCAGGTAAGACTCCTAAAGAAATTGAAAGAATGATTAAGAATCTTACTGAACCAAAGATGAATTGGAGAGAAATACTTAGACAACAAATACAAAGTACAATCAGAAATGATTACAGTTTTGCTCGTCCTAGCAGAAGAGGTTGGCACACTGGTGCAATCCTTCCTGGTATGCAGTTTGACGAAACTATTGATATTTGTATTGCAATTGATATGTCAGGTTCAATTGGTAACGAACAAGCTGAAGACTTCTTAGGTGAAGTACAAGGTATCATGCAAGAGTACAAAGACTATAACATTAAATTATGGTGCTTTGATACAGCCGTTTACAATGAACAAGATTTTACTGCCGACAACGGAAGTGAACTGAGTGAATACAAAGTTACTGGTGGCGGTGGTACAGACTTTAATGCCAACTGGGAATACATGAAAGAAAATGATATACTTCCTAAAAGGTTCATAATGTTTACAGATGGTTATCCTTGGGATAGCTGGGGTGATGATAATTACTGTGATACAGTATTTGTAATTCATTCAAATCATGACAAGAACTTACAGGCACCATTTGGTATCACTTGTCATTATGACGAGAAGAAGAGGGCTTAATGGATCAATTTCCATATTGGGACTACACGGCACTCTTGATTGTTTCTTTAATAATCATTAACGTATTGGTATTTTAATATGAAACCAAATGCACTAAACTTTTTTGGACTTCGTGAGGTCAAGTATCAGGCACCACATTTTGAATATATTGAAATAGAACAACAATACAATCTAGAAGATTCAATGAGAAAATGGATTGAAGGAAATCTTAAAGGCAGATATCACATAGGCAAAACAATGGTATTGGATTCCAAAAACCAATATAAGAACCAAATGAGGATTGGTTTTGAAAATGAAAGAGAGCTTTCATATTTCATGTTAGCCTGTCCACATTTGAAGTATTAATAAGTATTAAGTAGGTATATAATTATACTATTATAATAGGAGACATAAATGTCAGATGAAAACAAAACTGCACAGGCTCCAGTAACTGAGCCGGCACAACCGACTATGGCCGCACCGACGGGTGATGCAAAGACGGGACAAGCACCGCAGGCAACTGAACTAACAGTTCAAGACCTTGGTGTTATAAAAACTATTATTGAAGTTGCACAAAGTCGTGGGGCTTTCAAAGCCAACGAACTTGAAGCAGTAGGTAAGACTTTTAATAAGTTAGATACCTTTTTAACTTCAATTCAAAACCAACAAGTAGCAAAGCAACCTGACGCACCTGCGCCAGCAACTGCTCCTACTGAAGGAGACAAAGCAAATGGCTAATATGAAGCACATAGGAAGAATGAAAGAGACAGGAAGAAAAGTTGCTGTCGTTTTCAGAACAATACCAGGTGATCCACATAGTGCATTGGTTGTTCAAACTGAAAATATCAAAGATGCTGATCATGACAAATTAATGACATTGATCGAAAGCAACACTGGACAGACAGCTGACGAACTTGCTGATGCGATGCAAAGAACACCACTAGGTGATGGTAGCATGATGTTAAACTCATTCCATCTTACTGGTAAACTAACTAAAGTATCTACAAGTGATGTTGAAATGACACCAGACACCGCATCCACAATAAGTTTAGACGAGCTTAACAAAATGATCGCTGAACAAAAAGGAGTAGGTGTAGCTGATTTGGCAGTTGGAGGAAGTTCAGTTGACACAATAGCTACTGCTGAAACTGTTCCATCAGGTGAAGCAAGTGCAACTGTAGAAGCGGCAAAAGAACAACCGCTTACAGATCAGCAACTTGCAAACAATATGAGAGCAGATGCTGATAGACTGTTTAAAGAAGCAACTGAATTGCGAAAGCAGGCCGAGGATTTAGACCCAAGTAAAAGTGGGAAATCCAGTGGCAAGGCGTAAAACAAAAAGCCTTCCACCAGAAGTTGTAAACAAATGGCCCGATGTATTCGGGGACGTTGATGTTCGAGCAATACCGCTAGAGTACTTACACTCTTTAAGGGTGCGTTTTAATAACGGTAAACAATGGGACATAGCAGTAGACGTTAATAAGAACCCTGCTAAACAACTAGAAAAAACACTCAGAGAACTGTTTCATACGTATGATAGCAGTATCAAGCACGTGGACTTTAAACTAGACACTGATAGGGTCAAAAAAGACGTACAGAAGTCCACGAATCGCTTTCTAAAACGCCGCAAGTAAAATGCTTATTTGGTATAAATACATATAACAGATCCAGGAGATGTAATAAATGGCGTTAAAATTAAGAAGAGGAACAGACTCACAAAGAGCATTAATTACACCAGCAGATGGTGAATTGATCTATACTACAGACACCAAAAAGCTATTTGTTGGAGACGGAACTACACAGGGTGGTAATCCTGTTGATACAGCCGGCGCCGCATTAGGGTCAAATCTTTCACTTAACAATTTTGATTTAGTTGGTACAGGTAACATCAACACAACTGGAAATATCACAGTAACAGGTAATATTACTGCTGATGGAAACTTAACTTTAGGCGGTAATTTAACAGTAGGTGACGCCAGCTCTGATACATTAAATTTAACTGCAAAAGTAGAATCACACATTTTACCAGATGTTGATAGTGCAAGAAATGTTGGATCTGCAACATTAAGATGGAACCAAGGTTACTTTGGATCTTTACACATTACAGATACACTTGATGCTGGAAGTGTAAATGCAAATATAATTGGTGATGATTCAACTGTAATAGTAAACAAGGCAACTGGAGCCATTAATGCTTCAGGTACATTTAAAGGTGATGTTAAGGCAACTGATAATACAAGTTTCTTTAATGCAACATCAAAAGAAATCAATGCAGGTGCGGCAACATTTACTGGAGCAGTTGCGGCTCCAAGTATAACTGCTGGAAGTATAACAGGAAACTTCAAAGGTACGATAGCAGGTGATGATTCAACAATATTAGTTGATGCTGTCAACAGTACTGTAAGATTAGACAACGGATTAATTAGTATCAACAGTGATACACTATCAGCACTACAGGCTGACTTCTTTATATCAAGCAAGACAGCTGGTGTACCAACCACAATGACAATCAATGATAACTCAGCAGGTGGTAGTGCTTTAAAAATATTTGGTAAGACAAACAGTTCCTTTGATCCATTAACTGCATTAGTATTCAGAGGATTCAAAGATAATTTAGTAACACCAAATGCAATGGTGGCTGGTCAATACATTGGTAAGTTAAGTTTCCAAGGTTATGACACAGGCACAACTAACATTGTTGAGTCAGGTGGTATTGCTTGGAGAGTAGATCCAAATAACTCACCAATTGGCACAGACACAATGAAAGGTAAAATGGAGGTTGTAACCCAAGCAGGTTCAAACTCATCACCAGATCTAAAATACTTAACATTTGATTCACAAGGTAGATTAGGTGTAAACAAACAAACTGCAACTGCCGTGCTAGATGTTGACGGAGATGCAATATTCTCAAGTACAGTAAAATTTGCTAACCTAACAGAAGTGCAAAGAGACGCATTAAGTTCAGTAAGTGCTGGTATGGTTATCTACAACACAACCTCAAACAAACTTCAAGTACGTACTGGTGTTAGCTGGGTAGACTTACACTAATTAAATTCAGGATAACTTATATTTAAATTGTCACGTATGCTTTGACGCATATCAATAGCACAATAATCATCACCATACAAAATTAAATCATCAGGTACCAAACTTTTAAATTTGTTCCATTTGATTTTAAGTTGATCTGGACCTTGATTCCAATGCAACATTTCACTTGACCATACATTGGTAGTCCATAAAACTTTGTTGCCTTCCTGTGCTTTGATAATATTAAAAAGGTTTGTTGGTTCGTTTACAATATCTATTTTGTAATAATTGTGTTCAAGGTTTACATACCTATCCCATAGTTTTTTAAATGCTTCAGCACCACCAAAGTCTTGTAATTCTTGTTGCCAAAATGGCTCGTAATTGCCTCTATACGTTGAGGCAAAGTTATACTTTAGATCATGTTCCAACAGCCACAGGTGTAAATCGACCCCATTCCACGTTTCTATAAGGTCTCTTTTATATAATAAACTTGCATCGCACCAATCAAAGTAATGTATTTTTGTGTTATCATTGAATCCATTTGTGTTTAATATAGACAAAGGTTTGAATCCAGCGGCCACACTAAACAAATGATCAATGTTTTCTGTGCGTTTACCTTCGCCAGATAAAGTTTCTGTATTAAAAGCATAAACACGATCCTTTTCTATCTTTTCCTGTTGGTCTAATTTACGTAACCAAGCCTTTTGATTATAATTTAATTCTTCAACTTGCCAATAATCTTTTTGTATCCAGCTCTTTGAAAGAATGTCTGATTTGTTATATGGATAAAGAAATACTTTACAAGCCCTCATGTCATTTGTTAGATTATCAATTTTGATATTTGACCTTAAAGCAATATCAATCCAATTACTACCGTCTGATGTTTTTGTCCAATGTTTTTCTCCCTCAGCAGTATCAATCCAAGCAGGTGTATATTCAGCATGAATCTTTTCTTCACTTAATTTAAAATTTTGTAACTTAGGCATTCTGTCTCTAAATATTCCTAGTTCATCAAAAGGAGGTTTGCCAAGTTGCTCCCAAACTTTTAGATTAACAAAAAGATACTGCCTATGCAAACCAGGATATGCTCCTTTGGTTGCATAATGATTTTGTCCTTTTTTGTCCATGATGTGTCCACAAACAAAGAAGTTAGGATTTTCTTTTGCATATTTTAAACTTTGTTCTACTAGATTAGGACCCCTATAAAGCAACAATCCTTGTGCGGCCACTATACAATATTCATGTCCTTTTGCAAGACTGTTTTCGAGAATGTTTTCAACCTTGTGCCAACTGCCAACGTAATCTGCAACTTTCATTTTCATCATTCTATTGATGTAAAAGTAAGTCATTTCTAAACAACGTTTACTTACAAATTCATTTTTTATATCTCTTGAAATATTAAGTATGCCTATGCCTACTTGATTATTTGATTGATGATCCTCATAGTATCTATCGTGTGTTAAACTGTTCCAGTCTTTCATTAACCGCCTCCGAACCCTGTCCAGTTCCAAGGATCTTTGAACTTGTCGTCAACAGATTTGTGTGGCTTACAAGTACATCTAATGAACAAGCCAGCTAATATTCCTACTAAAAACCAAGTTAACATTTTATCCCCTATTAGTGTAATAACTTTGTCTTAACACATAAAACATATCACGTAATCTTCTACCAACTTCACCATGTATTATCATGTGTATCCTTGGTACATCACTTTTGTTCCATACTGCATGAACGTTGCTGATGTCCATTAAAAACGCACCGCCTTTATCTTGGAAAGGCACGACTCCATGATCCTTAAAAATAAATTCACAGTCATCAGGATTGTTTAAGGCTATGTTGCATACACTTAATCTTTTTTCTTTTGCATCTCTATCTTGATGAGGCAAAATATATCCTCCTGGTTCCAGCAACATAAATCTTACTCTATTGAGATACTCCATAGGCCATACATCTTTTAAAAAAGTTTTCACAGTAGGACACTTGTCTGCTACCCATGTCCAATCTAATTGTTTAATTACTTTGTCTCTATCACCATAACTGTCTAATGTTTGAGTATCATCATCTAATCCATGTATTGTTAAGCTCTTCCAACCATAGCCATAATCATCTCTATGATCGTGAAAAGACTCTAACAAACTTTCTGCTTCGTTGTGCATTTTAGCCCAGGGTTGATTGTCCAGTGCTGATAGTTTAAAGAAAGGCCAATGCGATTCTTCAACTAACCACATTGGGTCAAATACATCTTGGTATAAAAAATTTACGTCTTTTTTGTGTTCTTTCCAGAATGTTTCCAGGGTTTTTGTATGTTCTATATCCATTAAACTACCTTATAATTCAGTTAAATATACTTATCATGTATTTGGATATAGAAGATATAGATACGATTACAGTAGATTTTACTGCTCATTGTAATGCTATGTGTGGTAACTGTTCAAGAAATTTAGGTGGAGTAGAAGTAAATCCACGTATGCCTCTTGAACATATGAGTCCTGCAACATTCAAAAATCTGTTCAGTGAGAATGTTTTAAGAAACATCAATCAGATTGTATTCAATGGATCATATGGAGATCCTTTGGTAAGTCCACACTTGTTTGAATGTTTGGATTATTTAAAAAACTACAAAAAACCTATTATCCATATACATACCAATGGTGGTATGAGACAGCCTAAATACTTTGATGAACTAGCAAATAAATTAAAAGACTTTCCATTTCCAACTCATGTAGTTTTTAGCATAGACGGTTTAGAAGATACAAATCATCTTTACAGAAGAAATGTTAAATGGAATAAGGTAATGGAAAACGCCCAAGCATTTTTAGACGCAGGTGGATTAGGAAGATGGCGTATGTTGGTGTTTGAACACAATGCACATCAATTAGAACAAGCAGAAGAATTAAGTAAAAAAATGGGATTTGCAAAATTTGATATAAATGGTGGACATACTTTTACTGCTATGAATAGTATGGTTAATAAAGCAATAGAAAAATTTAAAGCCAACAAACGGGAACAAGCTCGTACAATAAAATACGATACAAGCAAACTAGATAATTTAAAACGTTTAAAAGATTTGAAACAAAAACATGGCAGTTTGGCTGATGGATTCAAGAAATCATGTATAACTTGTAAATGGCAAAAGAAAAGAAAAATACAAGTTAGCCATGTTGGTGAAGTATTTCCTTGTTGCTATATGCTATCTGACAGATATCCAAGAGAAGTAGAAAGCCCTTATGCACAAGAAGTATCAAAAGTAGATTGGCTTAATGTAAATGATATGCCTTTGGAAGTTATATTAGACAGTCCTTTCTTTGCACAAGATCTGCCTGAAAGTTGGTCTAGTGAAAATAGGTTTAAAATTTGTGAGGTAACTTGCGGTGAGGTGTAAGTATTTAGATCATCAAGTAATGATACGCCCTGATGGCGAGTTTCGTTTGTGTTGCATTAGTAATGAAAAGACAAACAAAGAAAACATAAAACAAATGACTCCAGAACAATGGTTAGCAAGTGAAACACCTACAAAAGCACGTGAGCAACTTGCTAACAATGAATGGCCAGATGCTTGTAAAAAATGTAAGCTGATGGAAGAAGCTGGTAGACCAAGTATGCGTCAAAGACCAAGAGAATATGGTCCTGGTATAAGTCATTTGGATATAAGGTTTGGAAACCAATGTAATTTACGTTGTACCATGTGTTACCCAGGTAGTTCTAGTAGTTTGTACGAAGAACACAAAGAACTAAAGGCAAAAGGCGAAAGCCCATGGGGTTGGTTTGACTATGGCTTATACAACTGGTATACAGATGAGCAGGGAGAAACATTAGCACGTAATCCTAATTTAAGAGAAGTATATCTTACAGGTGGTGAACCTATGATGGTGAAAGGACTAAACAAGTTTCTTGCAAAACTAGATCCATCAGTTGAAGTAAGATTTAACACTAATGGTACATTGTTTAATCCGAAAGTTTTTAATGAACTTAAAAGATTCGAACGTGTGAACATGAACTTTAGCATTGATGGTATAGGCAGAACAAATGATTACATACGTTGGGGTAGTAATTGGGACGTTGTAGAATACAACCTTAATAAATTTAGAGAGGTAGCTGATGTAAGTTTAGGTCCTACTGTGCAAATAATGAATGTTTTAGAATATGATGACTATGTTGAATATGCACAGGCAAACCAATTAGAAATATTTGATAACTTGCTAATGACTCCAGATTGTCTACACATAAAAAATGCACCACAGGCAATGAAAGATAATATTGCACATTTTGATTACTGGATGAATCACCCTACAAGTATTGAAAAGCAGGAAGAATTTAAAAAGTGGATAGGTGTGTTAGATAAAAATAGAGGTTGTAGCATCAAGGAATACTTACCAGAAGTGGCAGGATACTATGGAATTAATTAAAAAGAATATAGAAAAGAAAAGAGAAGTTTACAAGTTAGATGATAGATATCGTAAGGTTTGGTATATCCATGATGAGTTTGCCTTAGAAGAACACATATCTATTTTAGACAAAGTGATACCAGGATATGTATTAGATTATGGCACAACAAAAAATAGTATGTTCATAGATTATCATATAGTACCTGGCACGCCGGCAAACAAAGTGCCACACACACCAAAATTTTTTAAAAGGATATACACTTTTTGTAATGAAACATTAGATCAAACTTTGCCATATGCACACTATGATTGGGTGTTAAGCAATATACTTTTAGATGGAGATAACACTTATCTTGTAGATTGGGATAACGTAGGAATATATTCACCACAGGAAATTCAAACAAAAATGGAAAGCGATCTACGATCAGCTTTTGGAGAAAAATACGATGAAATGCTTCGCACCATGGCATAGTATTTTGGTACGTTTTAATGGTGACATAGTACCTGATGGTGTGTACTTAAAACGTTACGGAAACGTGCTAGAATCGTCTTTAAATGACCTTTTAAACAGCTATACAGCGTCATACACACGTGATTCAATAAGAGCGGGCCACTTACCGCCCGAGTGTCAACAATGTGCTTTAAAAGAGCTCTCTGTGGGTCATAGCAGGAGATTATTTTTCAAAGATATTTTGAATCCAATGCTAGAAAATACCAATTATGATTACTCCAAAAACTTCACAGATATCTACTTTTTGGAATTCAATATGAGCAATATCTGTAACCTAAAGTGTAGAATGTGCGATGGAATAAATTCAAGTGCTTGGGTAAAAGATGATCTTAAATTAGCACAAAACGGTAACCCCTATGGACGTAGAATAGATGATCCAGAATTCGGATACACCAATAAAAGCGATGAAATAGTTGCTAGACTGTTTGAGGATCCAACACCATTCATGAACTTGAGATATCTTAGCATCAAAGGTGGCGAACCTTACATGGAACCTGCAAATAAATTGATACTTAAAAAATTTATTGATTTAGGAATAGCAAAGAACATAACTATAGACTGGACTACTAATGGCACAATAGTAGATGAAGAAGTCGCTCAATTGGCCAAACAATACAAGGAAACAAAATGGACTGTGAGTTTGGAAGGCACAGATGGTTTATATGAATACATTCGAGGCGGAAAAAACTTTACATTTGAACAACTAAATGAAAATTTAAAACAATATGATTTTGATAGAATAATTATTGCTGTGACTGTGATGGCTTACAACATAGCACACCTTGATAAAATACATTGGTGGTTTGAAGAAAACAAAAAAGACAACTGGGAAATATATTTCAACAACGTGGTTACAGCCCCTCCTTATTTGAATCCAAGAGTTTTGCCTAACGAGATATTAGATAAGATTGATTTTAGATTACCTAAGATAAATTATACACAATCTGAACAAGCACCTAAGTATATTGATGCTTTTATAAACTACACAAATGATTTAGATAAAATTAGAAATACAAGAGTACTAGATCATTGTCCAGAACTTACTCCCCTGTTTGGATAGGATCCAAAGCAATATAATGTAGATTAATATCACGAGGTGAATCTATTACCCACTTCACATATTTTCCTGCTTCGAGCAAACTTATCTTGTGTCTAGTATCATCTTTATTTTTTTGACTTTGACTGTTTAGTTGACCAAAAGCAATATTACTAATCCGTATTTTACTGTCACCCCAGCATACATTTTTTGCTAACCTTTTGCTTCTTCCGTCAAGCAAAGTTTTATTTTCAATATAGTTTCTAGGACTGTAACCATCACCCCAGTAAGAACTTGTACTGCTGATGTTTATTATGTGTCCGCTATCAAACTTTTCATATACAGCATCTAACAGCTCAACCTGTTCTCCGTTAGGACCGTATTGGCTGTTAACAAATACATCATATGACTTGGCATAGTTTGCCACCTTTTCATAATCTGTAAGATCCCAACCATTCCATCTTCCTATAAATTCTACAAAATTACGATTGTATGCTTCGTATATGCCTTTGCATAGTCCTTCATAGTTTGGATTACCTGTAACTAATATTTTCATTAATCTTTACCTTCTTTAGAGATATCATCAATACGTTTAGTAGTTGTGTCTTTACTAAATGATGCGGCAATAAAACTTGCGGCCGCTAACATTGGAATGGTATAAACCATCTTATCTGTGAGATATGCTACCAAGTATGTTGGCACTAAAACTATAACTGCCTGAATTAATCCAATTTTATACTTTTTCATTTTCTTTCCTTATGTATATGTCGCTTAAACAACTGCATCTTTCTTTGCCACAAAGTATTTTTTCCTTTGGCAGTTTGTATCTTTCTAAGTTTCCTATTGCTCCGCCAAACTGACAGTCAGCCCTATACATATTTCCCCACATATCTATATTGACTCCGTGTAATCCTGCCCAACAGTTCCAACCACTAAACTTGTTTTTATCTTGCAATATTAAATCATTAGCATTTACAACTTCATCATTTAACATCATAGCACCCCTATGTAATTCTTCATCATTTACTTTACGTGAAAAAGGCCAATCTTTAATTAATTGTTTTTGTGCTTCTGTGTATGTCATAACTTCATTTGTGATGTTTTCAGAACTTGTTTTGTCAACTATAACCTTAGGAACTATACTAGCTCTTGCAGTTGAGCTATAAATTTTTTCAGCAAGTGCAAAAATTTCTTCGAAGTCACTAGGCAATAACATCATGTTTATCACAGTTTCTATTTTGCTTTCATTTATAATTTTTATGAAATGTTCAGGATTTGCGTATGCTTTATGATAACTTAACATCATACCATCTGTGTAAGGAGCAATCTTTTTAAAATACTCAGGACTTTGACTGCCATTACTTACAAAGGTAAACTTGTGACCTTCTTCTTTAACAAGTTCTGCAAGATCAATAAAGTGTTTCCAATAAGTAGGTTCTCCTCCACTTAATCTATAACAAATTTTTTTATCTTTTAAATTAAAGTTTTGCACAAATCTTTTTACAGTTGACCATTGAGGTTGTCCTGTACTTCCATTATGTAATATGTCTGGACAGTATTCACATCTATAATTACACTTGTTAGACAATGTCCAACTGACTAGGAACCAATTATTTTTTGCAGGATCTTTGTATGTTAGTTTCATGGGTTCCTAACCTCTATTCTTGAAATGTGTGTTCCTTCTAACCAACTTTCAATTATGTATTTTACACAATTTGATATTGATTCTTCTTTTATCAAAGTACCATTTTTTTCGTGGGTACTATATAAATTTTCAACCCATTTTTTAAAAGGCCCCGTTGCTAGGTTTAGCTCAGATAAATTTGATTTAGTGATGTTAGGGCTTATTACACTAACTTTGCACTTCCAATGATTCTTGTTTATCTCTACACTCTGTTCGTCCATATACTTTTTATCTATGTAATACTGTTCTGTTGCAAACTTGCTAGGATCTTCTGCACTAGCAATTTGACTGCTAATATTTACACACAGTTTGGCCTTGTCCTTGTTTGTCTTACACCAAGCCATAAACAATGCGTTTTGATCTACAGGAATATATGCGTTGTTGATCAATATGTCTGCTGTTGCTATCAGCTCAAGATTGTCTAGCACATCTTGACCATTTTTCTTATCAAGTCCTATTATCTCGTAATCATCAACAAACCACCACAGACCCTCCATTATAGCTTTTCCTATTACACTTTCACTGCCTGTTACAATTATTTTTCTCATATAAACTGTCCTAGTTCAGGAAACGTTTTTCTAAAATCTGTCCCACGTCTTTCATCTGTTACTTTTAAATATTCTTGTAAAGCTGGTAACTTGTGACTCCAGTCTTCTTGCATCATGTATTTTAACAAACCATGCCAACGTTGTGCTCCATACGGATGTTGATTAAATTCTAAATTAAATTTTTGTCTATCTATAAAAGTTTCTACTTTTTCCTTAATCCAATCTTTAGCTGATTTAGGTAAAACTTGCACGTTCAAGTATGATGGCAAATAGACTAAATGTGTTCCTATTATTCCTCCGCCGAACATTGAAGGATTGATTTTACTAAATCCTTGATCCATTTTCCATTCAGCTAGTTCATCTATGTACCCTGCATTTAATAATTGTACTGCACAGGCAATATTGATAACTGTGTTGTCCTTTGTATTTTGATCAAGTCTTTTTAAGTTGGTTTCAACGTCCGACCACTTGCTTGGATAACGTATATATTCATTACGTTGTCCGTAAGCATCTATGCTAAAATTAAATCTAATTTCTTTGAAATGATCCCATAACTGAAATAATTTGTCTGGTAATTCTAACCCATTTGAATTATATCTTAAATTACAGTCTTTTGCATATCCTTCCGCAACCATAAATTCTAATATTGCATAATGTTCAGGTATCAATAATGGTTCACCACCTGCAAAGTATAGTTCCTGTATGTGCTGTGCTTGACTTTTCATCGAATCTATAAAAGATCCTTTCTTGTACCAAGTATAATCATATTGATCGTCCCAACCTTGATCTGCAATTAAATCTTTGTTTTTATACTGTGGATATTGTAGTTTCCATTCTTTGATCCAACTTGAACTATCATGTGGACTACACATAACACATTTAAGTTGACATAAGTTTCCTAAACGAAGATCAAAGTAAGGAATATTTACAGGTGCAGTACCATCATCTTGTGTACTTGCAATAAGTTTGTTAAAGTCTAAACGTTGTTTCCATTCTTCAGTTTCCCATTGGCGTTTACTTGTTATACCTTTTGCTTCTTCATTAAAACATTTTACGCAACTGCTTGGCACTTCTCCATTTAACATTTGCAGTCTTGTTCTTCTCATGTGTTCACTGTTCCATACTTCTTCTATTGTATGGTCACGCAAGTTCATTGCTATACCATCTTTCTTAACAAGTCCTGCTGTCTTTTCATCTTCTTTACCTGCACCACTGGCATTGGCAGTACAACAGACTCTAACATCTC
>CEPA01032087.1_pt1 | contig 35796 bp, 30 predicted proteins | sample 356241 | NCBI WGS metagenome assembly CEPA01 (sample SAMEA2620542, study PRJEB7988) | marine metagenome | biome: marine biome (ENVO:00000447); feature: surface water layer (ENVO:00002042); material: "saline water (ENVO:00002010), including plankton (ENVO:xxxxxxxx)" | depth 5 m
ATGATGATAAGCCTGTAGAAGTAAAAACTGCTATGTTATCTAAATCGGAACCGGAAGAAAATAAATCTGAGCAAATAGAAACTCCAATGTTGTCTAAATCGGAATCAAGTGTAGATGAGGCCAAAGAAGAGACTCAAGCATCGGAAGAAGTTAAAACAATAGAAGAGACTAGTAATAATGAACCAATTGAGGAAGAAATTGAAGATGAACATGTGGTATTACCATATCCAGAAAGAGTTCCCAATGTTCATAAAGGAACAAATTATAAACACTCATATGTAATGATTGGTTTTATTGTAATTTTTATAATTTTTAGCATTTTGGCTTCGTTTATCACTAATCCAATCTAATTTCTATGTTTGATGTGATCTCTTAGATAAACAGCAGTTTCGCTTTTACTTTCCTTTAGAAAAATATCTTTGCTTCCTGAAAATTGTAAAAATCCACCTTTATCTCCACCTTCAGGACCTAAATCAATAATATAATCTGAACAATTTACTACATCTAAATTATGTTCAACTATTAAAATAGTAGCTCCAGAATCACGTAATTTATAAAGGACTTTCATTAAATTATTAACATCATGGTAATGTAATCCAATAGTAGGTTCATCCAAGATATAAAATGTTTTTCCAGTATTTTTTTTAATTAATTCTTTTGAAAGTTTTACTCGCTGTGCTTCACCACCTGATAAAGTTGTGGCAGGTTGACCAAGTTTTAAATAATGAAGACCGACAGAATTAAGGGTGTTAATCTTAGATTTTAAAATTGGAAAACCAGAAAAAAAAGATTCGGCTTCTTCAAAGGTCATGTTTAAAACATCTGATATATTTTTACCATTGTAATATATACTTAAAGTTTCTTCATCAAATCTATTTCCGTTACATTCATCACATTCAACTAGTACATCAGGTAGAAAACTCATCTCAATTTTGATATTTCCTGCGCCAGAGCAGCTTTGACAACTTCCTTCTTTAACGTTGAAACTAAAACGACCTGGGCCATAACCTTTCATACGAGAAATTTGCATGGAAGAAAATATTTCTCTAATAGTAGAAAAAATTCCTGTATAAGTTACCGGATTTGATCTTGATGTTCTTCCAATTGGAGATTGATCAATGCTTATTATTTTATCTAGATGTTCGGCTCCTTTAATTTTTTCAGGTCGCAGTAATTTTCTTTTTGGATTCAATATTATTCTTTCAAGTAAAGGTGAAATTGTTTGTGAAACTAATGAACTTTTACCAGAGCCTGAAACACCAGTTACGCAAGTTATATAACCAACGGGAATATCAATATTTATATCTTTCAAATTATTTTTTTTAATATTTGATATAGAGATTTGGTTAAAGTTTTTATCAAGTTTTTTTTCAGATTTTAGGATTTCTTTTTTACCGCTTAAGTAATCCCCAGTTAAAGATTTTTTATTTTTTTTAATTCCTTTTAAATCGCCAGCGTAAACAATTTCTCCTCCTCCTAAGCCAGCTTTAGGACCTATATCAATAATATTATCAGCGTTTTTAATAGTATCCTCATCATGCTCCACTACTAAAACAGTATTTCCTTTATTTTTTAAAGCCTTTAAAGACTCAACGAGTTTTTTATTGTCTCTTGGATGAAGCCCTATTGTAGGTTCATCCAAAACATACGTAACACCTGTTAAATTTGCACCTAGCTGAGTTGCTAATCTTATTCTCTGGGCTTCTCCGCCGGATAATGTTGGAGCACTTCTGTCTAAAGTTAAATATGAAAGACCAACATCTTTTAAAAAAATTAATCTTGATTCAATTTCAGATTGAATCTTTTTCCAAATTAAGTTTCGATTCTTTTCAAATTTAACTTTTTTAATAAAATTAATTGCATCAGAAATATTCAAAGAACAAAACTCAGAAATATTTAATTTGTTTATAAAAATATTTGTGGACTCTTTCCTTAATCTACTACCATTACAGAACTTACATTTTTTTATTGATAAATATTTTGATATCACTTCTCTGGTTTCTTCAGATTTAGTATAATTGAGCCAATTACTTAAAATATTTAAGACACCTGTAAATTTTTTCGTATCCACTTCATAATCTAGAATAAAGTCAGATAAATTTGAGGATGATTTTCCATATAAAATCATATTCTTATCTTTTTTATTCAAATCAGAAAAAATTTTTTTTATATCAATAGAATTCTTTTTTGCAAAATCTTTAACCTGCTTTTTATATGGAGCTAAAGACGTAAATGGTAATATTGCATTCTCACTTATTGATTTGGTTTCATCTACAACAAGAGATTCATCAATAAATTCAAACTGGCCAATACCCTCACAATGTTGGCAACACCCATATGGACTATTAAAAGAAAATAATCTAGGTGATATTTCAGGAAAACTTATACTACAAGTATTACAAGTTAGCTTCTTATTAAAAATAAATCTTTTTGATTTGGATTCAACAATCAACACTCCATTCCCATAATTAAATGCTAAATCCAATGATTCAGAAAGTCTTTTAATATCTTTTTTTGGGTTTGAAATTGTATCTATATATATTTCTAAATTATGCTTTTTCTGTTTGTCTAAATGAGGGATTTTTTTTATTTCAATTGTTTTTCCATTAAGTCTTGCGATGGTAAATAACTTGGCAGCAAATTCAATTTCTTTTTTAAATTCTCCTTTCTTACCTAATGATATAGGATAATAAATATCTATCTCTTTATCTAATAATTTATCTTTTTTTAGTTTATCCATAATAGTTTCAACTGAGCCTGAAACTATTTCATTTCCACATTCAAAACATTTTGGTGTTCCCAACTTAGAATAAGCCAATCGTATGAAATCATAAATCTCAGTAATTGTAGCAACGGTAGATCTAGGATTTCTCATAAAAGTTTTTTGATCTACAGAGACAGAAGGAGATAAGCCAGATATATAATCTAAGTCTGGTTTACTAAATTTTTCAACAAATTGTTTTGCATAACTAGATAAAGATTCTAAATATCTTCTTTGACCCTCGGCAAAAATAGTATCAAAAGCTAAAGTTGATTTCCCTGATCCACTAACACCAGTAAAAACTGTAATCTTGCCTCTAGGTATCTCAATATCAACATTATTGAGATTATTCTCACGAACTCCTTTTGCAATAATTTTATCCATAAATTTAATTTAACTGTTTATATATAATTTATTAATTTAATAACCAATTGAAAAGTCCAAGATTTTTCTGATTTTTAATTAGCTCAGGATGCCACTGAACGCCAATAATTTTCATATCTAGAGACTCTATTGATTCTATTATGCCATCTTTTGCAATGGATGAGGCTATTAGATTTTTACCTATTTTGTTTACAGCTTGATGATGAAATGAATTAACTATAATTGTGTTCGATTTAAAAATTTTTTTAAGTAATGTTTTGTCGAATATATCAATTTTATGTTTTTTAGTTTTTATATGATCCATCATATCAGCTTTGTGTGATTTAATATCTTGAATCAAGGTTCCTTTAAAAAAAACATTTATCAATTGCATTCCACCACAAATACCTAAAATTTTCTTTTTCTTATTTGAGTAAATCTCTTTTATATATGCAAATTCACTTAAAGTTCTTTTAATATCTAATGAATTAATTTTTTTTGTCTTTTTTTGACCATAAAACTTTGGGTCAATATCTCTACTGCCAGAGATTATTATTCCATCAACAACTGAACATATTTTCTTAATATTAATTTTATTATTAACCATTGGCAGCATCATAGGAATTCCTCCTGATTTTAAAATTGAGTCAAAGTAAAATTTTTCAATCTCAAAAAATTTATCTTTTATGTCTGCTGTTATACCAATTACTTTATTTTTCATTAATTAATATTATAAAGTATTAAAATTTAAAAATTCTTTTATTTTTAATCAAATCATATAAGCTTAGGAAATTATGTTATTTAAAGAACAAGATGTTTTAGTTGTTGGTGGAGGCCATGCAGGTTGTGAGGCTGCATTGGCTGCTTCAAGAATAGGTTCTAAAACACTACTAATTACATCGAACATAGACACAATAGGAGTGATGTCGTGCAACCCATCAATTGGTGGTGTTGGAAAGGGACATCTTGTAAGAGAAATAGATGCTCTTGGTGGAGAAATGGCAAAAGCAGCAGATTATGCATCTATACAATATAGAAGATTAAACACAAGAAAAGGTCCTGCTGTTCAAGCAACAAGAATTCAAGCTGACAGAAATCTATATAAATCATATATAAGAGGAATAATTGGAAATTCTAAAAATTTAACAATTTTACAAAGAACTATTGATTCTATATTAGTAAAAAATAATAAGATTTATGGTGTTAAAACAAATTTTGGTGAAGAAATTTACTCAAAAACAATAATTATGACACCAGGTACTTTTCCAAATGGTCTTATTCATATGGGTGATAAAAAAAATTCCGCAGGTCGAATAGGTGAGCCACCGACTGTTGAGATATCAAACTCTTTCAAAGAATTGGGATTAGATGTTGGAAGACTCAAAACAGGTACTCCTCCAAGACTTGATAAGAATTCGATTAATTGGAAAGAAACTGAGATTCAATTACCAGATTCTGATCCTTCATTTTTCTCATATCAAACCAAAACAATTGCAAACATACAACTTCCTTGTCACATTACATACACAAACGAAAGAACACACCAAATAATAAAAGAAAATCTTAAAGATTCCCCTCTATTTTCGGGAGAAATTAAAGGAATTGGCCCTAGATACTGTCCTTCCATAGAGGATAAAATCGTAAAATTTGCTGATAAGAATAGACATCAAATATTTCTTGAACCAGAAGGTTTAAATACAAATGAAATATATCCTAATGGAATTTCGACTAGTCTTCCTATTAATGTACAGTTAAAGATAGTAAATAGTATTAAAGGGCTAGAAAATGCCGCAGTGATAAGACCAGGATATGCGGTTGAATATGATTATTGCAATCCACAAGATTTAAAGCTGAGTTTAGAAAGCAAAATTATTGAAAACCTATTCCTTGCGGGTCAAATTAATGGAACTACGGGATATGAAGAAGCAGCAGCTCAAGGATTAATTGCAGGTATCAATGCAGCAAGAAAATGTGAAAATAAAGAAGAATTTATTCTTAATAGAAAAGAATCATATATTGGAATCTTAATTGACGACTTAATTACTCTTGGGGTGGACGAACCATACAGAATGTTTACGTCTAGAGCTGAGCATAGATTATTACTTAGAGATGATAATGCAGATATGCGCTTAACTCAATTAGGATATGATTTAGGTCTTGTGAATGATTCTGATTACAATAGTTTTTTAGATAAAAAAATGGATTATGAAAAATTCATTGAATATTATGCAACAAAAAAAATATCACCCAATAAAGAAAATAAAAAAATTTTTAAAGATTTAGGATTGAACGAACTTAAGAAACAATATAGTTTGAAAGAATTATTAAGACGAGAAAATATTAACTTTGATACATTAAATTTAATTAGCAAAGATATCAAAATTCCAAAAAATAAAATTTTAATAAATCTTTTAGAAAATGAAATAAAATATGAAGGTTATATAAGTCGCCAACTTGATGATGCAACAAAAATTGAAAAATTTAAAAATATCAAAATTCCTAAGAATTTGGATATTAATTTCATTTCAGGACTATCTAATGAATTAAAACAAAAAATATTAAGAGTAAGACCTACTACTTTAGGGCAAGCATCAAGAATATCAGGGATTACTCCAGCAGCATTAAATATTTTAATGATTTACATCAAAAAAAATGAAATAGAAAAAAATTTAATCTAAAATTTTTTTAATTTCACTTAAATCTTTAACTGGTAAGTTGCACTGATAATCAGAACAAATATATACATTTAAATCTTTTGAAAACTCAGGTAAAAAATCATAGCTTTTTGAGATTTCTAGAAAAATTCTTCTTTGAGAATCAGAATTTATATGAAAAAGTGTTTTATTTGGCCTAGAATAATTAATTAAGTAATTGACAACTTCATTAGAGTGGTCCAGATGCTCCCAATTAGACGTGATAATAATTTGTGTAGTATCATCGTATAATAAAAATTGATTAGATAAGAACATTCCTAAATTTATTGGGAATTTTTTAGCCATTTCACCTAAACGAGATGAGAGTTCAGTAGCTTTATTCTTTAAATCCTCATCATTAAAATAATATGAAAGTTTTGCTAATGCATAAAGAGCAATTGAGTTTCCAGATGGGCTAGCACCATCTAATAAATTTTTTTGTCTAACTATTAAATCATCATCATCTCTAGATGAAAAAAATAAACCATTTTTATGATCCCAAAAATAAAAAATCATTCTCTCGGAGATTTTGTATGCTTTAATAAGATAATTAGGATCTAATGTAGATTCATATAAATCAATCAGAGCTTTGGAATAAAAAGAATAGTCGTCTAAAGTACCGTTTATACTACTAACGTTATTTCTATAACAATGATTTAAATCACCGTTGTTAATCATATTCTTTTCAATAAATTCATTACAACGAATCGCGGTATCAAGAGATTGATGATTATTTTTTATTCTAGATATTTTTGACAGAGATGAGATGACCATAGAATTCCAGTCTGTTAAAATTTTATCGTCTAAAATTGGTCTTTTTCTTTTATTTCTATAATTTTTTAATTTTGATTTAATCCTTTTTGATTCTTCCTTAATGAGGTTTTCTTCCAAAGAAAAAATACTTGAAAATTTTTCTAATTCATCTTTTAAATAAATTATATTTTTTCCATTTTCTTGCTTTGTTGTTTCTTCTAAAAAGTTTCCTTGTGGTTCAATATTATATAGATGTTTAAAAAAATAAAATTCATCAGATTTAAGAACTTCTTTCAACTCACCTTCGCTCCAAATATAAAATAATCCTTCTTCACCTTCAGAATCTGCATCTTCTGCGGAAAAAAAAGCTCCGCTGTCAGACTTCATAATTTCATTTAAATAATTTTGAGTAGAGTTAATAGTTTCTAAATAAATATCCTTATCATCTAACAAATAGCCTTCGTATAATGCCTCTAAAATGTTAGCTTGGTCATAAAGCATTTTTTCAAAATGAGGTACTAACCACTTAACATCAGTTGAATATCTGTGGAAACCACCGCCCAAATGATCATGAATTCCACCCAGTGCAATAGATGTTAACGTTTGATTTATCATTCTTAATGAATCGTTATCTTTAAAAGAGGAAAAATATTTTGCTAAAAAAATTATATTTTGTGGTGAAGGAAATTTTGGAGCTTCCCCAAATCCACCATACTTTTCATCATAAAAATCTTTTAGACTTTCAAAAATTTCTTTCATATTATCTTTTTTTATAAAACTATTTGGTAATTTTGGATTTGAAATATCTTTCAAAGATTTAATTATACTTTCTGCTGATTTAAAAATATCTGGCTTATTGTTATTCCATACGTTAATAATATTGTTTAAAAGATCAACAAATCCAACCATTTTATCTTTACCATTTTTAGGAAAATATGTACCAGCAAAGAAAGGTTCTTTTTTAGGTGTAATAAAAATCGATAATGGCCAGCCTCCTCGTTGAGTCATCATCTGGCAAACTGACATATAAATGCTATCTATATCTGGTCTTTGTTCTCTATCAACTTTAATACTTATAAAATTAGAATTTAAAATTTTTGCAACTTCATCATCCTCAAAACATTCCCTCTCCATTACATGGCACCAATGACAAGTTGAATACCCTATGGATAAAAAAACAGGTAAATCTTTTTCTTCTGCGAGTTTAAAAGCTTCATCACACCATGGATACCAATTAACAGGATTATTAGAATGTTGAAGCAAGTAGGGGCTATTTTCTTCTGACAATCTATTACTCAAAATTATTAATCTCCTTCATTACCATCTGTAAATCATCCCAAACAAGTTTCTTTTTTCTGTTATCTTTTAATAGCGCCGCAGGATGATATGTAATTAAAAATCTTGTATTAAATTTATCATAAAATTTACATCTTAAATCCTTAAGTTTTTTATCAGTTTTTAAAATATTAATCGCAGAGGTAAGACCAAGACAAACAACAACCTTGGGTCTTGTTGTTTGAATGTATTCATTAATATTTAAAACTGATGTACTAAGGTTCTGCGATGATTTTTGGGTATCGGACATTTTTGCTAGTTCGACAAAATCAACTGTACTAACTTTATCAAATGATAAATTCATTGCTTTTAAAATTTTTAAGTATAATTTCCTTGTTTCATTATGTTCTTGATAGGGTATATCTAACAAACATTCATCATTATTTGAAGATTGAGCAATAAAAAAAATCTCACTATTTTTAGGTCCTTGAATAAATGAAAGCTTCTCTATACTTGATTCTTGACTGTCATTAATAGAAAAAAATTTTTTATTCTTATTTGAAATAAATAATCCTTCTACGCCTAAAAATTTTAACTTATTAACATCCATATATTAACTCAGATTTTTATTTTAACATTGTTACTTATATATGATATAAAAATATTGTATCTTAAGTAAAATGAATTACTCACCTTCAGAAATAGAATCCAAGTGGCAAGCTATTTGGGAAAAAAATAAATCATTTTCATCGAATAAAGATAATTTACCAAAATATTATGTCCTAGAAATGTTTCCTTATCCATCAGGAAAGATTCATATGGGACACGTTAGAAATTATGTGATAGGAGATATAGTAGCAAGATATAAAAAAGCTACAGGGTTTAATGTTTTACATCCAATGGGGTGGGATGCATTCGGAATGCCAGCTGAAAATGCAGCTATAAAAAACAATGTTCATCCCAGAGATTGGACTTATAAAAATATTGAAACAATGAAAACCCAATTGAAACAATTAGGGTTATCATACGATTGGGATAAAGAAATTGTAACTTGTGATAAAGAATATTTTATACATGAACAAAGATTCTTTCTCGATATGTTATCAAATAAAATTGCATATAAAAAAGAATCCTATGTTAATTGGGATCCAGTTGATAATACTGTCTTGGCAAATGAGCAAGTCATAGATGGTAAGGGTTGGAGATCAGGTGCAGATGTAGAACAAAGAAAATTGTCACAATGGTTTTTGAAAATAACCGATTTTGCAGATGATCTTTTAAATGAATTAAGCAATCTTAAAGAATGGCCACAAAAAGTTATATCCATGCAAGAAAATTGGATTGGTAAATCAACTGGTGCAGAAATCAATTTTTACACAGAAGATAAAAAAACAGAAATATGCGTATACACTACTAGGCCTGATACAATATTTGGGGCTTCATTTATTGCATTATCACCACAACATGAGATAAGCTTAGAGCTATCAAAAGAAAATAAAGAAATTAAAGAATTTATTAATAAATGCGAAAAAACTTCTACTACAACTGAAGCTCTAGAAAAAGCAGAAAAAATTGGTATTGATACTGGACTAAAGGTTTCTCATCCTTTTTTGGATATTAAATTACCAGTTCATATTGCTAATTTTATTTTGATGGATTATGGAACTGGTGCAATTTTTGGATGCCCAGCCCATGATCAAAGAGATTTTGAATATGCAAAAAAATATAATTTAAATATTAAACAAGTTGTAGCTCAAGATAAGGAAAATAATAATCTAAAAGAGGCTTACACCGGCTATGGTAAATTGATTAATTCTGAATTTTTAGATGGCTTAGATATTGAAGAAGGGAAAAATAAAGTAATAAAGGAATTAAAAAATATAAATTGCGCAAAGGCTTCTATAAAATTTAAATTAAGAGATTGGGGAATATCAAGACAACGATATTGGGGATGCCCGATTCCAATTATATATTTGGAAGATGGTACAATGGTACCCTTACCTGAATCGTCATTACCAGTTGAACTTCCTAATGATATAGATCTTTCAAAACCTGGAAATCCTTTAGAAAATCATCCCACATGGAAATTCACAACCTGTCCATTTTCTGGCAAGCCTGCAATCAGGGAAACAGATACATTTGATACTTTTTTCGAATCATCTTGGTATTTTGCGAGATATACATCTTCAAAGTCAGAACTTATTTTTGATAAAGATGATTTTGCAAAATGGATGCCAGTTGATCAATACATTGGTGGTGTTGAACATGCAATTTTACACTTGTTGTATTCAAGGTTTTTCTTTCATGCAATGAAAAAAATGGGATATTGTGATATTAACGAACCTTTTAAAAAACTTCTAACACAGGGAATGGTTTTAAAGGATGGCGCTAAAATGTCAAAATCTTTAGGCAATACCGTAGATCCATCTGAGACAATTGAAAAGCATGGTGCGGATACTGTAAGATTGTTTATTCTTTTTACTGCACCAGTTGAAAAAGACTTAGAATGGAGCAATGAAGGCATTGAAGGTTCAAATAGATTCATTAAAAGAATTTGGACAATTATTGATGCAAATTTAGAATTAATAAATTCGAAATATAACAAGGACTTTGATGAACTAAATTCTGACGATAAAGAATTTTTAATAAAAATTCATAAAACAATAAATAAAGTTAATTCCGACATAGATAGATTACAATTTAACACAGCAGTAGCATCAATGATGGAACTATTAAATATGGCTTATAAATACAGGGACTTAAAAGATTTTGATAAAGATTTGTTTGGATTTTTTATTTATAATTTTATTGTTCTATCTAACCCCTTCATACCTCATTTGTCCAATGAGCTCTGGAGCAGAACAGAGTTCAATAAATATTGTTTGGATGAAATTTGGGTAAAAGAAAACACTGAAATAATATCAAAAGATAAAATTAAGGTTGCTGTTCAAATAAAAGGTAAAACAAGAGGCTTGGTTGAATTTTTAGATAATAACTTAAGTGAACATGAAATTGAAAGTTTAATAATGGAAGACCCCAAAATTGCTAAACATTTTGAAAATAAGGAAATAGTTAAAAGAATTTACATAAAAAATAAAATAATGAATTTTATTATTAAATAGTCAAATCTTTAATACGAGATACTGCTTCAATTAATTTTTCATCATTTAAAGTAACAGAAGCGCGAGTATATCCTTCTCCATATATCCCAAAACCAGTTCCTGGAGTCATGACAATTCCAGACTTCTCAAGAAGTATATTAGCAAATTCTGAAGATTTAAGATTCTTCGGATTTTTAAACCAAACATAAAAAGTTCCCTTAGGTTCTATGACTTCAATACCAATATTTTTAAGCCCATCTGACAATAATTTACTTCTTTTTTTATAAATATTGGTTCTATCTTGTAGACCATCTTCATAATTTCTTAAAGCTTCTATTCCAGCCTCTTGGACTGCTTGAAAAGCACCAGAATCAATATTCGTCTTGACTTTGCCCAAACCAGCTACAGCTTTTTCATTCCCAACAACATGTCCCAATCTCCAACCTGTCATGCTAAAAGTTTTAGATAAACTGTGAAACTCAATTCCAACATCAAACGCACCATCATATTCTAAAAAACTTTTGGGCTTATTTGATTCATCGAAATAAACTTCGGTATAAGCTGCATCATGACATATTAAAATATTATTTTTATAAGCAAATTCTATTGCGTCTTTAAAAAAACTATCTGTTGCAAAGGCCGATGTAGGATTATTAGGATAATTTAAAAACATAATTTTGGCTTTTTCAACAATGTCTTTAGGTATTGAGCTTAAATCAGGCATAAACCCATTTTCTTCAAGTAAAGGCATTAAATATGGTGAGCCACCAGCAAATTCTGTAGCAATTCCATAAACTGGATAACCTGGGTCAGGTACCAATGCAATGTCACCAGGGTTAATAAAAGCCATAGGGGCATGAGCTACACCTTCTTTAGAACCTATCAATATTATGGTGTTTTTTAATGGATCAGTTTTGACTCCGAATCTTCTTGAATACCATGTTGCTACTTCTTCTCTAAAAGATTGCATACCAGCGTATGATGGATATCTATGGTTGTTTGGATTTTGTGAGGACTTATTGAGAGTATCAATTATTCTTTGTGGTGTAGGTATATCTGGATCTCCAACACCCAAATCTATTACATCAACCCCTTTATCAACCAAACCTTGCTTCTTGGCATCAATTTCTGCAAATAAATAAGGTGGTAAGTTATTAATTCTATCTGCCCATTTTATATTCATAATTTCATAACTTTAACGTAAAAAAATATTTGTTCAAATATCAGATTTTTTTTTCCTCAAAAAAGAAATGAATTTAAACCTTTCTCCCATTTGATGGGGATCTATTAGTTTTTTAATATTTTTTAAGTTTATATCGCTTATTTGATTTGAGATAAATTTGTTGTTTAAAAAAAAATTTGTTTGAGATGAATAATAGGATTCTTTAAATCCAAATTTTTCCGCAACTAATTTTAGTAAACTAAAGTTAACGTCATAAGTTATATCTTGCCTTGAAATATTTTCATAAAAATTTCTTGATACTTCATGTTTATAAAAAACCCTGGCTGTTCCATAAGGGTCTGGTGAAGTATGGTAATGAATTGACTTATCACCATAGTCATTAATTAAAATATAAAGATTTAAAAATATATTTGATAAATCATCAAAGTATTTTTCTAGATGCTGAATAGGAGATTCAAAAAAAATATTATTTATAAATTGTAATTTATATTTCTCTATTAATTCTAATAAGTCATTATCTGCTAATTCGACAACCTCATTTATTGTATCTTTTTTTACCACTAAGTTAATTTGATGAAGATTGTTATTTTTAAAAACACATCTATGAAAAGGAAATGCGTCAAAAAGTTCATTTGAAAAAAATATAGCATTCTCGAAGGTGTCGCTAATAGAACTAATATCTTCTAATATTAATAATCTATCTTTATATTTTTGAAGATTAAAAGCTATATTTTTATGTTGGTTAACATTTTTTTCAATTGTAATAAAACTTAAAGATGAAAACTGCTTTTTTGATATATTATTTTCTAAATAATCAATAACATGTTTCATACAACTTCCATCATTTGAACCTGCTTCAACTAAATACATTTTATTGTTAAAACTACATTTATCTATTAAGTGACTAGCAATCGCATAACTATAAAATTTTGAGATTGATGGAGAAGTTAAAAAATCTCCATTTTTGGAAATATTTTTTGTATTTTTATAATATCCTTGAGGACCATACAATGAATAATCAACAAAATCGGCAAAAGATATTTTTTTATTATTAAATGTTTTATAAAACATATTTTTAATATTAACAAAGAAGGTTAAAATTGTTTACCCCTAATAGATACGTTAAACTTATAAAATGCCAAAAAACAGAATAAGCAAAGTTTATACGAAGTTTGGTGATAAAGGTAAAACCATGCTCGTAGGTGGTGAAGTTGTTTCAAAAGACTCTATTAGAGTTGAAAGTTATGGTGACATCGATGAACTCAATTCGTTTATAGGACTAGGTTTAACTGGTCAAATAACTAATACAGGTCAAAAAATTCTTAATAGAATACAAAACGATCTATTTATATTAGGAGCAGACCTAGCTTCAACAAAAGATGTCAATGTTCCAAGAATAACAAAAAATAAAATAAACTTTTTAGAAAGAGAAATTGATAAACTTGTTGACTCTGTAGGGCCGTTAAAAGAATTCATTCTGCCTGCCGGTTCTTTCACTGGAACCTGTTTGCACCTAGCGAGAGTAGTTTGTAGAAGAGCGGAAAGAAAAATTGTAAGTCTAGCCAAAAATGAATGGGTAAATGAAAAAGCACAAATTTATATTAATAGGTTATCAGATTTATTATTTGTGCTTGCTAGACACGAAAATATTTCTAGTGGTGAGGGTGAGGTACCTGTAAATTTTAAAAAATGATTCTTAGTGAAGAAAAAAAATTTGTTGATAAGTTTAAAAGCTCATATAATGATTTAAAAAAGATTTATCTATCTGGAAACTTAAAGGCAGAAGATTTAGTAGTAAAATTCTCAAACGAAATTGATAAATTAATTTCTAAAGAAGTCGAAATAAATTATAAATCTAGTGGAATTGTAATACTTGCTTTGGGTGGGTATGGAAGAAGAGAACTATGTCTAAAATCAGATATTGATATATTAATTCTTCATGAAGAAACAAAGCTTAATCAAGCAAAAAAACTAGCGGAAAACATACTATATAAGTTATGGGATACCGGGCTTGAAGTAGGTAATTCGTTGAGGACAATTGATCAGTCGCTCGAATTAGCAAGTATGCAGGATTCAACAATTTTATCCTCGATGATGGACTTGAGAGCAATAACAGGAGATTCAAGCCTATATGTTGAGCTTAAAAACAAATTAAATAGAAAACTTTTACCAAACATTTCACAAAATTTTATAAATGAAAAACTATTAGAAAAAAACAAAAGACATTCAAAATATACAACACCTTCATTTTTAGTAGAGCCAGATATAAAGGAAGGAAAAGGATGTCTGCGCGACATTCATAGTTGCTTCTGGATAGCAAGAGCAAGCTTATGTGATTTGGACTTAAATAAATTCTTTTTATCTGGCTACATTTCTAAAGAGAATATCAATGTCATAAATACAGCTCATAAATTTTTTTTGAATGTTAGAAATTTTTTACATTCATACAAGACCAGCCATATTGATGTTATAGATTTTGAATCTCAAAAAAACTTGGCAGAATTTTTAAATATTAAAGAGGATGATTTTCTTAGTAAGGAAAGAGTTCTAATGAAAACCTTTAAAGATTATTCAAATCAAATATATGATGTAACAAACAAAATAATTGAGAAAGTCACAAACAAAAAAGTTTTTCAATCTAAAAGAATTCAAAATCTTGATGACTTTTTTATAATTCATCAAGGAATACTTAAGGCGATAAATCCACAAGATATTAAAAAAAATCCATCAAATATAATTAAAGCTTTTGAATTATCTACTGTAAATAATATAGAAATTGCTGATGAAGTTATGGCCGAATGTAAAAAGCTTAATAAAATTAAATTTACTAAAGATGAAAAAAAATTATTGATTAACTATTTTATGGAAACTTTAAAAAAGAATAAAAACAATTCTCTTTTTTTAGAAAATCTCAATAAAGCAAATTTATTAATTTTCTTTATCCCAGAGTTCGAGAAAGTTAGAAATTTAGCATTAGCTGATCCATCCCATATTTATTCTGTTGATATACATTCAATTTATTTAATCAAAGAATTTGAAAAATTATTTAATGATGAATATAAAGATGAATTTCCATTTGAAACAAAAATAGCCAAAAGAATCAAAAGAAAAGATATTTTTTCTCTAGTTGCATTATTACATGATATAGGAAAAGGCTATGGAAAAGGTCATTCAGAGCGTGGAGCTGCCATGTCTTTGAATATTTCAGAAAGATTATTAATTAACAATGAATATTCAAATTTAATTGAATTTTTAATTAAAGAACATTTAACAATGTCTACAGTTTCACAAAAAAGAGATATTGATGATGCCGATTTAATTCAAGAATTTAAAAAAAGGATTAAAACAATTGAAAGACTAGAATATTTATTTATTTTAACTTTTTGTGATTTAAGAAGTGTAGCACCTGATGTATGGTCGGAATGGAAAGGTGATTTACTCAGAGCCTTATTCAGAAAAACATCTTCTATAATGATTAAAAAGAAAGATAAAAATAAAAAAATTAATTCACAAGAAAAAAACATAAACTTTGATGTTTCAGAAATTGATAAGCTAATAGGTAAAAATAGAAAACAATATTTTGATGTTTACTCAGAAGATGAAATAAATTATCAACTAAAAATTTTAAAAAATTCAAATGAAAATTTAATTATGGGTATTAGATATAGCGTTAAGAAGAAAATTGATCAATTGACATTTTGGTCAAGGGATAAAAGTATTGGTTTTGTTGAAATATGTGGTGCATTAACATCAGAGAGCATAAATATTTTCTCTGCAAGACTAGCAGAATTGAAGAAAAATCTTCATGTTTATACTCTAGAGGTGAATAGGTTTGGGAAATCTACATTTAAAGAAAGAGAAATTTGGGAAAATATTAAATATGTTTTAGAAAATAAAAAAATTAAAATAGATGATGAAACCAATATTAAAAATCTAAAAAAATATAAATCTAAATTAAAAGCAAAAATAAAAATTGATAATGATTTATCCAAAAAATTTACCATTATTGAACTTACATCAGGGGATAAGCCTGGGATGCTTTATTCAATAGTAAATAAAATAAAAAAATTGGGACTTAGAATAAGATTTGTAAAAATATCTACAAAAAGAGAATCTGTTGAAGACGCTTTTTATGTAACAAAAGACAATAACGAGAAAATTTTTAATTTAGAACAAATTTCTGAAATTAAAGATAATATAATGAATATAATAAGATGAAAAATAATGATACATTTGCAACTCCACTTGAATGTGATTTTTTAATAATCGGTACAGGACTTTCGGGTTTATATGCTGCTTTATACGCTTCAAAATTTGGAAATGTTTGTATCATTACAAAATCTTCAATTGATGAAAGCAATTCATATTGGGCACAAGGGGGAATAGCCGCTGCAATTGATCATAATGATTCAATTGAGTCTCATTTTAACGACACAATATCAGTTGGTTCAGGCCTCAATCATGAGAAAGCTGTTAAAGTTTTAGTAAAAGAAGGGTTTGACAGAGTAAATGAATTAATTGAATCTGGTATGGAATTTGATTCTGGTTCTGATGGTTTAGATTTAGGAATAGAAGGCGGGCACAGTAATAGAAGAATTTTACATGCTTTAGGAAATGAAACTGGAAAAGCGACTGTCGATTTTTTAAGAAAAAAAATAGAAAAAAATAAAAAGATAAAAATTCTTGATGGAACCTCTGTTATTGAATTATTTTCAGATAAAAAACAATGCTATGGTTGTTTGGTTCAAAGTGATAAAGAGAAAAAAAAGATTGGAATTAAATCAAAATCTACAATATTAGCCACAGGGGGGGCTTGCGGTATTTATTATAATTCAACAAACCCATCTGCAACTTCTGGAGATGGAATAATTATGGGGATAAATGCTGGAGCTTACGCAAGGGATTTAGAATTCGTTCAATTTCATCCAACAGTATTCTTCAAAGATGGTTCAAAAAATTTTTTAATAAGTGAAGCAATTAGGGGAGAAGGAGCAGTTTTGGTAAATCATTCAGGTAAACAGTTTATGAAGAACTATTCTAAACAAAAAGAATTAGCTCCCAGAGATGTTGTTTCAAGAGCAATTTTTAATGAAATGAAAATGAATGGTGAAAAAAATGTATATCTATCTCTAGAGCATGTTGAATCGAGATATATAAAATCAAGATTTAAAAATATTTATGAACTTTGTTTAAGAGAAGGTATCGATATTACAAATGAAAAAATTCCTGTTGCTCCTGCTGCACATTATATGATTGGTGGAATCAAAACAGACATTTATGCTAGAACAAATATAAAAAATCTATATGCGTGTGGTGAAGTAGCATGCTCTGGTGCGCATGGAGCAAATCGACTGGCGAGTAATTCTCTGCTGGAATGTTTAGTTTTTTCAAAGAGAGCTATTGACTCAGCAGTTGAGTTTTCTAGAAATCAAAAGAAAATTCCTATGAAAATTATAAAGAGAGCCGATAATATTTCGTTAATATCATCAGAGAAAAAGTTTGAGAAATATTTGAGTTTTAGAATGTCTATTTCACAAATTGTTAATAATTATGTAGGTATTCTAAGAAATAAAAAAGAACTTCTATTAGCATTAGATGAAATATCATCTATTAAGAAAAAAGATCTAGACTTAAATGATATTATAGATATAAAAATTTTAAATCTTAAAACCTTGTCATATTTAATGACAAAATCCGCTCTTTTAAGAGAAGAGTCTAGAGGGTGTCATATCCGGGAAGATTTTTCTAATAAAGATGAAAAATGGATGAAACATATAAATTGGAAAATCTCATCAGGTACATTAAGATTTTCATATACAAATCACTAAAAATTTAATAAATAATATACCAATTAGGTACTTTTTATATCTATTCAATAAATGTCGAACAATAAAAAAAAATTTTGTCCGAAAAATTAACAAAATTTTAAAATAAGTGTTTCGTTATATAGAAAAGATGTTATATTTTTAAACTGACATTAGCCTTATAGGTATATAAATAAAATTGGGTTGTTAACTAAATTATGGCTGTAGAAAAACAAGTTGAATTAAACGAAGTTGATACAATAACAGTTAAGTTTGCTGGGGACTCTGGTGATGGAATTCAATTGACCGGAGATCAATTTGGAAATACAACTGCATTTGCAGGAAATGACTTTGCAACTTTTCCAGATTTTCCATCTGAAATTCGTGCACCATTAGGTACAACCTATGGTGTTTCATCATATCAAATCCAATTTGCTGCAAAAGACATATATACTCCTGGCGATACGCCGGAGGTTCTAGTTTGTTTTAATCCTGCTGCGCTCAAAGTAAATATGAGTGTTGTCAACAAAGGTGGATTAATTATTGTAAACGAAGATGAATTTAGTGATAAAAATTTAAAAAAAGCTGGATTTGAAGATAATCCATTAGATCCAACAAGTGAAACCCTAAAAGATTTTAGAGTGCACAAAATACCCATAACAACTCTAACTCTTCAGGCTCTCGAAGAGATGGATATGGGTCAAGCCGATAAGTTAAGATGTAAGAACTTTTTAGCTTTAGGTGTAGTATCATGGCTTTTTTCAAGACCTCTAGAACCAATAGAAAAATTTTTGAATAAAAAATTTGGAAAAAAACCACAAGTATTAGAAGCAAATTTAAAAGTACTACATGCTGGATGGAATATATGTGATACTATGGAACTTTTTCCAATAATGTATAAAGTTCCACCTGCAAAACTTGAACCTGGAACTTATAGAAATATTAATGGTGCGCTAGCTACGTCTTATGGGCTTCTAGTGGCATCTCAAAAAATTGATATTCCAATTGTTTTTTCTGGATATCCAATAACTCCCGCTAGTGAAATTCTTCATACTTTGGCGGCTTTAAAACAATTCGATGTTGCAGCTATACAGACGGAAGATGAGATAGCGGCCGTGACAATGGCCTTAGGGGCAGCATATGCAGGCAAGTTGGGTATTACAGGAAGTTCAGGCCCTGGGTTAGCATTAAAAGTTGAGGCAATTAATTTAGCGGTTATGACAGAGTTGCCTTTAATAATTTTTGATTTTATGAGATCAGGTATCTCAACAGGTATGCCTACAAAAACTGAACAAGGTGATTTGCTGATGTCTCTGTACGGTAGACCTTCGGATTCATACTTAATAGTATTAGCACCCTCATCAGCTGCAGATTGTTTTTGGATATCAATTGAAGCTGTAAGGCTTGCAACAAAATATATGACACCTGTCATAGTCTTATCCGAAGGATTTCTTGTCAATTCTTCAGAGCCATGGAAGCTTCCAGATATTGACAGTATTCCGGACATGAAGGCTCCTTATAGAACTGATCCAAAGGATTATTTGCCATACAAAAGAAATAAAGAAACTCTAGCAAGAGACTGGGTAAAGATTGGTACACCTGGCTTAGAGCATACGATTGGTGGACTAGAGAAAACAAACGAAACTGGTTTAATTACACAAGATCCAGAAAATCACGATTTTATGACTAGGGTTAGATATGAGAAAACCCAAAAAGTTGCTAATGATATTCCTGATATTGAAATATTAGGAGATAAAGATGCAGATTTACTTCTAGTTGGATGGGGAAGCACATTAGGAAGTATGCGTGCTTCAATGGAAGCAGTTCAAAATGCTGGAAAGAAAGTGGCATTAATTAATATAAGATATTTAAATCCTTTACCAAAAAATCTTGGTGAAATATTAAGAAATTATAAAAAAGTTGCAGTTGTAGAATTAAATTTAGGACATTTAAATATGATTATCCGATCTAAATTTATGATTGATACGGCTTTCTTAGGTAGAGTAACTGGACAGCCTATTCCTGTAACAGAAATGATTGAATTTATTAACAAGGAGTTAGAGTCTCTAAAAGAGCACTAATTAGTTTTATAATGGGTACAGAGTCAAATCAAATTAAATATAAAGCAACCGATTTTAAATCTGAAGCCGAACCAAGATGGTGTCCTGGCTGTGAAGATTATGCAATATTAAAAGCTGTTCAAACAGCAATGGCCAAGATAGGAAGGCCAACTCATGAACATGCTGTTGTATCTGGTATAGGTTGCTCATCAAGGTTTCCATACTATATGAGTACTTATGGTTTCCATACAATACATGGTCGAGCCTTGCCAATTGCCACCGGACTTAAAGTGTCAAACCCTGAATTGGCTGTTTGGGTTGTTACAGGTGATGGAGATGGTATGTCAATTGGTGGTAACCACTTAATTCACGCTCTAAGAAGAAATTGTGACCTAAACATTTTGCTTTTTAATAACAGAATTTATGGTTTAACAAAAGGTCAATACTCTCCTACAAGTACTAAGGGAATGGTTAACAAAACTGCACCTTATGGAACAATTGAAACTCCTGTAGATCCTTTAGGTTTAGCAATTGAGTCTGGTGCGACATTTATTGCACAAATTGCGGCAACGTATGTCAAAGAACTTGTTGATGTACTTGTAGAAGCATATAATCACAAAGGAACTTCTTTTGTTCATATATACCAAAATTGTTATATATATAACAACGGCGCATTTGATGGTTTTACAAATAGAGAAATTAGAGATGATAACAATATCAAAATTGAACATGGGAAACCTCTAATTTTTGGTAAAGAACTGAACAAAGGTCTTGTTATGGGGTATGGTAAATTTGATATTGTTGAATTTGAGCCTGATAAAGTTCCCGACAACCTTGTAATTTATGATGAGACTGATCCAGTACTTATAAGAATGATTAAAGATTTAGCTTTCCCTGATCAACCTGTTCCAATGGGTATAATTAAAAGAGTTGAAGCTCCAACTTTCGAAGATGTAGTACATGATCAAATCACAATGGCCAAAGAGAAATTTAAACCAGATATCAAAAAACTTATTAATGCTGGTGATACTTGGGAAGTCAAATAGAAATCTAATATGAACAATGCTTTAAAAAAAAGTATTGATAACCTTTATAACTTAGCATTAAAAGAAGATGAAGTTAAAAATGATATCACTTCAAAATTAACAGTCACAAATAAAAAAATAGAAGCATGTCTAATCTTTAAAGAAAATGGAGTTCTGTCTGGTACTGATGTAATCAAATATATTATCAATAAATTTAATAAACAAATTGCTATACAATGGAAATATAAAAATGGTCAAAATATAAAAAAAAATTCTATTGTAGCAACAATAAAAGGACCAGGAAATCATATATTATCAATTGAAAGAATAATTTTAAACTTTTTGCAAAGGTTATGTGGAATATCTACATTAACTTATACTTTTTCAAAAGAATTAAAAAAAACTAAAATAAAGATATTAGATACAAGAAAAACAGTCCCTGGGTGGAGACATTTAGAAAAATATGCTGTAAAAATAGGAGGAGGTTTTAATCATAGAAAAAATCTAAAAGATCTTTTGTTAATAAAAGAAAATCACATTTTTCTAAACAATACTATACAAAGAATCTTAGAAAATTTAAAAAAGAAAAACAAACTGAAAGCAACAGAAATCGAAGTGTCTTCCATCAAAGAACTAAAAGAAGTTGTTCAATATCATCCCAAAAGAATAATGCTTGATAATTTTAGTATTGCTAATATAAAAAAATCAGTTGAAATAATAAAATCAAATACTAAGTGTGAAATTGAGGTTTCAGGAAATATGACGGTTAAAAAAATAAAAAAATTAAAAAATATGAATTTAGATTATATATCTGTTGGGAAAATAACCCATTCTGCAACTTTTCTGGACATATCAATGATTGTGGTAAAATAATTTTTTAGGTTTTAATTATGTCGAGTTATTCAGAACAAATTCAGAATTTAAAAAAAGAAAAAGATGCAGTTATTTTAGCGCATAATTATCAAATCCCAGAAGTTCAAGACATTGCTGACTTTGTTGGCGATTCTCTTGGATTATCAAGAATAGCTGCAGAGACGGATGCAAAAATTATTGTTTTTTGTGGAGTTCATTTTATGGCCGAAACAGCTTCAATTCTCTCCCCAGAGAAAAAAGTAATTCTTCCCGATTTAGATGCTGGCTGTTCCTTGGCTGATTCAATAAATGTAGACCAACTAAGAACCTGGAAGAAAAAAAATCCTAAAGCCGTGGTTGTAAGTTATGTTAATACTACTGCTGATATTAAAGCTGAAAGTGATTATTGTTGTACTTCTTCAAATGCATTACAAATAGTAGAATCAATTGATAATAAAAAGGAAATACTTTTTTTACCAGATATGTTCTTAGGTTCATATGTTCAGAGAAAAACTAGTAGAAAAATTCAAATATGGCCGGGTGAATGTCATGTTCATGCAGCTATGAAATATGAGGAAATAAAAAATTTAAAAGATGAATACCCTGATTCAGAAGTACTAATACATCCCGAATGTGCTTGTGGTTCTCAAGCCATGCTTATGGCTGAAAGAAAAAAAGATGATTCTATTCACTTTTTATCAACAGAGGCAATGGTTACTAAATCGCAAAACTCAGGAAGTAAAAACTTAATTGTTGCAACTGAAGAAGGAATTATTCATAAAATGAAGAAAGCGTGCCCAGACAAAAATTTTATACCTATCAATAGAAGTGCAAAATGTAATTTTATGAAGATGATTACTGTAGAAAAGGTTTTAAATTCATTAATTAGTGAAAGTCCGGTAATTAAAGTGCCCGTTGATCTTGCTCTAAGAGCAAAAACTGCAATAGATAGGATGATTTCTATTGGTTAATTTAGCCGCGGGTGGATTCGAACCACCGACATACGCCTTATGAGAGCGTCGCTCTACCCCTGAGCTACGCGGCCAATTAAGTTTTTGAGTTTATCATGACTTTAAATAGTTTCAAGAATGTTAAAATATAATAAATGGGAAAAAATATTTTTAAATTTGAAAATGCAAAACAACTGACTGTATATATGGTCTTAGCTGCAATATTCATATCATCTATGACGATGTTGAATATTTTAGGAACATCGAGGTTTTTAGATTTAAGTTTTAGTTTTTTTGATACAAAAATACCAATGATTGTTGCAATAGGGGTACTGCCCTATCCTATCACATTTTTATGTACTGATTTAATATCCGAAATTTATGGAAAAGAAAGAGCAAAAACAATCGTATGGATAGGATTAGTTGTTAATTTATGGCTTGGATTTATTTTATGGATTGGCGGTAATTTGCCAGAATTCACAACTTCGGCCCAAAGCATGGAATCCAATAACGCTTTTATGACTATTAGAAACTTAGCACTAGGAACTATAACGGCATCTATGATTGCTTATTTTTTAGCACAATATATTGATGTAATCGTATTTCACTATCTAAAAGGTCTTACCAAAGGTAGATATCTTTGGATCAGAAACAATGGATCAACCATGATAAGTCAATTGGTTGATACGTCTGCAGTAATTTTAATAACTCATTATTTAACAGGAGCAATTCCATTACCAAAAAATATGTCAACATTTGATGGCCTAATGTTGCTAATATTTTACGGATATATTTTTAAATTTTTCTTCGCTTTAGTAGATACACCAATCTTTTACTTTGCAGTAAAATATATAAAAAAATATTTAAATGCCAAAGATGATTAAAAGAAATTTAGATAAAATCTATAAACAAACAATAAAAAATATAAATCCTATTAGGATTATAGAATCAAATATTAAATTAATTAATAACAATTTACATATTAAAAAAAAGGTGGTGAATTTAAACAGTATTAACGACATCTATATAATCAGTTTTGGAAAAGGATCGGTTAATATGGCATTAGGTTTAAAAAAAGTTTTAAAAAAAAAGATAAAAAATGGCATTATTGTTACGAATCAAAATATAAACAAAAAGATAAGTAAGTTTGATGTAATACAATCTTCGCACCCAATACCAACTCAGCAAAGTATAAATGCCACAAATAAGATTATAAAAATTCTTAAGCACAGTAAAGAAAATGACTTAATAATATTTTTAATATCTGGAGGAGGAAGCTCGTTAATCGCAAAACCAGAAAACAACATAACGCTTAAAGAAAAAAAAATTATTAATAATATTCTTTTAAAATCTGGTTTAAAAATATCAGATATTAATGATATAAGAAAATTAATTTCTTCTATAAAAGGAGGAAAACTTCTGAAGCATACTTATCCTTCATATGTATGCAATATAATAATCTCAGATGTTGTAAATGGAAAAGCAGAAGATATATCGTCTGGGCCTACAACATATAAGAAAAATAATTATAATATCAAAAATTTAAAAATATTTAAAAAAAAGCTTTCAAAAAATGTAATAAAAAAAATTTCTGCAATAAAAAAATTTAATATCAAAGATTATGATACTTCAAAATTTGAAAACCATATTATAGCAGATAATAAATTTGCATTAGAGAAAGCAAAAGAAGCTGCTCTAAAGCTAGGCTATGAAGTAATTATGTATTCTGTAAATTTAGAAGGGGAAGCGAGAAAAGTTGCGGCTTCATTAGCAAAATACATTAAAAATGTAAAACCAAAACTCAAGCCAATTTGTATAATTTTGGGAGGTGAAACACATGTTACTGTTGAAGGGAATGGGAAAGGAGGAAGAAATACTGAATTTGCCTTAGCGTTTTCAATTGAAATAATGAAAAGTAAAAAAATTAGCGCCTTATTTGCTGGAACTGATGGGGTAGATGGTAAAACAGATGCAGCTGGTGCATATTGTGATGAAAAAACAATAATAAATGGGTTAAAAAAAGGTATGGATGCAAATAAATATTTAAAATCAAATAATTCATATAATTTTTTCAAAAAATTAAACTTGTTAAAAAAAACTGGGCCAACTGGGGTAAATATGAATGATATTGGTCTAATAATAGTTGATATATAATATATAAATTTACCTTCTGGATTAATTATTATAAAATTTATAAATGGTCAATTTCATAGAATCACTTCCACAAAATATTGATGCTGAAAAAGCTGTTTTAGGATCTATACTTTTAGATGATCAAGCAATAAATTCTGCTTTAGAAGAATTAAATACAAATGACTTCTATGATCAAAACCATAAAAAAATTTTTGATGCTATGGTTGAACTTGACACAGAGAATAAACCTATTGATGTTGTAACATTATATGAAAAATTAAAGTCCAAAAAATCATTATTACAAGATATAGGTGGGAGTACGTACTTAACTCAATTAATAGAATTTGTACCAAGCTCTAGTAACGTAAATGTATATGCAAGGTCAGTCAGAGAGAAATCGATTCTTCGTAGCATGATACAAACTGCTTCTGAAATTGTTACAGAAGGACAGCTTGACCAGGTCGATGTGAATGATTTTCTTGACCAAGCAGAAAAAAGATTGTTTGATATTTCTCAAAATAAAAAAAGACCGGGCTTTGTATCGTCGCAAGAACTTTCTAAAGAAACTATTAAAATTATTGAAAAACTGGCTACAAGAAAAGAGGCTATTACTGGCGTCCCTAGTGGATTCAAAAAGCTTGATAAAATGACTGCAGGTCTTCAATCTGCAGATTTAATAATACTTGCTGCAAGGCCAGGAATGGGTAAAACATCCTTTAGCCTTAACATAGTTTTAAATGCCGCAATTAACAATGGTTTAAATGTGGGGTTTTTCTCTCTTGAAATGACAAAAGAACAATTAATGATGAGAATGATTTCATGTAAATCAAAAATAAACTTTTCAAAAATAAGAACAGGGTTTTTATCGGAAAATGAGCTAAATCTAATAAGAAGCAATAATGAATCTTTTCAAAGATCAAATATTTTTATTGATGATACACCTGCGATAAACTCACTTGAATTAAGATCTAGAGCAAGAAGGCTTAAAAGTGACAAAGGTCTTGATTTGCTAATTGTAGACTATCTTCAGTTAATGAGAGGAGTGAATAGAGGGGAAAATAGAGAGAGGGAAATTGCTGAGATCTCTTCATCTTTGAAAGCACTTGCAAAAGAACTTGAAATTCCTATTATTGCAATATCTCAACTCAGCAGACAAACAGAAGCAAGAACAGACAAAAAACCTCAGCTTTCAGATTTGAGAGAAAGTGGAGCATTAGAGCAAGATGCAGATATGGTTATGTTTATTCATAGAGGTGATGCATACAAAAGAAATGTAGAAGAAAGAGATGGTTTAGCTGAAATAATAATAGGTAAACAAAGAAATGGTCCTACTGGAACGGTCACATTAGCCTTTCTTGACAGTCAAGGGGTTCCAAGCTTTGAAAATTTAGCTGATGAATTTTCTGAGGGTCTAGATTCTTAACTAGATATCTATATTAATTGAAACCGGGCAATGGTCTGATCCAAAAACATCATTATGAATCTCAGCTTTTTTTAATATTTTAAAGTTGTTTAACCAAAAATAGTCAATTCTCCAACCCACGTTATTTGATCTTGCATTTCTCATATATGTCCACCAGGAATATTTGACTTTTGTTGGATAAAGATATCTAAAAGAATCAACAAATCCTGTTTTTTCTAAACTATCCATCCAGTCTCTTTCAACTCTTAAAAAACCAGATGTATTCTCATTAGGCTTTGGATGCTTTAAATCTATTTCATTATGAGCAATATTATAGTCACCACATACTATTATGGGTTTTTTCTTTCTTTTAAGCTTTTTAATATATTTCAAAACTATATTATGAAACTCGAGTTTATATTTAAGTCGTGTCTCAGACATCTGACCATTTGGAAAATAAAAATTTAGTAGAAAAAACTTGTCATATTCGATAATTTGATTTCTTCCTTCAACATCATAAATCTTATCATCATTTAATGATGTCATAATTTTAATAGGTGATAATTTTGAATAAGTTGCAACACCTGAATAGCCTTTTTTAATTTGACAAGATTCAAAGAATGCTTTGTAGCCTTCAATATTTATTAGTTCTTCTTTAAGTTGTGCTATTTCAGCTTTTGTTTCCTGAATACATAATATGTCTGGTTTAAACTTTTTTATAAAGTTATGAAATCCCTTTTTTTCAACTGCTCTAATTCCATTAACATTCCATGAAAAAATTTTCATAAAGATAGTTTATACTATCTCTTTTAATTTAGGGGAAAAAATGGAATTCATTTTAGTATCTTTTAAAAATTTTAAATACGCAAAGACCAGGCTGAGAAATGACCTGTCTGACTCATTGACCGAAGAAATTGCAACAAGGATGTTAGAAAATGTTCTAACAGAGGTTTCAAAAAGTATGGAAGCAGATAAAAAATTTCTTCTAACTAATGATGAAAAAGCAATACAAATGGGAACAAGTAAGAATTTAGAAATTATGAGAGAAACTAAACAAATAAATGAAAGCTCATCAATTGATAAAGCTTGTAAAATTTTAATTAGCAAAGGGGCAAAGGGGGTTTTAAGAATACCGGCTGATCTACCACTAATTGAATCGAAAGATATAGATAGACTTATTTTAATTGGAAAAAGTGATAAAAAATCAATTTTAGTTCCATCAGAAAGTCAAACTGGGACAAATGCTTTTTACAGAACACCCCCTGATGTTGTTGACTCATGTTTTGGTGAAAATAGTTTAAAGAAACATATTAATTTACTTGATAAAAAAAAAGCAAAATATGAAGTAATTAAAATGAAAAGTTTTGAAACTGATATTGACTGCATTGAGGACCTAATAAGAATTAGATCCTCTAATAAAAAAACTAGAATAATTCAGTACTTAAAAAATATTAATTTATAATTGCTAATACGTCTGTTTCAACCAAAATTAACAAATCATCACCATCAAGTGAAAGTTCATTTCCACCATATTTGCTGAATAATATTTTATCACCTTTTTTAACAGTCAAAGGTGTAATATTACCTTTGTTGTCAGATCTTCCATTGCCTACAGATACAACCTCACCTTCTAATGGTTTTTCTTGAGAGCTGTCTGGAATAATAATTCCCCCTTGAGTTTTTTCTTCAGCAGACATTCTTTTAACTAGAATTTTATCTCCAATCGGTCGTATTCCTTTTGTTTTTTTCTTGGCCATTTTAATTCTCCTTAATGAATTTAAATAAATTTAATTGAAAATTCATGTTTATGTTTTTTATTCATATTTATAATAAGAGGTGTAATTGCCTCAATCATAGCAGAAACCTCAAGAGGGCCAGCATCTATTGTCTTTAGATTGGGCATTTCTTGAGTCAATTTAGCTGTCAAAGCCTTAGCATCATCATTGTCTCCACAAATAACTACATCATATTCTAAGGGTTTCTCAAAATTTGCTAAACCTTTTGCAGGGATATTGTGATATGCACTAACAACATTAACTGAATCCGGCAAGGTATTTTGAATTTCAATTGCGGCAGATCCTACATCAGGGGGATCATAGGAAACAACTTTCCCAAACTTCATTGGAACAACTGGTGAAATAACTAGTTGATTAGTAAATGAGTTTGAAATTCCCTCTAATGTCGACTTTGTATATTCTGGCGGTAAACATACTACAACAACTTCACTGTTTTTTGCTGCTTCGCCATTTTCAAGACCAACAATACTTCCTTCTACTCCTTGCTCTTTTGCTTTTGCACCTATTTCAGCTGCAGCTACATCTGCTTTTTCCTGAGTTCTTGAACCTATGAGAACCTCATGGCCGGCTTTTGCCCATCTAATGACAAGACCTTCAGCAAATGACCCAGTACCACCTAATAAACTTATTTTCATTTTTATTACTCCTAATAATATTAAATTTGTTTTTTATTATAACAGTTTTTTAAGTGCGATTATAATTTTTTGTTTGCAAGAATTTATATCTATATATTTAAACTTTGACTTTAACCCCTTAACTATTGATATAGATTTTTTAGGTACATTAAAAAATTTTGATAAAAGTTCTATTAAAATAGTATTTGACTGGCCTTTTATTGGTAATGCGGCAATTTTTACTTTTAAAATATTGTCTTTATATTCCACAATATCTGACCTTGAGGATTTTGGAACTACTTTAACTTTTAATATCAAAAATTTAAACCATTGTAAGCAATATCGAGTAAAAGATTAACTAGAAATGACTTAAAAAATTCTATCGCTAATAATAAAACTATAGGGGAAAAATCTATCCCTCCCAAATAAGGCAAAGCATTTCTTATAGGAGAGAGTAAGGGTTCTGTTGATCTATATAGAAATTGTACAATTGGATTATAAGGATCAGGGCTGAACCAAGAAGATAACGCTCTACCTATAATCAGCCACACGTAAAGAGACAATATCATATTTAATACCTTCGCCAGAGCAATCAAAAAATTTTCCAATATCATTTTTTTATTTCCTTTCCTTGTTTGATATTTTTTTTTGCATCTCTTTTGATTTATTTTTTGCCACAATATGAGTGTCTAAAATTATTTTTTCAAACTTTAACTTACGTAGATTATTAATTCCAGATTCTGTTGTTCCACCAGGAGATGAAACCATTTTAATAAATTTATCAGGTTTAATATTAGAATTTTTTAAATATTCTAAAGTTCCTAAGAGAGTCTGGTTTATTAATACTTCTGATTCTTGCTTATTAAATCCAGACTTCTCTGCAAACAAGAGCAAGGCATTTATATAACTAGCAAAAAACGCTGGTCCTGATCCTGAAATAGATGTTATAGAATCAAAAAGGTCTTCTTTTTTTATTATCATTGGCACACTAAAAATTTTTAGTAGTTTAATTATTTTATTAATTTCAATATCTTTAACATTTTTAAATTTAATCGCCGTTAAACCTTTACCATATGCAGAAGGCAAATTAGGCATTAATCTTGCAATCTTTTTTTTACCAATTATTTTTTCAATAGTAGCAATATTAAAACCAGCAGCCAATGAGAGCAAAACAGAGCTTTTTTTAATATCATTTTTAATAGTTTCTAAAACAAAACTTAGGTCATTAGGTTTAACAGATAGAATCACAATTTTACAAGAATTTGCAACCTCACATTCTGTTTTTGCAGATACAACATTAAACTTTCGAGCATCTTTGAGCCGTTCTTTACTTATATCATAAGCAAGAATTTTTATTTTTTTATTGTTTAGGCGAATACCTCTTGTTATAGCTTCCGCCATGTTTCCAAAACCAATAAAACCTAAATTAAACATATTTTATTATACCTTCATCTGGGACCAAAAATTTTATTTCCTACCCTGACTATAGTTGATCCACACTCCATAGCTATTTTATAATCGTTACTCATACCCATTGATAGTTCTAGTTTTTCAACCTCTTGGTATTTTTTTCCAAAATCAAACATTTTAGAATAATAATCACGAATAGAATCTTCGGATAATTCGTTTTTCAGTATAGTCATAAAGCCGGCAATTTTTATCATTCTATAATTTAGAGCTTTTAAAATTTGAGAATCAATTTTTTTTGGATCAAAACCCGATTTACTATTATCTTCGGAAATATTAATTTGAAGTAAAACTTTCTGATTAATATTATTCTTCTCACTGTATTCATTGATGAGTTTTAATATATCAAGCGAATCAATCGAATGAATCAGGTCACAAGTTCCTACAATGTATTTGATTTTATTCTTTTGAATCCTACCAATAAAATGCCAATTCAAATTTAAATCTTCACTTCTTGCATGTAAACTTTTATCTCTTAACTCTTGAGGGTAATTTTCACCAAAATCTGTAAGGCCTACCTGATTAGCAACCTTTATATCATCAAAAGTTTTCTTTTTTGAAACTGCTACTAATTTCGTTCCGTTGTTGTTTACTTTATTAAAATCATTAATAAAAGTGCTAATTTTATCTTTCAAATCTAAGGACATATAAAAATATTATATAATCACTTTAATGACTTTTACATTAAAAGATATATTTAAACATATTTCAAAAACTTTGAGAGAAGCGAAGTTTGAATCCTCTAACATAGAAGCAAACATCATGCTGTCCCATTCTCTCAATTTATCCATAGAAAAAATTTTTATGAACCAAAATAAAAAAATTTATAAAAAAACAGTAACCAAAATATTAAAATTTCTCGATAGAAGATTAAATGGTGAACCACTAAGCTACATAGTTGGTTATAAATATTTTTTTTCAATTAAATTTGAAATTGATAAATCTGTACTTGTTCCTAGGCCAGAAACTGAAATTCTAGTAAATAAATGTTTAGAAATAATTAAAAAAAACAATACAAAGAAAATACTTGATGTGTGTTGTGGTTCTGGATGTGTTGGAATTTCTTTAATAAAGAATATACGAAATATAAAAGTAGATTTTTCTGATGTATCAAAAAAAGCATTAAGTATCTGTAAGAAAAATATAAAAAAATTCCGAATTAATAAAAGATGTAAAACATATGCTAATTCCTATATAGGCAATAGAAAAGAAAAGTATGATTTAATTGTATCAAATCCACCATATGTTTCCATTTATGAATATGAAAAATTATCAAAAGAAATTCAAGATTATGAACCAAAAATTGCGTTAGTATCCCCAGACGAGGGTTACAAACACTTAGAAAAAATAATTAAGCAGTCAACTAAATCATTAAATTCTGGAGGTTATTTAGCAGTAGAGATTGGATGGAAACAATCAAAAAAAGTGGTCAATTTTTTTCAAAAATATGGCTTTAATGATATTGTAGTTGATAAGGATTTGAACAATATTAATAGAGTAGTTTCAGGTATATGGAAAAATTAGTAATTGAGAAATCAAAAAATATAAATGGTGAGGTTGATATTTCAGGTTCTAAAAATTCGTCCTTACCAATCATTGCATCTACACTAATTCATGGAGGAAATTATAAAATTCATAATGTACCCGAAATTAGTGATGTCTTAACAATGTTAAAGCTTATAAAACAATTAGGTGGAAATTATGATTTTCAAAACAATAAATTAGAAATTGATACTGAAAATATTAATAGTTTCGAAGCTCCATATGAGCTAGTAAAAACTATGAGAGCGTCGGTACTGGTTTGGGGTTCGTTGCTAAGTAGGTTTAATAGAGCAAAGATTTCCTTCCCTGGTGGTTGTGCTATTGGTGATAGACCAGTTGATCAACATATAAAAAGCTTTGAATCTCTAGGTTATGAAACAGAAATAAATCAAGGATACTTAGAAACAAAGAAAAAAGGTGTAAGCGGAGGAATTTTTAATTTCGATTTTAAAAGTGTAACAGGAACTGAAAATGCTATTTTAGCTAGCATAAAAGCTGATAGAGAAACGATACTCAAAAACTGTGCACAAGAGCCAGAAGTCTTTGACTTGATAAATTTCTTAAACTCATTAGGGGCAAATATAAAAATATATAAAGACGAGATTACAATTAAACCAACAACATCATTAAAACAAAGAGAAAAATTATATTCGGTTATTCCTGACAGAATTGAAACTGGAACCTTTTTAATTTTAGGCTTAATTCCGGGGAATAGAATAAAAATAAATAAAACAAACCCATCGCACCTAGAAGAACCATTGAAAATATTAAAAGGTATGGGAGCAAAAATCATAGTTGAAAAGGATACTATTGAATTAAGTAATAACGGTGATCTAAAACCGTTTGATATAAAAACAGATCCATATCCAGGCTTTCCAACTGACTTACAAGCTCAATTTATGATATCGGCAATACTTGCAAATGGGTCTTCTACTATTGAAGAAACTGTTTTCCCTTCTAGGTTTATTCATGTTGCAGAATTAAGAAAACTTGGCGCAGAAATAAGAGTAAAGGAAGCAAAAGCACATATTACAGGTAAAACAACTATGAAAGGAGCCAGAATACAAGCTAGCGACCTAAGAGCTAGCGCCTCTTTGGTTCTTGGGGCCATAATAGCAGAAGGTAGAAGTGAAATAAGCAGAATATATCATCTTGACAGAGGCTATGAAAAAATAGATGATAAATTGACAAAATTAGGAGTACCAAATTGGAGAGAGAAGGAATAATAATCGCATTAGCAAAGGGTAGAATAATGAAAGATTGCATAAATCTTTTAGCAAAATCTGGCTTAGTAACTAAGGCAATTAATGAGAGAACAAGGAAATTAATTTTTCAGATAGGTAAATATACAATTCTGTCTTGTAAGCCAGCGGACGTACCAAAATATGTTGAACTTGGAACAGCTGATTGTGGAATAGTAGGATCAGATTGTATCTCAGAGAGTCAATGTGATGTTTATGAACCAATAGAATTAAATTTTGGAAAATGCAAAATGGTTATAGCTGCAAAAAAAAATAAAAAGATAGAATTTAATCCTGGAACAGAGTTAACAGTAGCCACGAAATTTCCGAACATAACAAGGAAATTTTTTTTACAGAATAAAATGGTGGCCAATATAATTTATTTAAATGGATCTGTTGAGCTTGCACCTTTAGTAGGCTTGTCTGACGTTATTGTTGATATTACAGAAACAGGTGAAACAATTAAAAAAAACAACTTAAAAATAATTAAAAAAATAACTGATATAACAGCAAAGTTTATAGTTAATAAAAACAGTTATAGAATTAAAGAAAAAATTATAAAAGAATTTAGTAATAGGTTAAAAAAATAAATTTTAAATATCCTTTATCATTAGAAAAAATATAATATTAAAATATTTTTATTTACCTCTGCCAAATAGTTTGTTAATATTAAAAAAATATTATTGTGGGTACTCCATAAGTTATATAAATTATTAACTTTTTTATCCACATTTATCCACATAATGTGGATAACTTAGGAGCACTAATGTCTGAAGAAAAACAGCTTAAACAAAAGCTTGAAGCAGAACACGGCGATAAAGACATTGTAGACAAAAACATCTTAGGTGCAATGGTATTAGATACAATCAGGGAAAGTTATCCTGGCATACAACAATTTTTCACAACATTAAAGCTTTTAGAGGTTAATGAAGAAGAAGCAATTTTTATTGTCTCTGATTTAATGACAGCAGAATGGATAAACAATCACTACATGCATATACTTGAAAAAGTTTTCTATGAGGAATCTGAAGAACATATAAGTACTAAGAAAATATTAGTTAAGGCTCAAGAAGAATCCCCTATTAAAGAGACAAAAATAAAAAGATCTAAAATAAAACTAAAAGAAGGGCCGATTCCAGTGAATATTGGAAATCTAAATGGAAGACAAACTTTCTCAACATTTGTCAAAGGTGCCTCAAACACCTTGGCAGCAATTGCGGCAGAACGTGTTGCAGAAAAGCCAGGGCAAACCTATAACCCTCTTTTTATTTATGGGAGGACTGGTTTAGGAAAAACACACTTGTTGAACGCTGTTGGAAACACAGTGCTTCAACATAACGAATCTGCCAGAATATGTTCTTTGTCTGCCGAACATTTCACAAATAAAGTAATTTCCTCGATAAGATCAGGAAAACAAACTGAACTTCGAGACACATTTAGATTTAATTGTGATGTGTTGCTAATTGATGATATACAATTTTTAGCAGGTAAAGAGGGTACTCAACAAGAATTTTTCCATACTTTTAATAATCTCTATGATACTAATAAACAAATTATATTAACAAGTGATAAGCCCCCTCACCAACTATCAGGTATACAAGAAAGGCTTATAGGGAGATTCGAATGGGGATTTGCAGTAGAGGTTTTGCCACCTGACTTAGAACACAGGGTAGCCATATTACAAACAAAGGCAAAAAATCTAGGTGTTACTTTGGACGAAAATATATTATTTATTATTGCAGAAAATTCAGGCGGTTCTGTGAGAGAACTTGAAGGTTTCTTCAACAATGTTGTTGGTCAATCAACAATGCTGGGTGTGCCAATTGATAAAAAATTAGTTATGGATGTCTCAAGTAGGCTAATGACCAATTCAGCACCAGACCAAATAACCGTTGATTTAATTCAAAAAGAGGTTGCCAGCTTTTATGGAACTACAGTTCAAGACTTGTGCTCAAAAAAAAGAACTAAAGGAGTAGTAAGACCAAGACAAGTAGCTATATATCTTTCGAGAATGTTCACTGATAATTCTCTGTTAGATATTGGTCGACAATTTGGAGGAAGGGATCATTCAACTGTTTTACATTCAATTGCTACTATTGAAAACCTCTTAGCAAAAAATCCTTCTCAAGAAAATCCAATAAGGATTTTGCAAAGTAAAATGAGAAAAATTGCTGGTGGAAAACTAGTAGATTAACTTGCACTTTTCCCCAATAATATTCGCAGCATATTTTTTTTTGTTAATTTTTGTATAGTTAATGTTGATTGATGTTAGTTAAATATTTAGTATTTTTTTAATTTTTTTAGTTTTTTGAGGCTTATAAACAAATTAACAGCCCCTACTACTTCTACTAAATATTAATTATTATTATATAATAGAAATAGTGATAAATTTTTCTGTAGATAAAAAAGAATTTTTGAAACACATTTTTTACTGTGTTGGAATTGTTGATACGAGATCATCGATGATGGTTCTATCCCACATATATTTAGAATCTAAAAATGATAGGATATATATTTCATCAACAGACTTAGAATCTTCTATTTATTCATCAATTCCTGCAAAGATTAAAGAAGAAGGAAGTATTTGTGTACCGGGAAAGAAGTTGTTTGATGTGGTTGATAAACTACCAGATGAAAACATAAATGTATCAATAGGAAACGATTCGCAATTAGAAATATCTTTTTCATCGGGTAAAACAAAAATAAAAACCCTACCAGGAGAGGATTTTCCACAAGTACCTAAACCCCAAGATTTTGTTTTTAGGACTATTAAAAGTGAAA
>CEPA01079282.1_pt1 | contig 35712 bp, 21 predicted proteins | sample 356241 | NCBI WGS metagenome assembly CEPA01 (sample SAMEA2620542, study PRJEB7988) | marine metagenome | biome: marine biome (ENVO:00000447); feature: surface water layer (ENVO:00002042); material: "saline water (ENVO:00002010), including plankton (ENVO:xxxxxxxx)" | depth 5 m
TTTGTCTGGTGTAGCACACATTGCAACAAACTATGGTCCAAAGTACTCGTGGAGCAGTTTCTACCGATGGCAGGCTGACTTTATGAACCTACAAAACAACACTATCACGCACTTCAGAACCTCTGATGTATCGTCTGGAGTATATCTCCAAGATATGTGTGTCTCAACAGGAGTACAAAACACAACAATCATGAACAATGTCTTCAATAATTGTGCAGCGGGAGTATTCTTCGAAAGAACGGCGTACTCATCATACCACGCTTCAAGTTATTGGGGTGCTGATGGCGCTATTGTAGAGGGTAACACCTTCCACAACGGAAATTATCTCGATGTCTGGTTCTACTTGAACTCATATGCAGATGATGTAATTGTGAGAAACAACCAGTTTACTGGAACAGGATCTCCGGATTACAACATCTACACGCAAGACAGAACTACCGTTGGATTGTTGATTGAAGGTAACACGCTATCAAGCGGTGAAGAGCCGATTTACATGCGTGGTGGTCTTGATTGGAAGATTATGAATAACACAGTATACGGTGACGGAGATGCATCCCATGCAGGTATTGCAGCAAGAAACGGTTACGGTGTAATCGATGGTAACACCATGGTTGATACAGACGGTGGAATTCTGATTGACGGAATCACTTTCGGATACACAGTAAACATCACTAACAATGATATCTCACAATCAGCAGGACGCACAGCGCCTTCTGCAGTGGGTATCTGGGCTGAAGACTGTGGAACAGCAACCGTGAATACTGGTGGTAACTCAATCAGCATCATGGAGAACGCTCTGGTCACTGACGGTTGTGACGTTGTAGATACAGGTTCTACATACACTGCACTAGGCGGCGCTGGTGGAACTGTTTACTCAATACAGATTCTGGCGAGCACCTTCTCACCATCTAATCTATCCATAAACGAGGGCGACTCTGTGCGATGGAGATCTGTTGAATACTACAACACGAACGATCCTCACACCGTAGTTGCTAACGATTCTACATGGGGTAGTGGTGGCGAGCTGAACCTAGGTCAGACTTACGTCAAGACCTTCAGCACTGCAGGCACATACGACTACTATTGTTCGAAGCACCCATCAATGTACGGTACAATAACTGTTAATGCTGGTTCTGGAAACAGCTTCTCATCGACAGGTCTGAACATTCAGGGTACAACTGATGAAATCACACTAGATGGAACATCTGTATCCGGATTCGAAACATCAGTCGAGCAATACGGTGGAGATCTAACAATCAAGGGAGATGCAATCATCTCTGGCGGTGACTACGGTGTTTACATCGAAGACACTGACATGGTTGTAAACGGTGCTAGAATGTCTGGCGACTCTACTGGAACTGGTGTTTATGTTACAGGAGCATCCTCGTTCGATGCAACCGACATGGACACATTCGGTCTAATTGGATTGGATATCGATGCCGTAGACTTCAGATGGAACGGTGGTAATTCAGGAGCAACCACAGCAGTAAATGCTGACGGTGGTTCAGAAGGATCAGTAGAGAACGTAACATGGGCGGATGTAACAACACAGATTAACGCTGGTGCATACGTAACAGTAACATCAGTCGGTAACAGCCTAGATGCGTCCAAACTAATCCTGGACACCACCGCAGTTATTCACGAAGGTAACTTGCTGAACTTGAACGTCACCCACAAGGGTGGCGACGCATCAGACGTTGGACTACTAATCAAGTCCACTGATGGAGCACAAGCAGCATACGTGTCCCCTGGATACAGAAACACATTCGTGAATGTTGATGGTGACATGGATGAATGGTATGGTAACGTTAAGAACCCATCCGATGATGCAATGCCTGGTGTAATGTCCAGCGATTCCAATGGAGAGGACTTCCTTGCCACATGGGATGCTAACAACCTACACCTTGCACTAACTGGTGTTGACATGACATCCGCTGACTTGCAAATCTACATCGATTCAAGCACTGGAGGAGACACAACTGGACAAAGCTGGTATGTCTCTCACTCTCTGCCATTTGCAGCAGACTACGTCTTCTGGGCAGAGGATGGTAACACCGGCAACTCCGGTCTGAAGGTCAACGGATTCACAGGCTGGTCAGATGTATCTTGTAGCAACCTACAATCCTTCATTGGAACATCAATAGACACAGACAGTGATGGTGATATCAATGACGATACTGAGATTTCCATACCATGGAGCTGTATTGGCGAACCATCCAGCAATGTCAGGATGATAGTAATCGTACAGGATGAGTCTACCGGTGAAGTAACATCAGTTCACCCAACCCAAAGTATTGCAACCGGAGCTGTTGGTCAAACCTTCAGTGAAGAATTGACAGTTCTGATGGGACACGGTGATCTTGACTCTGGTCTAGACCTACGCAACCACTTACTGATTTACAGAAGTTATGTTGGTTCCAATACTCCAACCGATGCTAAGTCCTACGACATATCTGCAAAGGTTGACGCACCATGTGCTGAAGATTGGGGAACTCTAAACAACGTAGACATGAGTGTTAACGTGGATGAAGAAATCGACATAAAGCGTGCATGCCCGGTCATACAGAATCTAGTGGACATTACTGTTAACGAAGACAGTGGTGCATACACACTGACTCTACTGGACAAGGCTGACGACGTACAGGACGAAGAGAGCACTTTGGCGTGGACTGTTGCTGATGACGCAGATCCTTCACAAAGCCCAAGCATGCTTCTTGACAGCGGATTGAATGGTCAAACAATGACTATCACCCCTGACAACGACCAGTTCGGTACCTACACCTTCCACTTTGGTGTTGAAGATAGCCACGGTCTAACAGACAGTGAGACAATTGTGTTCACAGTAATCAACGTCAACGACGCACCGATTATCTGTAACTCTGAGCGCTCCGACTGTATGCCAGTCTTCGCCGACGACGGCGCAGGCAACTTGAACGTCCTAGACGAAGGATTTGGAAGTGTTAGCAAGGTCCTTGGATCTGCTGCAAACGCAACAGGTTCCTACGTGATTGACATGGCAAGTAACGATATGGCAAACGAGCAGCCTCAAGTGTACACATGGGGCGCTTCTATCAAGACTGACAACGTCAGTGTCGAGCCATACTGGGTACAGAAGAAGTTCGCTAGCGTCTCAGCACTGTTTGCTGAGGCTGGTGCAGCGGTAACAGCAAACGGAGGATTCCAGGACATTGCAATGACTGGAGACCCAGTTGCATGGGCTGCGGCTAACGCAAACGGTTCATACACGCTACCGACTCTAAACGACGTTGCTCTGCTCACTTACCTGCTAGCACAGAACGGCTGTGGATCAGTTTGGTATCAGGAGTACATGGATTCGAGCGGTAACAAGGTAACAGCTGTTCGCTCAGATGACGGTTGTGACAGTACAATTGATGCTAATGCGATTGTATACAACTCGATGAACTACACCGACTTCTGGAGTGTTGCATACGGTGTTGATGTTACATCATTCGACACAACATGGGACGAAATCTTCCCGAACGGTTACTCTACCACCGGTGGATATGACCCATGTCCAGCATTCTCTGTATCGGTAGTCAACAATGAGTTGACAATCATCGAAAACCAGGCGAATGAACTTGGCGGCGAGTGTACTATTGTACTGACTCTGAACGACGACGGTGGTTACTGTGCTAATGCATACTTAGGACGCACTGCTGATATCAAGGCAGCATGTGTATCTTACACATGGCTAGTCGATTACCCATACGAGGTAGCACCTGGTGTCACTGTTGCTGTAACAGGTTGTTACAACATCTACACCAACAGCCTAATTCCTCCATTCCTACCAGATGGAACACCAACTGGCATGACTGAGGACGTTTGTCTGGCTTACGCATGGGTAGGAGAAAACACAGATGCTACACCTTACGAGGTAACATTTGCAGTTACTCCAGTCAATGACGCACCTGAAGTATTGGATTGGAATCGCCAGACAGGCGTTGTAATCTCTGACGGAAATGGAGAAGTTCCAAACTTCCCATGGAAGGTAACTTTGACTGAGGATGATGAGAACGTAGACAACTTGACCTACGATCTATCTGCAATGAAGCACGATAACGACCATGTGGATGCTGATCTAGTATGGAGCATTGTCAAGGCAGACACTTGTGACTATGAGAACTACTTCTCTGCTACAATCGTCGGTGATGACATCGTCTTTGACTTGATCAAGGATGCAACAACCAATGCACCAGAGTGGGAACGTGACTACCTGAACAACGGTGGTATCCATCAGAAGAACCCACTATCCGGTGAGTTCTGTCCGATAACTCTGTACTTACATGACACTGAGACTGCGCCTAGCTACATACCAAATTATGATATGAGCACTGCGAACTATCAGCAAGGTGAAGACAGTGTTACTCTGTACGTCCGTGTTGACAATGTCGCTGAAAACGTGCCAGATTACTTCTTTGATGCATCTGCTCGCTTCGACTACAACCAGGTTTCAAACATCATGCCTAAGACAATGGTTCCAACTACTGTGACCATTGGACACGGTGGAGATGAAGGTCCGTACAATTATGACCACATGCTAGAAGTTACCTTCTACAGTAACGGTTACAACAGTACAGACCCAACCGCTGAAGGATATGTCAACCTAGGTACTCAGTACGTCACACCACCAGCATACGGTGAGACCTTAGAAGTGACAGACATGGTCTACATTACATCGACAACATCCAGAATCTGGGTTGAACTTGATGTCCTGACCTGTGTTGACGAGAACTGTGACATGACAGCATCTCCAGAAGATCGCTACTTCGGTTACGCATTCCCACATGCTCACGCTTGTATCAAGAGCGATGGCACACAGGGAACTGCATGGAGCTGTCCTGGTGAAGTCGGTAGTTCGAGCGTTGATGAAGATGGTAACCCATCTCCAGTAACACTAGAGAACAAGCGCCGACCAATGCTAGAAGACCAAGACTGGTGTAACAACCTGATGACAACATTGGGTAACGGATCAGACTGTGCTCAGCCACGAACATTTGGTAAGACTACAATTGGTACCAACCAAGAACTACCAACTGTTGTAAGACTAATTGGAACTGCAGATGTACCGTCGTTCGCACCAACACTGATTGCTATCAGCGCTGCTGGTCTATTCGTCAGTGCACTGGTTCTACAGAGCCGCCGTGACGAAGAGCAGGAAATCCTTGAAGAGATGACTCTAGAGGATGATGAGCAAGCAGTGAGCCCTGTCATAGCAACCATTCTGATGGTCGCAATTACAGTGGTTCTATCTGGTGTAATCTACGTCTGGGCATCTAGTTTGGCAGATACAAGTGCCAAGGGTGTTCCTCGAATGACATTTGATGTTGATTCGAGCCAGGCTAGTGACGATAATGGGTTCCACCGCATCATGGTTACAGGTAGTCAAGTCGAACTGGCTACTCAGGCTATCGTCGTGACATTTGAGTACACAGACGTGTCTGGTCAAACTGTAACAGAGCAGTACAACCTTGCAGATCCAACAGTATACGGTTTCTTCCCAGGAAACTCTCCTAGCATGGTCACATTTGGTGACTCTGTAGGAAGTGAGGGTGGAGCCGTCAAGTCAAGTCTAGATACTGGCGACACTATCTTCGTCCGCACAACAGATGCTGAAGGTAACTTGCTAGAGAATTTGTACATAGACATCAGCTACGTTCCAAACAACGGAGTAGGTGCAGTACTCAGAACCTGGACTAACCTTTGATACGGTTGAGAACTAATCACATCTCATCCTCCCCTCGGGGAGGGTGGGATGTCTTTAGCACGCAGAAAATACCTACCTCCCAAGGGAGTTAGGGGATGCCCCACAAAGGAGTGTGGCCCCGGGATTATCTCCCGGGGCCCTCCCCTCTGTAACCAAAAATCCTTCTTTACTTTCAACAAGTCCAATAGCGATAGCCTTCAGCCATGGACAGGTGAGATGAAATGGAAAAGCCACTTTGTGTAGCGTTCGATTGTGATGGAGTATTAGCTGATTCTATTTCTTCTTGGAGAACCATCCATGAGCACTTTGGCACAAGTTCCAAAGATTTACTTCAAAGGTTCATGGCAGGCGAATTGACGGACAGCGAGTTTATGGCAGCAGACATTGCTCTTTGGAAGGAAAAATCTCCAAAAATACATCGCGACGACCTTTTCCGCGCATATTCTGGATGCAAACTGATGAAAGGCGCAAAAGAATTAGTTGCTGATTTGAAAGATGCAGGAATCCATGTTGCGATTGTTTCCGCAGGTGTAGATCTGTATGTCCAATCGATTGCAGCATTGGTCAAGGCAGATGATTGGATTGCCAATGGTTTTGTTTTCGACGAGGATGGATGGTTAACCGATGAAGGAGTCGTAAGAGTGCCCTCTATGGAAAAGAGTACATCGATTAAGAAACTTTTGCAAATTCTTGACTGCCCTCCAAACAGGCTTGTTGCTGTTGGAGATTCAAGCATGGATTTGTCCATGCGTGTGGAAGACTCAACATTCATTGGATTTAATCCGCAGAGAGATGCAGCAAAAGAAGCGTTTGCTGCTGCTGGAGTGACTGTTGTCAATTCAAAAGATTTGAATGATTTGCGCCCATATTTAGGGATTTGAGTGCAAGATAAACCAGTCAAAAAATTGTAGAATCAGTTCTTATCTTAAGTTAGATATCGTAAGCTTTCTTCCAAAATTGAAACGATCAGAACTGGTGGGTCCGGAGGGAATTGAACCCTCGATCTTCGCCTTGTAAGGGCAACGTCATAAACCCCTAGACCACAGACCCGACTAGCCCTAGCGCCGCCTCTTTTTGAATGATACCCCTGTATATTCAAGAAGTATAGGCGCCAGCCCCTACACAATGGATGAGGAAGTCCAAGCCTTAGCGGCTCGCCTCGTGCGCCGTTTGAAAGAGGTTAGTGCTACTATTACAATAGCAGAATCATGTACAGGAGGTCTACTTGCTAGCACATTGACTGATATTGCAGGTGCGAGTGAATACTTCAACCAGTCTTGGGTTTGTTACTCCTATGAATCAAAGATCAATGAACTGGATGTTCAGAAAGAATTACTCGAGTCAAAGGGTGCAGTAAATGCTCAAGTCGCAATTCAGATGGCTGAAGGTGCTAGAGCAAAGTCACAAGCGGACATAGCAATCTCAATTACAGGTATTGCTGGACCTGTAGCACCAAATTCAAACAAACCTGTAGGCTTAGTATACGTTGGTATTGCCTCTGCTCATTGGGCTAATGCTGAGTCGGTTCAGATGGGTGGTAACCGCTTTGAAAACAAGGTCTCATTTGTTCACTTTGCACTAAAAACGGCTATTGATTGCTGGGATAAAGCAAAGGTTCGGCAAAAAGACGCCATTGCTGAGAAGGAGAAAGCAGCAGCGGAAGCGGCTGTAGAGATGGCAAAATCAGAGGCCGAAAAAGCTAGAAAGGCGGCAGAAGCGGCAGCCACCTCTCCCTGGCAAGACGAGTCATGGCAGGAACAAGGCAAGGCTATTGGTGATGATAGTGACGTATCATGGGAAAATGGTGATGACGCAGCATTGGGAAGCGATTATGACGTTTCTTGGGAAAGCGAATAGACTGTCTAGCAATGGGATATATCCGAACACCTCAAGAACATCCGATTCTGTCTGTGCAACATGGCAGCATCCCGTGCGCAGATTATGCAGCATCTAAGGGCTGCAGGAATCCCGATTGTGCCACGAGGTGTAATGGATTTTCTAATTGGCCATCCAAACCCGGTCTCTGTGATAAATAAGATGAAAGAATCTGGTGTCAATGGGTTAAATGTAACAGTCGAATCACTTGAGGGTAATCCAGGTCGTGTGATAGCTCCAATACATGAACCACAAATCGAAGATGTTAGCATGCGCAATAACATGCCCGACTGGAGAGAAGAAGACTTCCCCATGCAAGCAATAGATGCAATGTTCAGTATCGATGTCCATTATGACATAACTGGAAATAGTACTACTGAAGGTAAAATGGCAGACATCAATGACGCGTTCAATGATCGCTTAGCGAAACTTCGTAAATTAATAATCAGTAACTCCAATCTACCCCGAAGACCGATGGATATCGCCCGCTTACAGGCAGAGAAAAGCCGATTCCAAGGGAGGGAAAATATTGCGGTGGCGATTGGTCTTGTCAATGATCCTCGTCATACAAAAAATGGGCATCTTATGTTTAGTATCGAAGATACTAGCGGGGAAATGAGTTGCTTACTCATGAATCGTAAAGGAGACGACCGCATAATTGAACACGCTCAGGTTGTTGAGGCTGGTTTAATGCCTGATGATGTAATTGGTGTTTCGGGAACCTTCTCTCAGAATGGCGACCTGTTTTATGTTGATGATTTGCATTTCCCTATGCAAAATAGCCATGAAAAGAAATTTGCAGAACAAGAAATCTCTGTGGCTTTTTTGTCAGATATCCATGTTGGTAGCAAGACATTTTTAGAGGCTCAATGGCACAAAATGATCCGATGGTTCAAGACAAATCCTCTTGCTCGAACAATCAAATACCTTGTTCTTTCTGGTGATTGTGTTGATGGAGTTGGGATATACCCTGGCCAAGATAAAGAATTGCTGATAAAAGATTTCTACAAACAGTATTCTACATTTGCAGGATTAGTTGAGCTGCTACCTGACTGGGTTGAGTGCATAATGCTGCCAGGAAATCATGATGCTGTTAGGCCTGCCGAGCCACAACCAACACTTGAACCAGAGATTCAACAAGATTACAACGCTACAACTTTTGTTGGGAATCCTTGTGATTTCAGTATTGATGGGGTAAGAATCCTCTCTTATCATGGGAAATCTATCGACGACTTTGTTGCAGGATTACGGACGGTGACTTATCGGGAACCGATAGAGGCGATGCGGCAAATGCTTCGTAGACGCCACCTCGCACCACAGTGGGGCGGGAAAACGCCACTTTCACCTGAACCTGAAGATGGCCTGGTAATTCGCGAGGTTCCCGATATATTTGTCACGGGACACGTGCATGGTCATGCTTGTGTTGATTTCAGAGGTACTACTTTGATTCAATCATCGACTTGGCAGGACCAAACCTCTTACCAAAGGATGCTTGGTTTCCAACCCAAACCTTGTATGCTCACAGTTGTAAATTTAGGGACTCATAAGACGATTTCTATACCGTTTGCTTGACTACCACAGGTGGTCTTCAAGTTCGCCTTCTGTAACTACTTTGGTGATACCAGTTATTCCATTATTATGGTCTACTAGAAGTAAGTGAATCGCCCTGTTATGTATACCTGAAATGAATTCACTACCTCTATGGTCCACTGCTATTAAGGTGCCATCTAACTCAGCGAACATCCATGCCGATGTAGCCTTGGATAGGTCTTCCTCTCTTATGAGGAGCCACCTTAACCCCTTCATTTCCTGACGCAAATCGCCTTCGACTTCGTGAAACCATCTACTATACATTTTCACACCTTGAATCTTAGAAGAGCAACAGCTCCACCAATGCCTACCAGCTGCTCGCCAGCATCATGATCTGTTGAGCATTGAACGAGTTTAGCGCCTATTTCATCTAGCCCTATTACTATATTTTCCCATTTGTTTTCTCGAACCAAATCTGCAGTAATCATCAACGTATCAATCGCTCCTTCTTCTAGGGCTTTCCTGATCATCTCTTCACCGTAAGCTACCGCACCATCTGTAGAAATTCTAACCCATGCCTCTTCCAATAGAGCTGTTTCCTTAACCACAGCATGTTCAGAAAGAACTTCACCTGCAAGCCCTTCTGTGATAACCTCATTTGCAGCGGCTCTTCCACCCATACTAGTAGCGACCAACTTTTTTGGTCCATTTATCAAGGGAGCGAGTTTCTCTCTGGCGTGTCCGGGTCCGCAAATTACAATCGGTGTTCCCTCAAGTATAGATTCATTACATTCCTTTGAAACCTTTTCAAAAAATGACTTTGAAACTCCATCACTATATTTGGCTCCAGTATATTTCCCTCCTCCTCTCATAGTCCAGGTTGACACTTCTCTGACTCCCCGGCCTGTAACTTCGTAAAGTATAGCCTCATCTGTTTCAACGACAATAATCACAACTTTTGCTTTCCCTGAGTCACGACATGCTTGTGCTATTAGGTCATGATCAATTTTTGGAAACTCTCTAATCGTGGTTAATTCAATCTCATCTCTAATTTCAATAGTGTGTGTATGGTGGCTGCCAATGTCAAAATGTGCCTCCTCTATTATTCCATGGACTCTTAGGTTGTCTGAGAATGTTTGGAACTCGCTTGATTCGATTGAAAGTTTAATCCACATTTTTTTCCTTTCTGCGGCCTTAGCACGCCCACCTTCTAGACCTGCTGTGGTTTGATCTCTCCTTTCACCAAGCATTGCGATGCTACGCCCTTTGGTGCATAAACGTGCTAAAGACCATAGGTCATCGTAAGAATCAATGCGAATCCGATATAACCCGAACTCGCGTTTGAGTACCTGCATTAGTTCACCCGAATACGCCTAACAAATTACCGTTTTCGTCCATATCCATGTCTGCTGCAGCCGGGCGTTTTGGTAGGCCTGGCATCGTCATTATTTCTCCAACTACCGCAACAACAAATCCAGCCCCAGCATTTAATCTGAATTCACGAATTGGAACTTCAAATCCATTTGGTGCGCCAAGCAAATCTGGGTCGTGGCTAAACGAGTACTGAGTCTTAGCCATACATACCGGGAGGTTACCATATCCCCATGACTTGATTTGTTTCAATTGCCTATCTGCCTTTGCATGAATATTGATACCGTCTGCACCGTACATCCTAGTTGCTACTCTCAATGCCTTTTCTTCAATGGGTGTATCGTTATTGAATAATGGGGTGAAAGGTCGGCCGGCTGCTATATGGTCTTGGCATGAAGAAACGACGGCTTTGGCGAGTTGAGTTCCTCCCATGCCACCTTTACTATGCACCTCTGTAAGGCAAACTTCCTTTGCCCCTGAGGCCTGAGCACATTCAATCAAACACTCTAATTCTGCATCGGTATCACTTGCAAATCTATTGACTGAAACGACCACCGGCATTCCGAACTTGCTCATATTTTTTATATGGCGGTCTAGGTTAGATTGTGCTCCTTTTCGTACTGCTTCGACATCTTCTTTCTCTATTTCATCTTTTGAGGGTCTTCTTGCAGCTTTATCACCAAATGCTCCACCATGTAATTTCATAGAACGTACTGTGACATTAACCACCACACAATCTGCTGGCTTTTTCGAATTCATTGCTTTGATGTGCATGAATTTCTCAGCACCCATGTCCGAACCAAATCCTGCCTCAGTGATCACGAAGTCGGCAACGCTCAATGCAAGTTTGTCAGCAATGATTGATGAGTTGCCATGAGCGATATTAGCAAAAGGCCCGCCGTGTATGAATGCAGGATCTCCTTCCAGAGTTTGAACTAGATTAGGCAAGAAAGCGTCACGTAAGAGAAGAGCCATCGCACCTGCTGCTCCAATATCTTCCGCTTTTACAGGAGTGCCATCGACTCTTTGCCCAATCACGATGTCTCCGAGCCGCTTTCTTAGGTTCGAGTAATCTGTTGCTAGAACCAGTATTGCCATCACTTCACTGGCCGCAGTGATATCAAACCTATCTTCCCTAACCATTCCGTTTGCAGGGCCTCCAAGTCCCACGGTGACATTTCTTAGCGATCTATCATTGAGGTCAACCACTCTTGGCCAGATTATTCTAGATGAATCGATTTGTTGCTCATTTCCATGCTTCAAATGGTTGTCAATCATCGAGGACAGTAGATTATGAGCGCTAGTAACCGCATGCAAATCTCCGGTGAAATGGAGGTTGATGTCCTCCATTGGTATTACCTGTGAAAGTCCACCACCTGCTGCGCCTCCCTTAATTCCGAAGACAGGTCCCATAGACGGTTCACGGATTACACATGTAGCCCGCTTACCGATTCTGTTCATTGCTTGAGTAAGTCCGATAGTAGTAACAGTCTTGCCTTCGCCAAACGGAGTAGGGTTAACACTTGTAACCAAAATTAAGGAACCTTGTGGCTTAGATATACGATTTTTTAGAGCATCCCACGTGATTTTTGCTTTGCCCACTCCCATAGGCATTAATTCTGCAGCACCAATGCCGAGTTTCCATGCGATGGCCGAGATATCTTCCATCTTCGCATCTCTCGCAATTTCCAGATCGCTCTGCATGGTAACTTGGCGGCTTAGAGGGTTTTTCAAACCACGGTCCCTTTAGGGACCGCTAAAGGCTGTTTTATTGCTCTTTCATACTTCCCAGGTAATCTGGAAGGTCTACCCCTGCCATCTTTGCAACGTCATGCACAGGCGGCAATGAGTGTATCAAACTGGAGACAAAGTTTGCAGTAGAACCTTCTCCACTGCCACCACCTGCTGAATCCCAGACTGTGATCTTGTCTATCTTCAGGTTAGAGATAGCCTCGACCTGTCGGGCAACAATGTCCTCAATTTTTTCGACCATGAGTAAAGTAGCCGCTGCTTTAGCATCTCCACCAGCGCTAGCAACAAGGTTGGAATATCCAGCAGCCTTTGCTTCCAGGACGGCTTGTACACCCTCTGCTTCAGCACGGTATTTTGCAAGAATTGCATCTGCTTCACCACTTGCAACTCGGCGTTGGCGTTCTGCTTCTGCTTCTGCCGCAATTTCGATTTGTGTTTTGGCAATCTCTTCCCTTACAATTTCTTCAGCCTTCAGTCTCTCTTGTTCTAGACTGTATTGCGCTTTCTGAACTTGCATTTCTGCAGTTCTGCGAGCGACTTCTGCTCTTTGCATCGCTTCTGCTTCTTTCTCAGCCAAGTTAGCATTGTATTCAGCGATGCTTGCCTTCGATGTGTTTTCACCTTCGATAGCAGTTGCTTCGAGTACAGCAACTTCCTTTCGTTGTGCAGCGTCTGCACCTTTCTTACCGATTTCTCCGGCGGCAGCATTCTCTGCGACTTGAATATCTCTTGTACGATTAGCTTCTGCCTGACCAATGTCACCATCACGGTTTGCAGCAGCAACATCAGCCTTAGCAGCGTTTACTGCAATAGCAGCAGCCTTCTTACCGATGGATTCAATGTAATCTGAGTCATCTGTAATATCTGTAATGTTAACGTTTATCAGATTCAATCCAAGTTTGTTTAGTTCATGGCCAACATTGTCACGGATAGACTCCAGGAATTGGTCTCTATCTTGGTTAATCTGTTCGATTGTTAGTGAGGCTACGGTGAGACGTAGTTGTCCAAAGATAATTTCTGAGGCCATCGACTCAATTTGATTGGGAGTCAGGTGTAGTAGCCTTTCTGCGGCGTTGTTCATGATTAGAGGGTCGGTTGATACACCAACGGTAAAAGTAGAAGGAACGTTAATTCTGATATTTTGCAACGAAAGTGCGTTGGTCAGTGGTATGTTTATGGTCATCGGAATCAAACTCAGTTTCTTCCAGTCTTGAATCAAAGGCCAAACAAGAGTAGCACCACCATGAATACATTTGCTGGCTTTTCCTCCGCCAACTCTTCCATAAACAACAAGAATTTCGTCAGAAGCACATCGCTTGTATCTCGTAACAAGCAAGATTATTCCGAATGCAAAAATCAGTCCAAAACCTGCAATAAGCAGGAATAGTGTTAGTCCAGTATCCATATTTATTCACCTCATTCTTCTTCTGATGATAGTTCATCACCCTCACTAAGCGGTTCAACAATAAGCGTCGAGCCAATTACATCGACAACTCTAATCAGTTCACCACTTGGAATTAATTTTGTTTTGTCCCTTCCTCTTGCAAGTAAAGTGCGTAGGGTTCCTTCAACAGCGACCTGTACTTCTCCTTCTTCATTAGGCTTGATTCTAGAATATACGTGACCCTTTGAACCAATTGCACTGGAGTGTTTCATTGTACCATCTGCTTGCAGGTTTGAGATACCTTTCATCATGTATCTAACCATGTATAGAGAGCCGCCTGCCGCAAATCCTCCAGAAATAACCGCAATTATTTCTTGGTCGGTAGCCGATACAACGAACATTCCAGTTAGACCGAACATCATTATTGCTGCTGCTATTCCTTGAAGGCTGAATAACTCAAACGCTAGGGTACTATCCATGCTCACATCAGTATCGAATGCAGTGTCAATCACTCCGCCTAGAATGTCGCCAACCAGCATCAAGACCATCATTAAGATGAAGAATAGAGATCCGAAAACTGCACAGCAAACGAACACAATCTCAATTACCGAGGGGGCTGTGAACCCAAACAAATCGGCAATCCACTCGAAAATACCCATTGCGACCCCATCCTCCCCTGTATTCGTTACTTAATGACCTTATTGCCGTTATCTTGTTTGGCATGTTCTGCGATTATTTTCTTTTTTTCGTAGATTGCCACAACTGAAACCGAGGCTCCAGCGAATATTGCGGCAATAATGACATTAATTCCTGCGGCATATCCAATCAAAAATACCCATAGGGGTATGAAGGCGAAAAGAAATCGTCTCATTACGGGCCAAAAACCGCTAAACAGTTCGTCTGCCGGGTCCGAACCAACCATGGTCATCACTCAAAAGAAAAGAGTCCCGACAATAATTGTTAATATCCACATTCCTACTCCAAAACCAATGCCCTTCCCTTGTTTTGCCATTTGGTCTGGGTGAACTTCTTTTTGCAAATTTTTCATAGGATTCAGTAATAGTTCTCTTTGTTCTTGTCTAAATACTACCAAGGCGAGGATAAAACACGCTGCAGCTGTAGTTCCAAATAGTGTCGTTACCGCAGAATCAACCTGCTCCATCAATTTTAGAGAAAGCCAAATTTGCGTAACAGCCATCAGGAACCAAAGAAATGAACCCCTCTCAGATACTCCCATGGGTATGTTTAACCAACACTCATTATTGATGGTTACCACAATCTGCCCATACAAGTTTACTCTAAGCATAGGCTTATTCAAGTACTGGGAGTAAGAATTGGTTATCATGGGGAAGGTTCGTCATGCTGTTGCAGGCAACCCGGTAAAGCATTCACTTTCTCCCATCTTAACAGCAATTGTACACGCACACTTGTCTAGAACCAAGGGCGTTAAAATCCCAGGTCTCAAAGGTGTGGTAGTTATTCCCACTGAGGGAGTAGAGAATGCCCTGGCTTGGGGATATGCAGGTTCATTACCATCTCCTCCAGACTGGGAATATGTTGGCTCCCCTCTGGGGAAATTTAGAGCAAATACACTGCTCGAAAGGGCAGTAAATGCTGGGATGGAGTATACAGAACCAGATGTGTCGCTACCTAACGCCGACATTCCAACGAAATTGCCGAGTGAACATTTTTTCCATGATGAAGAAGTTTGGTTGTCTCTTACAAGTCCGCTCAAACACCAACTATCATCTGCAGCAGTAAAGTGTATTGATAATGCAATGGAAATACGGTCGGTAAATACTCTTAGGTGGGATGGAATTACTTGGTGGGCAGGATCGAGCGATGGTCCAGGTATGTGCATGGTTGCCAAAGCATTCGGCAAGAGTACGAATGACGTGATGGGTATTACCGGGGGAGGAGGAACAGCTCGCTCAGTCGCTTCTGCTTGGAGTAGTCTTGGTGGAAAGATTAGACAATTAGGAGGAAAACGCATGCTTGAAGAAGATGGTCCTTGGAATCTATGCGAAGAAGATGCAGATTTCTCAATAGATTTTGATACTGATTGTGGTGATCTTCTTGTGAACTATCAAAAAATGAGTGGTAATTTCGAATCTAGAATAAGTTATCTGGCAAACAATCCAGATGGAAGGTGGCTACTCTGTGCCCAGCATCTCTGCTCTTGGGCATCCTTGTGGGCGCCGAAATATGCTGATTTACTTCCTTCACTTTCTTTACTCATGACAAGACTAGTTGCTGCGGAGGTGCATCTTGAATGAAGAGAATGGTACTTATCGCTCTAATTCTGGTACTTCCTACGGTAATTGCAGATGAATTCCCGGTTCAAAACCAGAATTCCGGCTTTGTTGGCTGGCAGATGTCGGAGGATTCAAAAATTGGTGATTATCGAATATCTTACCCCTCTATTTCTGATGGCGAAGACTCTTACATGGCACAGAATGGTCCATTTGCCGTTGTTGTGTTTTATACAGATAGTGGAGAGGATGTAGATCAATATATCTGGTTACAAGAGGAATTATCCCTTTGGGGTTACATCACATTAGTTGTTTCAGACGATACAAGTTACGAATCAGTAAATTTCACTCTTCACGGATGGAATAATGGTACAATCAATTCAATTGCGGGTTCGCAGAGTATGTTTGCTTTGAACCATATTTCCCTTGGAGGTCATGGCAGCGGTGCTCATTTTGCTGCAGAGATTGTAAAGAGTACAGATTATGTCATTGACGGTTTGTTTGGCTTAGGCCTCGATAGTTTTTCTAGTGACTATCCCCAGTCTGTCATACTGTCTCGCCCATCTTCTGCATTATTTCTAACCGGTACAACTGATGAAATCTCTCCAGCAGGAGAAAACGTGATTCCTTACTTGGAAAGTTGGCCGGGTGCATGGCAAGTGATGTATCCTAGAGGTGCTAATCATATTGGATATCAAGAGACTGATTCTTTCTTTGAACGGCTTGCAGACGGGGACTCAACAATGGGTCGTGATGGTCAACAAAACCATGCTTTAAATCACATTCTTCCCTATCTAAACCTCTCACTACGAGGTGATGATTCCGCATATGGAGAGGCATTCAACAGAGAAGACAAGACCGTTTCTAGTGATCCAGATTCATACATTGATGAGGACTTATCTCGGTCAAGGTTGTACAAAATGCAGGACATAGTTTCATCGAGATATTCAGTTATGCTAAATCAATCAGTCATCATATCTTCAAATGTGACAATGCGAGATGGGAGTGCTGCAAGCGGAAACGTATCCTGCCTTCTTCCGAGTGACGAATTGGTGATTGGAACATTGCAAAATGGTGTAGCATCCTGTTATATCAATGGGACATCACTTTTGCCTGGACCCTCCTTAATTGAACTAAGGATCCAGGATAATTCTTTTTCAGACTGGCTTGAAGTGATAATTGACCGGATTGGAATGCCCATGGATGTAAACGACCCAATACCAGAAATACTGTTTGACCAACATTCATCAATTACAGTTCAAGGAGATTACTTTGCGACAGACCCTGACGGTGAAGAGATATATTTCCAAGCTGCAGAGTTTATTGAAGAAAATCAATCAAGACTTTCCATCTCGATTATTCAGGGTCAATTAACAATATCACATGTTGCTGATCAAGAGTGGGATGGCACGATTGAACTGAATCTGACACTCGCTACCAGTGATGAATTTTTACAGTTGACAACAAATGTGACAGTATTGCCTGTAAACGACCCAGTGGTGCAAACCGGTACAATCCCACAGCAATTTTCGGTCGAAGATGGAGATAGCATTATTGTTGATTTTGCAGATTATGTAAGTGACCCAGAGGGTGAAGGTCTAGTCATTAGCGCTGCCAGAGATTATGATGGTATCAGAATAAGCACATCTCTTTCGTCGGTTCTAATTGACCCACAGACGCATTGGAATGGAGCAGAGTTGGTAGAATTCACAGTATCGGATGGGTCAACAGAACCATTACAGATTTTCGTCCCAATAAACGTTGAACCTGTTGACGACATAATTGAGTTTTCATCACCTATCTTGAGTGTAGAATTTGATGAAGACAGTAGTCTTTCATTAGACTTAGAGAATTTCACAGTCGACGTTGACGATGATAATTTAACATTTACAGTGCTTGGAGAATCTGAAATCCTCGACTATTCCTTGTTAGGTAGTGAGCTAATCCTAGTAGGAGCGCCTAATCATTTCGGAACTGCATCATTAAATATCAACGTAAGTGATGGAGTAAATTTTGCAGTAGCACAATTAGATGCTAACATAAAATCAGTCCCAGATTTACCAACTGTTGGTATATCATCGACCGACTATAGCGGAAATACTCTGTCAATATTATGGACAATTTCAGATGAAGACGGTGATGCAGGTTTGATTTATTCTGTAATTTTTGCAAATAATTCAATCGAGGAAAATACAGAATGCACGGGTTCAGTATTACTGACGTGCCTCACAACAACCAACACCAACAAGGAGGGGACTTTCCTAATCGAGGTTAGGGTGTGGGACGGTAATGCTCAAGAATGGTCAAACACTGTCACAAGAGAATTTGAAATTCTGACTAACACAGAAGTCAATAACAACGCAGACTCAGAAGGTACACTCAGTGAGTGGATTCTACCTATTGGTTTAGGATTTGTTACTATTTTACTAATCGGATACATGTTGCAGTCTCGAAAAAACTGATCATAACGGAATGTTTCCATGTTTTTTCGGTGGTGACCACTCTCGCTTGGATGATAATATTCTGAGTGCTCGAATCAACCGCATCCTACTTTCTTCGGGCTCAATTACGTCATCAAGCCAGCCATTTCTTGCAGCAACATAGGGGTCGCCAAATTTAGACTTGTACTCATCTACTAATTTTAGGCGGGTTTCCTCTTTCTTATCATCTGACGCAGCAGCAATTTCTCTTCTGTGTATGATATTAACCGCACCTTCAGCACCCATCACTGCTAGTTCGGCTGTTGGCCATGCTATGTTGTAATCAGACTGAAGGTGCTTACAGCTCATTGCTAGATATGCTCCTCCGTATGCTTTCCTCGTGACTAAAGTCATTTTTGGGACCGTTGCCTCCGCATAAGCGAACAGGAGTTTTGCTCCATGACGAATAATTCCTCCCCATTCTTGTACAACACCTGGTAAAAATCCTGGAACGTCTTCGAAAGTTACCAAAGGTATGTTGAAGGCGTCACAGGTTCGTATGAATCGCGCAGCCTTTATTGAAGCATCAATATCGAGACATCCAGCCAATACTTTTGGTTGGTTAGCAACAATCCCAACAGTTTTGCCATCTAGCCTTGCAAATCCAATAACAATATTCTCAGCGTAAGAATTGAAAAGTTCCATGAATATGCCATCATCAACAATTTCCTCTATAACTTTGACCATGTCATAAGGACGATTTGGGTTGTCTGGTACCAAATTAGTAAGTTCTGGATTCAATCGAGTTGATTCATCTGCCGTTGCTTCAATTGGTGGTGCAGACAAATTATTGTCCGGAAGAAAACCGAGAATGTCCGCGGTTAGGGCACAGGCCTCTTCTTCATCATCCGCAATCAAACAAGCAATACCTGAGCGGCTCGCATGAAGGGTCGCTCCTCCTAGGCCTGCTGCATCGACATCTCCATTGATGCATTCGGGAGTTTCAAGAGGAGATGACATGAATAACTGACCATGTTCATTTCCTAAAATCGTGAAATCTGCAAGGCTGGCTCCTAACGCCGACACTCCTACTACTGGGCCTAAAACAAGTGAAATCATCGGTATGCGTCCCGAACACTGGACCAGCCTGTCTAACAATTCTCCCGTGCCACCAAGTGAAGCGATGCCGTCTTGAGCGCGCTGGCCTCCTCCATCCCATATCCCGACCAGAGGGACTTTGGATCGCTCAGCCATTTCTACAACTTTAGAGATTTTCTTTGCGTGCATTTCACCCATAGAACCTCCGTGGACTGAGAAATCTTGTGCAAAACAGTAGATTCGTCTACCATTTACAGTACCGTGGCCACAAACAACACCATCGCCTAGTGTTTCATGCATGAACATACCATGATCTGATGTTCTGTGCGTAAGAAAAGTATCGATTTCTACAAATGATTCCTCATCTAGTAGGTCCCTAATTCGATCTCTTGCAGTTCCTCTTCCGGAGGCACGAATACTTTCTTGACGTTTTAATCCACCACCAAGGTGCATCTTCTCTCGCCGATACTTCAAGTCCTCGAGGGCGTCGCTCGAATCCCTTGGCATAGTAATCCCACTGCTTTACGGTTCTTCATTCAAGCGGTCAAGAGCGCAGAGAAGAAATATTCTCTCCACAGAGATTTTTGGTCAGTACTGAAAGGTCCATGTCGTTAGATAAAGCCCAGTGTACCTTGGTAAGTAATGCTTCAGGTGAAGAAGTAGAACCGTGACCGAGCACTCCTATTTCCTGTTGATTTCTACCTTTGGAATATACGTTCAAATCTACAGGTCCATTTATGCACTGGTTTGCAACAATTACCGGGATTTTTGATTCCTTAATAGCTGTCATAAGATCGTCATTTTCTGGGGCGTCACCATTCGGATTTTCTATTGGCAAATGCCCCAAACCCGTGCCATGAATAATTATCGCAGAGTAACCAGAATTGTTAGCAGCATACAATAAATCACTGTGTAGGTGAGGGCCAGCAATGAATTGTGCAATTCTAATTTCAGGATTGAATTTTGTAGGTTCTGACGTTTCTCTTTTTTTGTTTTGTGAAACAGGAGAGTGTGATAATCCATTCCTAGTGATTTTAATTTCGCTAATTCTATCTCCATTCACCACTTGAAATGCATCTCTCCTCGTTGAGTGCATCTTGCGGACTGCAACACCGGGACTGACAGCACAAATGCCGTCTCCTGAACCTGCATGCATCACAGTCACTGCCGCGTCACCTTCACCACTGACATCCGGTCCATTGGCAGCCCAATAAACTGCAGATAGTAAGTTTTCAGTTGCATCAGTTGATGCTCGGTCTGATGACCTTTGGGAGCCGGTGAAAACAATTCTTCCAGCAGGTTTGCATCCGTTTCCTGCGAAAGCAAAGGATAGAGCAGAAGCGCTGACATGAAGCGTGTCTGTGCCGTGAGTAATGACTACCCCTACCGAACCCGAGTCAAATGCTTCTTGGCAAGCATCAATCATTTTATTCCAGTGTATAGGTCGAATATCATCCGACCACATATTGCCAAGTTTCACAGCCTCGATATTAGCGATCTTGAGAATCTCTGGTACACTAGATAGTAACTCCTCGGGTTCAAATCGAGCGATTACAGCTCCTGTTGTATAATCTACTTTTGATGCGATAGTTCCACCGGTGTGAATAATTGTAACCTTTGGAAGGTTTTGGTCCTGTTCTATTTCAGCAGGATTCGATTTAATACCAGTGTTATCGCCTATTTCCTCAATCGATAGAACCATGTCGATTGGGTAACTTACGTTATACCCATTTGCCAACTTCAGGGTCAGATGATTTGGAGCGGCTCCAGGTAACACAACACCATGATGTGTAACATCGCCGCCTGGGCTTTTCGCCTCAATTTTGACTCGCTTGCCAATTGACGGCATCTCTACCATGTTCTATCCTAATTCTGAAGCCTCTTGAATGTTAGTGGTTTAATCAATTAAACTAGGCTAATATTAAGCCAATATTTCGTGACCATTATGGTCAATCATGTATTGTAGGGTAGATTGATTATAAATCACTCTTGGCCAACTAATTTATAATCGTCTGAAAGGGGTGTGGCTCCTGTTTCCATAAGGATAATTTTACCGTCTTTGAATCTCATGAAAGACATAACTGCTTCAGATGTTGAACCGTTTGCAAAGTGAACGATCGAGTGTGCTACTCCAACTTCATCATTCTCAAATAAGATCCTCTCATTTTCCGCTCTTGGTGTCCCATCGCCACCAGCAAAACCCAATATGTCTGACTTGCTCATTGTAATGCCACCGACGTGGGGATTGAATACACAATCATCGTGGATTATTTCTGCTAATGCTTCGACGTCTCCTTTTTCCCATGCTTCGTTGTATGCTGCAATAATTGACATGTCCCGCCCTAGAAGACAATACATATAGACTGATTGATACAAATACTAGACGCAAATTTACATCAATCACTAGTCGCAGGCATAGATGAATGATGCAGTTGGATGCGTAATTTCCCCAAGTCATCTTGTATGTAACAAAAAGTAAATTCAACTTTCAATTCCTTACCCGATGCGTCAGTAAAGTAATAATTACCCATAGTTAAGGCGCTATTTTCATTGAGTATAACATCAGAATTTTCGAACCTCACTTTCGTCCAACCTTTTATGGCGAATCCCTTGTCTTCTGGACATGCATTGTTAGATGCTACGAAGTACGAAAGTGCGCTTTCAAAGTCAGGACGGAATTGTTCTATTTCAGCTAAAGTCGGTTTGAATAAAACGCTAGTCATGCCATATGCGTACAAATTTTCAACGTGATTTTTAGCGACTTCGACATAATCTTGTCCGGAGGTGTGCGCTGAAGCGATTGCTACAATACCATCACCCCATGCCTTCTGTGCTTCGTTGACATCACCCATTGAAACCATTGATATTCCTCATTGAGAATTTTTATAGAGACGATACAAAATCTTTCTTAGTTTTACTAGGTTATTTTCACACTATTCTTCACTAAATGAATAACTTAGTTTTACATCAACCTTGGATAGACTAGTTGCTAGAATTACCGACAATAATATGCTTATCGTTAGTAACTGGCCAGTTTGCCTTGCTGGCGGGAACTCCGCTAAAGTAAGCAAGGCGAATATAGAGACGGAAGTAATTGCTGCACCCCACCTTGCAAAATTATCACTCCTAGTCTCTACATGGCCCGCGCTGGCGTGGGACAAGTAATCTGCAGCAAATCCCATTCCTAACAGAACAGCAGGAGCAGTGCTAACTCCCCTTTCGCCAATTATGCTAGCAAAACCATCAACGGCAGCCCCTACTGCTATTGTACCGATTGCAATTCGTAAAGCCCTCTCGGGCGATTTAGAGACTAGATAAGCTATTACTAAAACACAAACTCCGGCTGTTAAAATCTGAATTATTCTAGTTTCGTCAAAATCTTGAGCAAGTGAAGCTCCTGTGACTAGTTCCCCACCAACAATATGTTCAGTTTCGTAACTGTCAACAAGTTTAGTGACGTCGTCCATAAACTGCAGCGCAGCATCTGCATTACTCCCGTCTATGAAGACACCAATCACCAGCGAAGTTGTTTCACCACCTGTCTGTAATCTGTGATCATCCAAAACAGGCGAACCTTCAGAATTTCTAGAAACCGAATCTATCGTGCTATTTATTTCACTTTCATATCCGGATTCAATTCCCATGACAAGGGGCGTTTCGAATATACCCGTTTCAAACGAAATTACACTAGGGTGTTGACCTAATTGTTGTTGAATATCAAGTGCCTTGAGATAATCAGAATGCGAGTCTCCTTCAACATCGATAATTACCCATGTTATCGTGCTTGAGGCAATTAGGTATTGTTCTTGAAGTTCTTCAAATTCATCAAGTGCAGGGTCATCATCCGAAAGGAATTGATTAATGTCAAAAACCTCGACTCCTGGAGGAGATATGACTGTAACTATGGCTAAAATTGCTAGACAAGAGGGCCAGAACCACTGTGTAGCATTACTTTCTGAGATTGGTTCTAGTACTGGTGAGATTAATTCCCCATCCCTTCTACTCATGTAAAAATCTTCGAGAACAAACCTGGTAAGTAACCAATCCAGAAATATCCCGATAATCATCATAAGCGCCAGCGTATTTTGTGCTTTAATTGGGGAGAACATCGATAATGAAACCGCTGCTAATGTTGTTACCATAGCGAGTAGAAGTAGTGAACGCACTTCCTCTCTACTTCGAGATGATTTGCAATACCAAAATGCTCCGTCTACTGCGACTGCCAAGATAATAGGAAAGGCGATTGCATCGATAATTGATATTTGGACGTTTAGCGTTGATAGAATTCCGATTTCTGCAGTAATAACAAGTCCTACACTTCCAAGTGTAACCGCACAAACCTTCCAATCTCTGATTATCACATACATAACACCAATGAGGAAAATTGCTGAAGGTATAATTATCGAATTAAGGTCATCCTCAGCAATATTTTTTGACTTTTGAAATAGCATATTTATTCCGACTGCTTCAATATCAAATTCGGTGTTTTCACTCACTTTTTCTGCCCATAGGTTCAGAGTATTCCAATCGGTTACTGGCTCAGTGGGATCTGATGAGTCTAACCATATCAGCCAAAGAACCTCATCGGAATTGGGTGGAGTTAATTCAGAGGCCCCAGGAAAAGAAGGGCATGCAATTCCAAAATTGGAATCTTTTGGTAACAGTAGCATTGTGGTCTGAAAAGCCTCATTTTCCGCTACAGTTGAATCATTTCCGCACCAGCCACCTTCGATTGTGGGGCTCAACACATCAGACCACTTAGTTGCATTTTCCAAGCTTCTGTTTCGTGATTCAAACGCTTCACTCCAGGCAGAGAATGGAGTTTCTAGCTTTGTGATTATTGTACTATAATCCCATGAATTATCTGGATTGGCGCCTTCAAGTAGTTCTTTTTCCAAGACCATTAGAGCCTGCATGTTGTCGAAATTACTAGTTACCGATTCCCCATCATCGTGTCTGATTTTGAGGATTAGTTGACCTTTGTAATTATCAACTAAAGATTCTTCTTTGATACGCTCCTTAGCTGGGTCTTCAAAAATTGAATCAGTATTGAGAACTAACTCGACAGGAAAGATAATTGCAACCATTGCAAAAAAAATCAGAGACAAAGTGATTGAATTTCTAAAAACTTTGGATTGCATTATTTGGCCTCCGACCTCCGTGGGCATAAGCGGATAATTGCATCATCTGCTTATTTCCACTCAGTCCATCTACCAGTTTGTGCGTCCTTCCACCACCAATTTCCACTACCTTGTGGATACTCAGATACTTCGTAACCATCTTGCATGTATCCTTGGTGGCTTGGCGGGGGGCTTCGTGGAGCTGCTGTTACAGGTGCAACTACGGTAATTGAAGGGACTTCTTTGTAAGGGTCATCAAACATTGTATCTTGCTGCTCATACCAATCATCATCACCTTGGCTGCTGCCCCTTCTTACGTACATCGTGGCTGCAAGAATTGCGATAACTAGTACTGCTGCTAACGCTCCAAGAGTGATTGGGTCCATGCCTAGAATTTTATTTTCGGAGGAATCACTGGTAGCGTCTCCATCCTCTTCCTCGTAATATGGACATCCATTACCCGGTTTTGTTGTGTCTACTAATTCTGGGTTCCAATATTCCCATTCTGCACATTCGTCACCTGGGTTCTCATCCGAGTCGTCATCTTCTTCGTCTGTGTTATCGTTTGAATTGTCACCTTCGACAGGGCATCCATCATTATCGACGGTCACACCCTCGGCAGTATCAGGACACAAATCATTCAGATCATCTACACCGTCGTTGTCGTCGTCATTATCAAAAATATCTGGTATGTTATCGCCGTCGGTGTCCTCGGTTTCTTGTTCTTCACTACCATCACTAGTAACAATTATTGTGAATTCTGCAGGATTGTACATGCCGCCTGATGCCCTGATGAGGAAAGTGCCCTCTTCCAAGACGAAAGAGGTCTGACCATTGCTATTTGTAATATCACTGAAAACAGTGAAATCATTTTCGATTACAACTACTGAAAGCATTTCAACGGGAATTCCTGAATCCTGCTCTGTAATCGTAATCAGCATAGTGTCGCCGGCAGCAGGGTTCTCTGGCAGGTAATCCATTGTAAGGTCCTTCATGACCAAAGGCTCAGGGTTGGGCTCGGCTATTTGTGAACCTATGGCGGCACTGATTGTCGCTGAATCGCCAGTTCCTTGCTGGACCATTGCTACGACAGTGTAATTGCTTGTGGGCGATGCTAAATGCGGTAGTGTTAGGTCTGCGCTGCTTCCAAGTCCCCAAGCGATTGAGTTAACGTCGCTGAAGAAATCATCAAACAGATCGAAAGCATCCTCCTGATTGAGTTCTTGGTCACCCTCACAATTACTATCATCTCTCCAATCTCCATCATAGATTTCTAATTCAAACTCTGAATTTACACTAGTACCGGTATGAAGTTCGTATTCTCCCTCATCCAGAGCAAAATTTGCCCTCATGGATCTAGAGCCTTGGTATTCCTCGTCCCAACCATCGTTAGGAGCTATTTCATTACCATCAGCATCCAATAGTACTACATTGTCGGCCTCGAAGTTATCATCCATTATTTTGAATCTGTTATCATAATCATGTCTTAGTGTGATTTCGACGTTAATGCTGTTTGAAATTCCACCAACTCCGGAATTTGAATTGTATTCAATATATTCACAAATCCGAGATGATTTTCTATCTTCTGCAACCCAGCCAACATCTTCTCTAATGCCTTCATAGATTAGAGATGTGAAGGAAGCAAAATCAATACTTGCGGGATCAAATCCTACCTTAGGAACGGCCACTGCGAAAATTCTGCTAGTCTCTCCGTCTTCTGAATTTAGAGCAATATTGGTAGTTTGTCCTGGCCCAAGAGTACCCATCATATTCAACTGGCCAGGGTCATTTAGAACCACTCCAATATGCATTGCTTCAGCCATAAGCTCTCCATCTGGATTGTTTGCTGCAATCCCCATTAATGACATAGGTGATTCAAATCTTACTTCCTGATTTCTAGATGTGTCTCCACTTTGGAACTCTATTAGATAATCTTGTTCGTCAGACATTGCGTCCCAGTCAATGTCAGGGAAAGCAACGTCCAGTTTAATCGGTGCAATTCCCATGGTCACGTTGAAATTGTCATGCGGTATACCTTCGGGAGTTATAGTGACTGTATTCAACCCATTATTGTCAGTATTTGCTATGTAAACTGGAAGTCCTGCAAACGTAGTCACTTGCTCTAGTCCACTTATACTGATTTCACCGTTTGTGACATATCCGAAATTCAATCCGATTCCAGTTTTGACATCACCGTTGTCTAGCGTACCTTTAGATTGAACAATAGTAAGGTAAAGACCAGGGTGATTTGGCTCAAAAGATATACTCGCTAATCCATTAGCGTCTACATCCATTACCTGCTCGGTAATTACCTCAAATGGTCCATCTGTGATGAAACTGTCAATCAACTGAGGTGACGGTGTGCTTTCCAGTTCGTTATCTAACCAACAATCGCTTCCACTTTTCCAACTGTGCCAATATCCTCCTTCGTCACTTTCGGAATCTTCAATCCAGAAACCATCATCCGTGCTGTATCTGACATATTCTGTATGGTCTGTCCCATATTCATCGACAAATTCAACCGAGATGTAGTATTCCCCAGAGCTCTGGTAATCATGGCTACTCCATCCGCTTGGGTCACCGTCAGAACCGTCACCTACGGTATATTCGGTTTCTGTTCCATCTCCCCACGATACAGTCACGCTGTCTAACATCGGTTTGTAGTATTCAAAATACACTTCATCTTTCGAAGATTCGAATGATCTGTATTCATACCCGATTTCAACGTTATTCTCGTTGAAGTTACCTCTGGTGCCAGCACATCCAAGGCTTCCCGTAAGGGGAATTTGTGTAACCTCCGTAAATTCAATCCCCTGCGTTGTTGTTCCAGAAATTACCAAGTCAATTAATCCTCTTTCGCTAGGAAGATAGTTACTTGCATCCCAAGTATTGCCGTTAGAGGAAATTTGAATTGGATCGAAGTAATATGATTGAGGATGTTCTAAATCATAATTATCTCCGTAATATTCTCCCATTCTCATCATCTCAATTGTTAAGTCTCCGTCTAGGTCTTGACCGTTGTATGTTCCTTGCAGTGTGCTTGGGTAGTTGATGGAAATGTCAGTTTCACCCTCAGGGGCAAGAGATTCTACTGCAGATTGTCCTAATTGTGGTGATAATCTCAATATTGCAATATCTGCCTCTGCATTCGAAATAATACCTGCAGAGTCGTAAGTTTGTGATGTGACAATGTATGGTTGTCCGACCTGAGATGTCTCAGGTTGATCGACCAAAACACCTATTGCTGAAACCATAAAAATCTCATCATTATTCTCAACCGTACTAGTTTCCAGCATAGATGGTCTAAGACTCCTATCAACTTCTAGTACCGCCCAAGGAATGTCACAGTTTGTATATTCCTCCAAGGGTTGAGACAGAGTCCATGTTGTGGCTTCTAATTCCGGGGCGATTAACAAGCCGAAATACTTGTTTTCGTTTTCATCCCATACTAGGTTTGTAGAGACTTGATACCCTCTCTCATTTGTCATTGAAATGCTAAGGACATCATCCTCTGAAAAAGAGCTTTCCTTCCCTTCACAAGTATCGTAAGCATCGAATTCGAGGGCAATTCCTACCTCAAGTAGGTGAGAATCATAGATAGTGGTTTGCATTGGGTATAGGTTGTTGAAGATTACATCTCTCTCCTCTGAATCGTCGCCTTCTTCATCTCCGGAGTCATCATCTTCGTAATCCGGCCACTCTAGGTACATATCAGCTCGGGATGCGTTATTCATCCAAGAGCCAAATTCTGCAAGGGTTTCTCCAGTTTCCTCCCATATTGGATGTTCTGTAGAGTCAATTACAATCTTCACTATGTCTTCAGGTAGGCTGTTGAAATCATCAAAGGCTTCGTTTACATAGGGTGCATCGCTCTGTATTCTTGCAGTCCATGCTTGACCCTCTGAGGTCTCAAGAAGGTACTCGTACTGCCATCGGATTGTATCTGGTATTTCGTCACCATCGTAATCCTGAGTGTCTGTTTCCCAGTTCAGTTCTCCTGCCATCTCAGCGAATCTTAGGACAAATAATTGGAAAGGAGTCATACTTTCAACATCCCCTTCGAATAATGGCTCAGCCCAAGCGGCTAAGCCAGCAGCAATATCTTCTGGGTGATTTGAAACTGCAAGAAGGGCAATATTCCTCATCAATACCTGAGCCGATTCAAATGGTTTGGTACCTTCAGCTAGATTGTCTAATGCTTGAGTCATGTTATCCCATTCACTACTTCCAGTAAGGGCATTATATGCTGCCTCAAAATCACCAGTCCCTTCAAACCTTGTGAAGTTTTCAATAACATTTATGCTTCGGATATATTCTGTCATTTCGTCAAATTCGTAGAGTGTTCTGGGCAGTGCCATGTTGTCCAAGTATGTCATCAATCCAACAATGAACTGAACTCCTGCATCACCATCCTCAGAATCTAACATATCCATTAGAGCCTCGAGGAAGTTCGCTCCAGCAGACATGTTGTATTGGTTGTGTCCTGCATTTAGCATCGAATTCCATAGCTGCTTACTACCACCTGCTCCACCACCTTTCGTAGCGTCGTCAACAAAATTAGACCAGCCTCCATTCGAGGTACCCTTGGTTTCTAATTCTTCGAATTCATCGGCTATCTCACCCAGAGGATTTGCAGTATCCCAGGCTGTATCTATTGCGGACAGAACCTTTTCAAACTCAACTCTGAATACTTCTCTAAGTTGAGTTGTATCATCAACAGCGTAGTTATTTCCATCCTCGACAAAGATTCTTGCTCCATATACTCCACCGGTTGATGTGACTGGGATTGTGTAGGATCCTTGCCAAGTCATGACCGATGAATCATTATCATGTGGACCATTAGATTGTAGCACCACTCTGTCAATGAATTGACCTTGTCCCGGGAAAAATGAATTGATTGCTGAATCGATTGGGTCTATATCATATTGCAAAATATCAGCACTTACTCTAGCATTATTGGTGTGGCCCATCGTATGTGCTTGGATGTCGACTACAGAACCTACACTTGCAAATTTAGTAGTTACAAACCCATCAATGCTAAGGGTCGAAACAGAATTTCCGTTCATGTCACTATCATTTGGCGCAGCAATGGTACCGATTGCTGGTTGTGCTATCATACAAAGGAAAAGAATCGCAACAGCGATTGGGCTTCTGGCCATGTTCATCGCAGTATTTTCAAGTACATACTTGTTTGGGGCCTAAAATTAAATTCAGGCTGACGATTTAGATATACTGAGTAACAAATCTCCATTGTTAGTAAATGACCCGCAACCTAGTTTTTCAAAATCTAATTCCGTCCATACTCCGCCGGTCGGATAGAAAGAAGATGATGGTAATCCAATAGATGATAGCCATAATCCCATTGGTGATATGCCAGAGGCCGAATTTCCAGAAACATTCCAGGATTTAATTGCGTTTGGAGTGCCATGGTTTCCTAGGCAATATGAAGAATGATTTGCAGTTAAATCTGATATATCAAACAAGTTTCGAATATCACCTAAATTATTGGTTTCTGATGAGTTGTCTTGGGATAATTCATATTCGAACAGGTTTCCACTAAACGGGACCTGCAGATGTTTCCTAGGTTCAGTAAGGGTCGTAGTGAGGTTAATTTCCTCGCGGTTTATGCCGTCGCAATTCAAGCTATTTGGCATACAACCATGTATCGTTAATGAGTTTTCTATCAATTCCTCAACATAAATCACTGGTCCGACTCGACTCTTGCTTGAGGTCTCAGAGTTAACCAAAGACGCATCATAGCGATTTTCAAGGGACCACTTTGGTGGTGAATGTTCTATAAAAATATCCCATTGAGTAGAAAATTCATCTAAGTCCCAATCTATTGTTAACCATTCGCGAATTATCATATTTTCAGATTCAAATTCTTGTAAATGTGTAACATTGATTTTTCCCTCCAACCTTACCTGGCCAGCAGAGTTTATGGGTCTTAGACCACTAACGTCTACATCACCTGAAATGAAAATCCCAACCGGGTCACTAGAACATATTTCACATTGATTTGTTGTTATTGTTCTAGCACTTAGATTGATTTCTACCAAAGCACCAGGTCTGAAATCATCAAGGCCAAGGGAATCCATCGCAGATCTGGTTTTCAAGTCAAGAAAACCATTGATAGTATCAACTTCAAAACTCTTGATTTCTTCTTCATCGGACCTAAGTTCTAGGGACGCAGTCGAAACAAGTACTAGCAAAATAACTAGAATCTCGGTCGGTCTAAAGTAGTCCATTACTCGTTCACTCATTTGTGCTGAGAGGACCATCATTCATTTTAGTATCTGAATTGGAATTGTATTTTCATTCCAAAACTTCTGCTTCAACAACATCATCTTCACCAAAATCAAAATCATAGTCTAATTCAACTGGTATAATCTTTTGTCGCATAGAATAACCAGTGCCTACTAGTGCTATTATTAGTATAAGAATCATGAAAGACACAGCTAGAGGATATTCTTCATACAAATTGGTCAAAGATGCAAGGAATCCTTCACTAGTCTCATCTTCACCAACTTCTTTTGGCTTGATGAGAGACACGACTTTTGCCTGGTCGTAGACCAATCTAGTGAAGGTGAGTTTCCCGTCATTGTTTGAATCATATACATCGGACGGTGGGGCTGGGTCCAAATCTGAGTAAAAATCTGGTCTTTGTTCAAACGATATGTCCACTGGCTCGCTCAGGTCTAGAGTAAGCAGTACATCTACCGTGTATGGTATTCTAGATTCAAAGAACTCAGGGTCTTCAATTACTCCGAAAAGAGTGATTGCTTGGCCTGTTACATCAAAATGGGCCCATTTGCCCCAGTGAGAACTGTCTACGTCTAGATCATAATACCAAGTATCTGCAATTCTGATACCTTGACCCTGTCCGTCGTTTGAACCATCCTCTCCCAAGTCAATAGAAAGCTGCAATTGTCCTGCTTGGGCAGTCTCTAATTCAAATTCTGATGCTGCTAATGTAGCCTCTAGGCGTTCTGTTCCATTCGGAATCCAAACATAATGCGAATCTTCGGTGTAATAAACAGCCCCATTGGCGCCATTATTGAAGTGATTCCAATCTCCTTTCCAAGAGTGCTTCACTCTGTCTGTGTTGACTGGAATTGTAGCAATTCCCATCATTTCTTGGTAGATTTCGTAAGCATCCCAAACGTCGTATTCAGGGTGATCGACGAAACCGTCTCCATCTTGATCTCTCATTAATTGAAGGGTTCTAGCCAAAGCAACTGCTGCATCAGTATCAGTCAACCCGTGTCCGACTCTCCAATCATGACATTCTCCAGTGGCGCTTCTGTAGCAATCATCTGGAATGTCTGCGCATCCATCTTCGCTATTTCCATCCTCACATGAGTTAGCCATGCCCTCATATCTGGCTGTCAATTCAAGGATTAATTCGAATTCATGCACCCTGCTGTAATTATCTGTATCCCAGTTTTCGTATTGTCCGTAAGCGGCAGTTCCTTCACCACCGACCAAACTGTCACCAAAGTCATGGTCATCACGATGATAGTCTGCAACTCCCAATGATGGTGCGGCGTTTAGAACAAGGCCTGCGATTCCTCCTACGTGAGGCGTTGCCATCGAGGTTCCTGAGATTGACATGTAGTACAGGTCACCTTGTGTGCGTGTAGACGCATCGATTGCTGTACCTCTTGGGGCTGTTGCCCAAATATCACGACCCGGCGCTCCAACGTCGGGCCATGTGTGTTGTTGATTCATACATCCTCTGGATGAGAAAGAGGTCACGGCTGTACCATCATGGGTCAACGCAGCAACAGATACTGCGGAAGGTGTATTTGCGTAAACATTCGTACGCAAGTCACCAGAGCACTCAGCACCTGAACCACCAGAGTTAGATGCTGCAAATATCACTGCAACGCCATTTTCAAAAGTTAATCTGTCAGTTAGTTGTGCTATGACTCCTTGTGGGTTGTAGTCTCCATCTGTGCCCCAAGAATTGGAAACAACACGTATGTGATGTTGGTTCTGTCCTGGCATTGAATGGGCATAGGTCCATTCAAGTCCCTGTTCTGCAGCGAATATGGAAGCACCATCTCCTGTTCCTAAAGCGACCAATTGTCCACCTTTTGCGACACCAGCCCTGCGTCCGCTAGAGGCATCTCCGTTACCAGCAATTGTTCCACCTACGTGGGTCCCGTGGCCCGAAGATGTATCGGAGTTTCTTGTCTCAGTCCATCCTATGCCATCAAATTTGGCGGAATAAATTGCTTTATCTCCTGTCCAAGGCTCAAGATAATCATAGTCTGGATGACCAGCATCTACTCCCGTGTCGAGGTCTACAATAGCAGTGCCATCTCCATCCCATTCTGTGAATGATTGGTCGATTTCAAATTCGACCTCTCCTGTTGGAGAAATTATTGCTCTACTCCATGAATCAGTCGCAGTTACAACATGAGTAGTTTCATGCATCATGATTCCAGCATCAGTATTTTCGGTTCCTCCCCACTCCGATGGAAGGTAGAAGAAGTCAAGCGGTTTGTCTAATTCGAGATATTCAATTCTTTCCCAATTAGAAAGTGCTCTTATATCTCCTATTTTTCCTTCTACTAAGCCACCGTCAACCAGTGGTGCCTTTCCAAGTAAATCTAAGCCTAGATTATGTAAGTGGTTTTCGTCGTTCTCTGTAAGCGGTGAATTAAGTTGAAAAATTACGGGAACAACTTTTGAATTTTCTGAGTTCTCTAGTTCTTCGATCAAGTCTTTGTTCATTTTAGTGTAGTCTCCTAACGGGTTTACACCATCTGCTAATGGAGATGCTACTGCTGTCAGCATTAGCAATTGAATAAAAATTGCCGACGAGATCAAGTAGGCCCTTGATGTTGCCATAATGGACATTTCAAAGAAGGATTCTTATAACTATAGTGATATATTGAACTGATGTTATTTAACGCGTAATCAGAACACATTCTGATGAGCTGTTAAAGTCATAGCCAAGAACTCAGATTCCGTGCTTGTCCACTGTCTTGTTATGGCTCCAATGGTATGCTAACTTCAGCAGATCGAGGTAGTGTCCTTGTCCATCTTTGGTCAACTTCTCATGAAGTGGCTCGTTGTGGATAAGGACGTCACCCCATACGTTTGCCGCAGTTCCTTTCTTACCTTTTGGAAGGTCGAATACTTCTTCAGTTGTCGGCTCTAGAAGGTTTTTCCAAACTACTGCCGGGTTTACCGCCATAGTAACTTCAACGATTATCTCGTCTTCATTTAAACCGGTTCCAGTTTGCCATGAATTTTCACCCATGTCAGCGAGGAAAGGCAGACAAAGATCGTTTATCGATAAACCAGTCATTGGGTCTGCTCCAGTCATGTTAGCAAATGCCTCACGCATTCTTCCGCGGTCGGCGCCTCTTGCACCAGTAATCATCCTCAATTTATCGATTGATGTCGGTACTAGGAATCTTATGTCGGTATAGTAAACCAGTGCTTGGTCTGAACCAGCAGTGGGTGCGAAGATGTGAGAGAATGGTTGAGCACCACCACTTTCTCCCAGCATATCCAATGGGAATAATGTCTTCAGTGCATTTGTTGCTACGGATTGAACAACTCTTCTAATCAATCTTTCCGGCGCAGCAGAGACGTCATTGAACGTTTCCATGTACTCGTCCAGATTCAAAACATCATATCCGCGAACGGCTAAGATTGAATGAACGTTTGGACCTATTTTCTTGGTGCCATCTACGTCAGCCTGACTAATCCAGCGAGCACCCTTTGCTAGGTCACTTGCTGTAACTAGGTCAGCATAGGCCTTGTAGCGTCGTGTTACCCTGTTCATGAAATCAGCTTGATCTAGTTTAGTAAACACTGTAGCAGAGTAATTTGATTTTAGAGCGTGGTCGGCGACTTGACTAGCGTTAGAGCAGGTCAAAAGATTGCCTTGGTCATGTGGGTAAATCAGCAGCCTTCTTCTCTTTGCGGCTCCACCAAGCGTTCCGATTTGAGGGTCTGTCAAAAGATACCCAAGTGTACCTGTAACCTCGAATAGTCGTGCGAATTTATCCTCATCAGTTGCGTTTTTAATCCACTCATCAAGCCCGGGCTCAATGCAGTGGAATTCTAGCGGTACCATCTCAGAACCTGCGCCGAACATTTGGCGGACAGTTGATGAAGACATCATTCCCATCATAGTGTACAATGAAGTCTTACCGGTTGTTAGGTAAACATCTGTAATTCCCTCCTCACCGAAGGATATCCTTCGATCGGGTAAGTTGACTAGTAGATTGAACGCAGTGGCCGTATCTCTGTTTCCATCAACGGCTGGAGTTATCCAGGTTGTAGGCTTTGTCATAAGATATCCACTAGCATCTTTTCCAAATCCAGCGGGAGAGTAGCGTATCCAGCCAAAACGATTGTTGAATGCAACGCCGCGGTGCATCAATGAAGGATAGTACACTTTGTCTTGAGGGTCAGAGTCGGGTACAACACCCCGATGTCCGAGCCCCCACAGAATCGGTTCCCATTCCGGTGTTCCGTCTTCATAGCCGCCCGTTCCGAGGAGAGGGTGGTTATCTGAGAGAGTTTCACCAGTTAATAGAGAGCCACCCAGTCTTTCTTCATCTCCTGTTGAACAGAAGAAAAATGTCTGGGTTGTAACTAATTGTTTTGGCGTCCACATGTTTGCATTGACCACTGTCTTTTGTTTCAGATAGTCAGAAATATTGCTTATCCTTCTCTCAAACTTGAATCGTTCAGATTCTATCCAAGTTGAACCTAGTACGAGATTTGTGTTCAGGAGCTTCGGAACACCAGGGCCGATGTACCTTGTACGTGGGTCTCCCTTGGTTTGGTCGGTCTCATGGATTAACTCCCACGGTCCCTTTGTTGGTACGTAACTCAAGAATTCCTCGTGATCAAATGGCATCTTCTGTGCCTCCTTCACGGCGTCTTCTACCTTGTCCATCAATTGCACATAGGTTTCAGTTGGTGAAACCCTACCACTTTCTTTAAACTGCTTTTGCGATACTGCTCTATGTTCCCACATTTTTAATCACCTCAAAATTTCTTTTTCTTCTTTGGAGTTTCATCCTCAACGGGTGCATCCTCTTGGATATCCTCTTCTGTTGGGGTTTCTTCAACGATTTCACCTTCTTCGTCATTTGAATCAGTAACTTCTTCCTCAGCGGTCTCATCTTGCTGGGTTTCTTCAGATTCACTC
>CEPA01172690.1_pt1 | contig 35640 bp, 67 predicted proteins | sample 356241 | NCBI WGS metagenome assembly CEPA01 (sample SAMEA2620542, study PRJEB7988) | marine metagenome | biome: marine biome (ENVO:00000447); feature: surface water layer (ENVO:00002042); material: "saline water (ENVO:00002010), including plankton (ENVO:xxxxxxxx)" | depth 5 m
AAAACCTCTTTCCCAACATCTGTGCATATGTGATTTAGTCGGTATCATCGCAACCTTTTATAGCTTTTGATGGCTCATAATCTTTATTGAATTGTGAGAAGAAAGAACCATATTGATCATAAAACGCATTTACTACTTCAACTGCTTTTAATATTCTTAAATGCTCGTCTGTTCTTTCTCCCAAGGCAGATATTTCTGCTTCATTTGCGACAATCTGTAATGCCTCTTTAAGATTCATTTGTTTTATCGGATGGGATGTAGTCGGGCATTGGAGTGTCAGGAGTTGTTCCTTGCAATTCAAAGAATTGAACCATTGATTTTACAAGTGCCAACGCTTGTTGTTTACCAATAGATTTTTCTTTAGATTCATTAATATGTTCTTCCGCTTCATTTACGATAATTTTAATTGCTTCTTCTATTTCCATTATTTTAAATTTCCTTGTTTAATTAATTGTTCCATGCACTCCCAAGTCGCATCGCATCTCACTTTATGCAACTCCATCATGCCTATTAAAATATTCATTTTTTGATCTTCTGTTAAACTTTCTTCTGTATCAAATTCTTTGTGCATCATGGATTCAATATCTTCAGTTATTTGATAAAGTGAGGTAATAAGTTCTTCTAGCTTGAATCGATCTACTTCTTTTTTAATCGGTGTAATAATTTCCATAATTGTAATCTTATACTAATTCTGCTTTGTTGTCAACTGCATTTTCCCAACCTTCTGCATAACCTTTTGTATAATGATAATTAGATGTTGGAGAATGTAATTCCATGCCTTCAATCAGTTTTTGTATAGCAATATCTTTGAGCTTTACTTCGCATTCCCATTTAGCTTCGTTATTTGGATCAATAGCAATAACAGGGGGATAGTTGCCTAGTGCAAAATAATCTGCGTGTGACCTTGGCTTTTCGGGTTTACCTTCTGACCAATGGAAGACAGGAGCAATGAAATCTCCGCTATCTTGATCTACCCATGTATACGCACAACGCTCTGCTTGGAATGTAGTGTTGCGTTCTTCTGATGGATTGCAAAAGTCGTGAAGATTGTCGTAGCAAACAGGAAGGTTGAAATTGTATTTGTGAAATATATATTCACTAAATGAAATAATATTGTCTACATTCCAAAAACCTTTGTCTTCGTTTTCGATAGTTAGACGATTAAAAACACCTTCATCACAACGCATAAGATTATTGTAAAATCTATCTGCCATTTCTTTGATACGAGCGTTGTTGATCGAGAAAGGGTCTAAATCCATTTTGTCGGATATTTCGGGCGGTGTAGCATTGATATGAATATTCATGGGTGCTTCATGGGTTTGTGGCAATCCCATTGTGTCCATAATCCACGCTTGCATATTAAGTTCTACAATCGTTTTGTTCACCGATGTTTCATTAGTTGAGGCAAGCACATTGAATTGATCGGGGTGCATACCTACTGATATTCCATAATCTTCTGCCATGAAACCTGCAAGCAGAAGTTCTCGTTTGACTATATCAAGATTATGTATGTCTGAAATAGATAGATCAAGAGTTGGGTCACTAATGAGAGGCAATATATTACTACTGAGCCTGTAATGAGCAAGCCCAATATCACGACAATGTGAAAGTATATGTTGAGTTGCATACGCATTGTGCAAAATTCTTTCAGAAAGTTCTTTAATCGCTTCATACCTGTCATGTTTTACACACAGATCATTAAAACGCTTGCGAGTCATCGTGCGAAAAGAATATTTTTGTTTATCTTTGAGCTTGAGTTGCTCGCTGATGCAAGTAAGTCCTAATTTAGTCATGTAAGAATAATCTCATAGATTGATTGGTTTGTCAAGCAATTAATTTTTTTCATTGATTGATAGGTTGAGATGATAGTCGTCCTCTGATTTACTGATAGTAATATTTACATCACTACAATCTTCACTATACATGAGAAAAGCAATGATGTCTTGAATATTGCTTGGGCTAAGACCGCCATGCGTTGACCCTGTTGAATAAGTCCCAAGCTTTTCCATCGTTTCGATTATTAAATTCTTTAGTTCTTCTTGAGAAGATGGGGGAAGTTCATTATCGTTATTAAAACTTATCATTTTCTGCTAAAAATAAAATCAATGATAATAATAAATGCAATGATCGCACCCATTATCATTTCCATAGACATAAAGTTTATTTCTTTTTCCAATTTATTTGCTCGTAATTTCTTTTGAATTTATTTGAAACATTTCTAGGCGAATCACCCTTGCCATTCTGACCTTTTGATTGAGAGGATTTATTTGGCTTACTTGTCTTTGCAGTCTTCGCTTTCAAAATATTTCTCTAAACCTTCTAGGCGATCAATCGCATCAATATACATACAGAGAGCTTGCTCTGCATTTTTATAATAATCATCAGTAGAATGATCTCCAATACCAACTGCGTGATTAGATAACAAATCAAGCGTAAGCTTTGCTTTGTCCAAGTCTGCGTGGGCAGAACTTTTTAACATATTATATAATTCACTCTTCATTTTTAAATATTAACATAAAACTTGCATAAATACAATAACAAAGCACTCCAATGGCACAAAAACTTTGCCAAAACCAATTAATTATTTTTTTCATTTGTAAATTCGGGATAAAATTTTCCATATTGAGGTAGATAGTGTTTGATTTGCATATCAGATAAATCTTTTAAATGTTTATTATTTTGCATTAAACTAGATGACTGCCTGTACCAATCTTGAATACATATTCTAGGTAAAGAATAGTAGGTTTTTTCTTGCATTGGTGCTTGTATATATCCGATCAAGTCTTCAACACAGGTGTTTGGCTCTTTATCAATAAAAGTCATTAACTCTTTATGTCGATCCAACATTAAATTAATTGCATTGCGACTATAATAAAAACCGCCAAGACAACAAGCAAAATTAAATCCGTTATAAAAATAAATATCATTATGGTTGGGTGCATTGTTTAATATATGATATGGAATTCTATCAAATTTAATTATATCTACATCGTTATTTTGTATAAATTCATTAACAATGCCTCTCCAATTATTTACAAATATTACATCATCCTCAAAAACAAAAACATGATCTAAACCCATATCTTGGGCGGTCTGAATGCATTTAACATGGTTCTTGTATAAAGATAAAAATTGCTCTGAACGAGTTGAAGACGCAGAAAACTTCTCCGCTTCAATGAAAAAATAATTTTTATTTAGACGAGTACGCATTCGCTCGGCTTTGCCTGAATCAACAGAAATAACAATCGAAAAAATGAATTCTTCAAAAGAAGCGTCATTGTTTATTTTTATAAAATTATTATTAAATTCAATAGAATTAATGTATCTAAGTTGACTCATTTATTGTAAGCATACAAAGCGTCTTTTGTACTAATATTTATATTTCTAGTGCTTTTCTCAATTTTCTTTCTGCACTCTATATTTGATTTGTACATCTCTTGTTGAAACTTTAGTTCGGTTTTTGCCCCTTGCAAAGTAGAAATAGCTTTATTTTCAGTCATTTTGCCATGAAGGACTTGGGTGACACAAATTTTTACTTCTCTTGCAGTAATCCGATAAGGAAAGTTTCTGCAAAGAAACTTATAAAACTTACCGCTTATTTTTCCGTGCTTTAATTTCTTGTGCAAGAATCTTCTGTACGCACAATTTTTAGTATTATGTAATGTTTTCATTTATTTCGTCTTTTTTTATTCATCCAATATTGAGAGCTTTGTCTTAATTGGTCATTAGATTCTCTGACATATTCTAAAACGCTACTTGCTATTTCAATTTTTGTATCAGTATAAATTGACTTTGGGGAATCTTTTACTTCTTCCAAGATGTGTTGGATAAAATCTATATAGGGGCAGGTTAAACTAGGAACTTCGGGGGAGTTATCTTTTTGCATCTTTTTTTAATTTGTGCCTATTAAGAAAATCGCTACATTGAAGTAGTAAAGTGTCTGTCTCCCAATCTTCTTTTGACAAGAAAGATTGATTATCAAGCAAAGATTGAGCGTGAGCTATTATTTGATGAAGTAAAATTTGTCGATCAACTTTTTGTACTCTTTTCATTATTTATATAATGATGACATATTTTTAAATATTTGTCAATCATAATCCGTGATTTTTTTTATCTTCATCAGTCCATTCTTGGTCAAAAAGCTCTTCCATAATATTAGTTGAAAACTCTTCTACCGAATGTCCTTGAGGCATAAGGGATTGAATATAGGCTACAACTTTCTTTCCGACTTCGTCATGTATAGGAGAAAAAGTATAAGTGGTCATATCTTTATCGCTACCATATCCAAACTCAATAACAATGTGGCAATCGTCTATCACTTCTTTATTTGTGATCGGACAAGTTTGATCTAAAGTCTCGTCATAAAATGGATCTGATTTTTTACTCATCAAAAAACAATCCTTTCATAGTATCGTTCCATTCTTTTTGTGTTTCTAGCATTTCTTGTTTATTTACTTCAAACCATTCCTTGTCTTCTTCGACTCTCCATGCTCCTTCTTCGGGATAATCAATGTAACACCAATGGGTTACATCTCCTGTTAAAAAACCTGAATGGCTACCAAATACATGATTATTTGAATTGGGGTAATCTTCATCTCTGCCATAATAAAAACCCGTCCATACTCCTGTTCCTTCAAAGAAATAAAGCAATCTTCTAGCTTCTTCGGGAACTTGATCTTCAATTTTAGTCCAATTAATCATTTTCCATTTTCGCAATCTTTGTGCCAATCGCCTACTATTTTATTTGAGTGGCTTTTACCCCAAAATCCACATAGACATGGGTCATTTGACATCTGATTTGCTCCCGCTTGATAACCTTTCTCATAAGCCTCAGAATGAGCTTTTATTAAAGCCTTCTCATATTTTATAGCAAGACGCTCTTGTGCGTCTGCCCAACCTTTATCATAACCCCTGTTATAGCTAATTTCTTCTGTCATTGCTTCGTGCATATTTACCAATTTTTTATAATATTAAGTATAATCATAATGCAGGTTGCCATATTTGTCAACACAATAATTGTTCTAATTAGCAAACTTATTTGGGCTTGCTTTAAGGTAAGGATGGGAATATCGGGTTGATCTTCGTCTGTTCTTCCAACTCTATGATCAAGAGTTCTTGCCCATATCAACCAAAGTTTTTTCACTAATATTTGACTTTTAAACCGCCTTGAACATAATTTGGCTCTTCTTTCATCCAATCGGGAACAATCAATCTTTCTACATCTATATACTCTTGAAAGAAAAATTTAAAAGCATCTTCGTCATTATTCTCTTGTGCAATTCTAATTTCTTCTAATATTTCTCTTTCTATCTTTTTGTTTTCTGCGTCTTTCGCAAGAAATTCATTAATCTCATTTTGATACTCGGCAGATCGGGATAAACCTGTGTCTTTAGGTTTTAAGTGATTTGTGCAATTTGATAATAATAATATTGCGGGGACTAATAATACTTTCATACATTAGTATAGTATAATCCAAACGATAAAATAAAAACCTGTGGCACAAAATTTAATAAAATACTATTCTCTCTCCAAGCAAAGCCTACAATGCTCCATGTACAAGCCCCGATAAGATGAATGATGACATTCAGAGGGTGAACATTAAAAGCATGAAGGCAAATTGCCAAGACAATAGTTAAAGCACTAAAATATTTTAAAAAGTATATAATTTTTTTATTCATTTTTTGATCCAAATCTAGTTTATAATCGTTATCTAACAACTATGCTATCAAATGAACAATGTTTTAAACTGGCGAGATTTATGGTCTCGGTAATTTTTACTGCGATAGGCACTATGGTGACTTACTTAAATACAATGATTTAAGTGATATGTTTTCCACTAATCCTAGCTATATCTCTCACCATCTGATTATGATTTTCGATAAATAATAAAATTGGTTTTAATATATCTCTAACTAGTTTTAGATTATCTTCCGTAGGATCAGAAACCCTAACACGAATCTCTTCTTTAATAAGAAACTCTAGAGATTGCTCTGTCATGTAAAGACCATTGGTTTGTAAGTTCAACAATATAGACTTTTACAGAAGAATCCTTGAAAATATCTTCAATCATTGACGAGATAATATTCCAACTACCCCCTGCAAGACCACAGGAAATTCCAAAAGGCAAGCCCAAGATCATTTCTTCGCCCGATTGTATTTGATGGTTTTGCATTGCCTTTTCAACTTTAGAAAGAGCTTCGTAAAAAGCTTCATAATCGACTTCCCTGCCTTCGCCAATGGTTGATTGAGTATATAGATTGTAAACGCCTTTTGTGCAGTCTCCTGAGTCTAAATCAGCCCATCCAAAAGAGTACGAACCTAAGAAATTCTCTATATTTTTATGAGCAATACAATCCGCTTGCCAAGCATAAGGAAATCGATCTTTAATTTGTTTAGCGATTCCTGCCCCCATAATATTCATGGTATTGCACGAATGTGCAATACGATTGATGCCTTGAGGAAAATCTAGTAAATCTCCTTCGATAAGTTCCATATTACTTTTCTTTAATATACTTCTTTTGAGTATGGTTCATTCTAAAAGCTCTATTCATTATGTTTGCTTCCGATGAAGTTAAATTAACAACCCCTCCGACTATTTCTTTGCCTTCGGGTCGTGCAAAATCATAAAGCCTGTATCTATATAAAGGCGTATTTTTTGGTTCAATATTCATATTATTTTATTATGTAGAGTTATGCACAAATGTCAAGCATTAAAATCTTCTACATTGCCTAACATAAGTCTATTTTGATTATAATTTGGGAAATTTTCCTCTATTCGCAATATATGTTTAAGTTCTATTAAGCGAGCATCTACATCTTTTGATTCAAGAACAATATCATTGTAGCGACACTTGTCCTTCTTGTTGACTTCTTGCAATAATTTTGTAGCAAGCTCATTCAATTCTTCCGCACATTTAAGAAAAACTTTTTTTTGTTTTTTATTTAGAATCATACTTTTTCTAATTCTTTGCAAACTTTGATGCCTTCGGATGTAATCTTGCGTCTGCCATCAATTTCGATCAAATTTTTATTTAAAAGATATAACTCATGGTCTTTTTGTATAGATGTTTTACTTAAACCTAGTTTTGCAGCCAAACCTGTGAGCGTAGCCGAGCCGTGCTTGTTTAAAACTTCTAAAATTTGTTTTTCAGTATATGTTAAGCCAAGAGGTAATATACTAACACTTTTGCACAAATCTTTGAAATCTCTTAAAGAGAAAAAATACTTTTCTTTTGCACCACAATATAGGGATATTTCTTTGGCTCGCATAACTGCATTTCTTGCATTGTTTCTAACTGATGTAGACACAACCTTTAAGCACTCATCACTAATTGTTGCTTTCGGGGCACAAAGTTTTAAAATTTGACCCAATTCATTTTCAGAGTAAGGCTCAAAGTCAACATTGGTTAATCTATCTTTAAGCGGTGGAAATATTCTATCGCTCTCAGTAGTTGCGAAAATAAAAGTTTGCTTTTTAAAATCAAACTCAAAAGACATTTCGTTCCACTCAAAAGATTTCTTCGTTGAAGTTTCTGTGTTAAATATAGTAAGGAAAGCCATTGTTAAATCCTTAGGCAAAGCATGACACTCATCAAACAAAATAGTAATTTCATTATTCGCAATTAAGGGTAGAAAGATTTGCTCAAAGAATTGCTCATTATTTCTAATTGTAGAGCAGTTTAATTCTAAAAAGTTTCTCTTCGTGCCATCATTGTTTACAAGGTTTTTAGCAAAGCCTTTTGCAAATTCGGTTTTGCCCAAGCCTTTTGCTCCTGTCAGTAACAAAAAGGGGCATACTCCTGTTTTATTGAATGCGTCAACATAAAATGACAACTTGCGTTTAACGGCTTTTTGACCGATTAGATCGGGAAAGTAATTATTCAAATTTTGTAAGTTCATATTCAATGGTATTGTTTGTTTGATTAGGGTTATATGTTTTTGTGGGCTGATCGGTTTCTTCGCCCTCACCTGTGATCGAATCAAGCCAATTCTTGGAAACAGGAATTGAAGCTTTGGTTCCAACATACATTCCAAGCTCTTCGTAAGTAATTCGCTTGTATACTACTGGTCTACCTTTTTTCATAATATTTAACACTAAACCAAGATTTAGATTTGGTCAAGCATATTTTTTACTTCGGCATGAGAGGAATTAAGCACATCTCTAAGATGAGTGGTGACTTCTTTAAGTTCTTCAAAGTAATCTACTGACACCTGCCTTTCTTCGGGTATCGAATACTTATTTTCTTTATAATAATCTATCAAATCAGAAATTGTAGAGATTTGTTTATTATAATATATATTTAAATCTGCAACTGTTTTGTCGAACTTTATAGCCAAAATATCTTTATTAATATTATCTTCGCTATTTGGAAGATTAATACTGAATGCTATTTGACCAAGGTTTTTTTGCAAATCGTCAAAAGCTTTAGATGCGTTATCAGAAAAAACTTGATCTAGTTGAGCTAAAAGATAACTAAACTCATCTTCTAGTCGAGCGATTTTTTCAAGAACAAAATCATGAGTTTGCCATAGTAATTCTAGATCATTAATCATAGAAACTTGTGCAAAAGATGAAATTCCCTTGTTCCTAGATATTTTACAAAATAGGAGCAAAACTCTGCAAGAGTAGAATGTTCCCAATTTTCTTCGTGAATTGTTTCTGCGACACCGAAGTAATCTCCGTCTTGCCACATCTCTGTTAATTTAATGAATTCTGTATTTTTCATAATTATTTAAGTCTGTCAGTTTTTTGCTTAGATGTCAACACTTTATTTTGTGTAAATTGGTGTGTGGATAGAACGGCAAAACAGAGAATAATTGATTATTTAACTATTTTAATCATGCAAGATAGTAAATTTGTTTGTAATCCCCACATCCGTGCAAAGTGTGCGTGGATGGAAGCAAAGAGAATTTATGAGAAAATACCTGACGAAAAAAAGCAGAGGCTTTTAAAACTCGCTCAAAAAAGGGATTACGCCAAAGGAGAAAGACATTTACCTGACTTTTGGGATTAATTATGAAAAAGAAAAATACAATATTTTGCGATATAGATGGAACTATATTTAAATACAGAAAATTTGAAACTTACAAAAAATCTGAAGCAGTACCAACTCTTAATACAGTTAAAATACTGCAAAGATGGCGTGATAATGGTCATATGATAGTGCTTACCACCGCTCGCCCTGAAAATCTTAGAAAACATACCCTAGATGAATTAAAAAATAATAATATACCTTTTGATCGACTTATTATGGAAATTGAAAGAGGTCCGAGGTTTTTAATAAATGATATGGATCCATCAAAACCTGGCGAAAGAGCTATAGCTATTAATCTATTAAGAGATTTAGGTTTAGGCTCCGTATATTGGGACCAATGGAAGGAAATGTAAATGCAAGAAGGCGATCACATTACATTTAAAATAAATAATGAAATTAAAAGTGGAAAAATTGTAAAAATATATACCCAAGTAGGCATGGCAAATCACGGACAAACATTTGCAGTTATAGTTCTACATCAAAGTGATGGGTTATTTGGTAACTCTGAAATTAAAATCAATATTAACGAAATACATTTAATATAAATAAAGCCGCCGCTGATAAATGAAAATATTTTAATCGTTCGCATTTTCTTGGATGCAAAATAATCTTATATATTTGGCTTTTTCTCATTCACAATTTTGTGATCTGTATTTCGGGCAGTGTCGTTCATATATATTATGAATAATTTTATAGATGAAGACGAAGATACTACATTTCATTTACCAGATTTTACTGATTAAAATGGAGCCACCTGTCAGGATCGAACTGACGACATCCTCATTACAAGTGAGGTGCTCTACCATCTGAGCTAAGGTGGCAAATTATAAATGATATTCTTTAAAAAAACTTTGAATTTTTTGCAATTCACCCTCTTGAGCAAGAGTGTTATAATGGTAGTCTGAACCTCCATTTAATACACCTTTTAATCCAGTGAACCTATGATCTGTGTCATATTTTTTATGCAAGAATACACAGTCCGTTCCAAAAGCCCTGCAAGGCAAAGCGCAGTGGAGCCGACTGGTTATTACTAGAGACGCTTTTTTATAATTATCAAGAAATTCAAGGGCTAATGTTAATCTTTTTTCAACATTTGTTTCCCACATCTCAAAAGCTTCGTGTTTAACAACTTCAAAATCTTTAAATAAACCCATGTTTAAATTCATGCTTGGAACATAAGGACATTCACCATTAACATCAACCAAGTATTTTTTTTCAGATTTGATTTCGTTTCGGTCAAAAGCCAAGGTTAAGCACCCTGTAAAGTATGCATCAATTCCATGGCGATTGAAAAGATCAACGGTTGCCTGATCCCTGCATCCGATTGCAGGCTGACTTTTAAAATAATCTATATTACGAGTTACTAAAGAATCATTTGAGACATTAAAACTTAACCAGATTGGTTTTATTTTTTTGCTTGGAGGGAAGTTTTCGGGTTTATGCATAAACCAGCCATTCATTATTACATATAATTCTTCTCCGTCATAAGCATGCATCTGCTCTCGATTTAATAAAGTGTATTTTCTAATACCTCTTTTTTCTAAAAAATTCATTGCTGCCAAGGTTTGTATATCGTCGCCGATATTTGTTGTTGGCGCAAAAATTACCCCATATTTTTTATCATTCATGGTCAATATTGTGAAAATTTATTGCTTCTTCTACCCATTTGTCTGCGTATACATCTTTTTTTTCTACTGAAATAGTTTGGCCAGTAAAATTTTTTCTTTTCATCATGGCTTCGTGAAACTTTAGGGCTTGATCTGCATCTAAGGCTGTAAAATAATGGTATGAATCTTCAACGGCATGATCTGCGCCAGCATTATATTTGATTCTATAAGTATAGAGTTTTGGTTCTTTATATTTTTTACTCATTTGTTTTTTTATTCCAATAATCTGAACGCTTTGTATATTTGCGTTTTTTCTTTTTAGGGGTTAATTCTCTTTTTAAGAATTCTTGATATTTGTCGCCTTCTAGTTCGCCATTTTCTGCAGCTTTTGCCAGCTTCTTAACCGTTTCAGGGTCATTCATATCGACCACAGGAACGTTGCACTCCATAAAAGCCGTTGGGTTTTCAGGATTTGGCACCCACCCAACCTTATACTTTTTGTGGGCTAGAGGGGGATCATCAGGTCCGGGATTTTGAGCATCCACACCACCGAAATGCATTTCTGGCCAATCAACGCCCGCTTGTTCAGATTTTGTTTGACGAATCATGTCCGTTACATCTTTTAATGTAACAATGTGCATTATTTTTTCATTCTCAATCCTAAGGTCAAAAACCTCTTCGCAAAAAAAAGCAATTTCCATCAAAGATAAAGAATCCATTCCGAAATCGTTAATAATTTCGTTATTTGGACCTAGTGAAGCAAAATCTGGTCTATTTTCTGAGGAATCAGATAGCGGTGAAAATTTTTCTAAAACACCTTTTATTACTTCATCTAGAACTTCATCATTTTCGTTAATTAAATAATCAACCGCCAAATCGGTTACTCGATCAGGAAAGTGACGAAAATGGTGGCGAATGCACTTTTCATTTTTCATGTCCCATTTGGGAGCATCTGGAGTTTCGAACTCCTTGTCTACCACTTTTTGTAAATCTACATTAGACATCTGGATCGACTTTCCAATATATATTTTTAAATAAAACTAATCTTACTTCGTTACCTCTTTCAAGGTCAATACCTATTGGCTCTCCTTCTGGAACAGGTTCATCAGTATCCTTATAAAAAAATTCTTCTTCTTCTGAAGCGTGAACAACATCAAAACTAGATAGTAAATCAATAATTGCAGAATTACTAGACTTGGATTCTCTTGCCATATTCATCATATTTGTTAATTTTTCGTTCATAAAAATGTTATTTGGTCTGGGTTTTCTATATATTCTATCATGTTTTCATTAGTTTTGTCAATAACTTTTTTACCTTTTAGCCAATTTCTTTGAGCCATGCGGATTACAAAACGCATAAATGCAAAAGCATAAATCTTATTAAGTTCTACGACACCACCGTCTTCGCCGTCTATTATTAGAAACTTTTTAGTTTCTTCATCGTACTCAAACTCTGCGTTTTTTAGTTTTTTTCTAATTTTCATTTAAACTTTTTTTGATAAACTTTCTAGCTTCGGTAAAAGCTTCGGGGTACTTGAATGCACACCAATTCAAAACCCACTCTCTAGCATAACACTCAATCAGCTCTTCTTCTGTAACATTGAGTTCATAAGTATATTCCGAGTCTTCGTTTTTTATTTTACCTTTAATCACGGGTTAATTATACTATATTCAAATAAAATAGTCAAGGATTTTATAAATAAAAATAAATCCAACCTTGATCTGAGTGATAAAAATAAGGAAAAACAGAATCATCGCTCCAAAGCCAACCATAATCCTCTGAAAAAAACCAATAGCCATAAGAGCATTGAGAGGGATACAACCAACCTAGCTTCACATGAAATATCCACTGTGTATTACTTTGATAAAAAACACCAAATTGAGAATCTCTCCAGCCGTCTGAAATAGGAGTGGACTCATAAATTACACAAGGATTATATCCTCTATCCCTAAATGACTGCTGAATCGCATCATAGAGCTGCCTTTCAAGATCAAGTAAAATAGATTCATAATTATTTGCAAGGCAGACAATCGGAAATAAAAAAAGTAAAAATAATTTTTGCATCATGTATAATATGACACATTGCCTTTAAAAAGTCAAGTTATTTCCACTTGCAATAATTTGGGTCTTTAGCTCTCTTGCGGCGCATATATTCTCTTTTTTGTTTTCTACGCCGCTCTATGTCTGATAAGTCATATTTTTTTTGGGCTTTTTTTAAGGCTTCTTTACCTTTTTCTGTTTTGTGGTATTTGTTCATTGTTTTTATATAATTGCATGTTAAAATTGGCAGTCCGGCAGGGATTTGAACCCCGACTAAATGGACCAAAACCATCCGTGCTACCGTTACACCACCAGACTATTCAAAATCTATTTCCTCCAATTCTGATAACATGTTATCTGAAACTTGTTTAACTGCTTCTGAAGAAAAACCCCAAAAGGTTAGCTCCCATAAAATGTGAGCCAAAATTTCAGAATCTGCCAATTCAAAATCGGTTTTAATTTCTTTTGCCAACAAAACGTTCCAGTCCAAAAAATCTAATCCATAAGTTTCATTATTAACTTTATTTAATAAACAAACTTCAGTAAATACTTCTTCATCTTCTACGCGATTACCAATAAAAATAACAGAATCTTTCACATCTTTATCTTCAGATTCTGCTGGTATTGTATTTGAGAGTTCATTCCATGCTTGCAAAAAGTTTATATCCATTTGAGCTACCTTGTTTGCGGTATAATAAACATCTTCTTTCAAGTAATGTTTGTATATATTATTAAATACTGGTTTGTAGAAGCATTTTTTAATTAATTTTTGTAAAGTCATTTTAAATAGGGGGTAAATTTAACGGGCTATCTTCTTGTTGCTTTGGTCTATACCAATAAACTTCAGAATTAATTCCTAGCATTTTATTAATTTCAATAATATAAGCTCTTTGCGTTTCAATTAAGTTGTATTGATCATCTATAACGGTTTTTTGATTATCAACGAGATCGTTTTGGCAATAAATATAATATCCAATATATAACGCTATGGCGAATAAAACAAAATTTTTTAAATCAACCGTCATTATCATTAGTTACACTTACTTTTGTGCATTTTTTTGAATATGTTCCAATCCCACAAAACGCAGCAGAAGTAATACTAAATACACCAAGCCAATGCCCTGATACTGCCAACTCGACAGCTAAGATACAATTTATAATACAGCAAAATATTAAAAGTTTGCCATAAGAATTACATTCTTTCCAAGGTCTAATCATCTTCGTCTTCGTTAAAAAAATCTTCGTCTACTTCAAATTCAATACTGCCGAACTCAAGCAACTCTTTAATTTTTTCCTGCAAGGCGCCAACCATGGTAATTGTGTTAATATCAAACTCATTCAGGTATCTATCGACTATATCGTCAAGCTCGAATCGAAATGCATCAGTTTGCTCATCATAATCTTGAGGCCCGTTGACATAAAAATCATCTTCATCGTCTTCGCTCATACATTATGATATGATGCTAATAGCCTAAAATCAAATTATCCTTAATATTCGTATCCAAAATAATCTATATCCGCTTTATAATGATTGGCAACTATTTGGGCAGTTTCTTCGTCAAAATATTCGTGATATGTAAAATAAAACTTAGGCGACTTATCTTCTCTCGTAGATTGTCTTCCGCTAAAACCAACGTGACCAAGCGGAATATGAGGTATACCAATGCATTCACAAGCATCTTCAAAAGAATCCTCAAGGTCTTCAAATTGATAAATTTTAGAAGCTAAATTTGTCCCATCTTTATCTAAAAACCAATCCATGCTCGGATCAAGAAGGTAGCCTTTTTTTATGTAATTAATAAAATTTTTACATTCATTTAATTCTTGTATACAATGCTCCGCCCAATCTTTACTTCCCCATCTTTCAAAAGTCCATTTTTGTATGCATCTTTTTTTGTACTCATAATTTGAGACTTCTCTGTCCCAAGGGTTTCTAGCGAATCCAAAAACAAAATATTCTTCCCAATTATGCCCTTCTCGTTCAAATCTTTCTTTTAATTCCCAGGCTTTCATATGAGGCGTATAACTTGGGTCATAAAATTTATGGTATTTCCCAAAAACGCTATCTTCTGGATAATCGTCAGGAGTAATATCCATGGTCTCATTTAAAGACTCTCTGATGGAAGTGCTTCCTGTCTTAGGGGAAGATAGGAATATATATTTGTATTCGTGCGATATTCTCATGTTTGTTTTTCAAATTGATAGTTAAATCTTTCAATATCTTTGGAGTACACTTCCGCTACAAGATCAATCCACTGTTGTTTTTTATAAAATGAAGAATAATGTATCTGTCCAGCACTGCGAGAAGTTTTATTTGTGTGAAACACTCGATCTAATGGCAGATTTAAAATGCTAAAAATATGATTTAAGTCATCATCAAAGTTTTCTAAACTACCAATAAAATCAACCTCAGTATCATTTTGAAAATCATAAAGAAAGTCAAAGCAACACTTTCTATAAAGCGATCTGTTTTTTAAAAACTCCCCAAAATCACTTGCTTGGCTTTTTCTGTCATAACAATATTTTGCAAAAGAATAATCAATTTCTAAAGATTTTTCTTGTAAATCCAGCTGCTTATATATTGCAATAAATTTTTTAAAATATTTAAAAAAAGAGACCTCCCTGTCCCACGGATTTCTTGAAAAACCAAAGGTTTTGTAGGTTGAGATATCTAGATTTTGAAGTTCAAAATATTTTTTTATAGTCAAAAAGTCAGAATGAAAGTTTAAGGAAGTACCTTCAGATTCTCTTTCCGAAGTTCTTGCTCTATAATCCGAATGTTTTGATAGAGATCGTCTTACGCTAGTGCTCCCGGTTTTAGGAACTGCAATGAAAACAAATTTATGCTCGTGAGACAAAATCATATTAATTTGTCATTTCTTTATAAATCCAATCGTAAGTAATTTTTAACCCATCTTTAAGCTTCACACTTGGCTCCCAGCCTGTAATTTCTTGAATAAGAGTATTGTCGCTATTTCTTCCTCTCACTCCCTGAGGTTTTGTAAGATCGTAATTGCGCTTTACTTTAATTCCTGCTATATTTTCAATGATATCTATAAGCTGATTGACGCTCACCATCTCGGCACTCCCAAGATTTAATGGTTGACTAAAATTGCTTTCCCACATTTTATCCATGCCCGTAATACAGTCATCAATATACATAAATGATCTAGTCTGCTCTCCGTCTCCCCATACTTCAATCTCATGATTGCCAGTTAACTTGGCTTGAATGATTTTTCGACATAACGCTGCTGGCGCTTTTTCCCGTCCGCCATCCCAAGTTCCGTATGGCCCATAAACATTATGATATCTAGCTATTCTAACATTCATATCATAATCTTCTTCAAAAAACTTTGTTAAAATTTCATTAAATAATTTTTCCCAACCATAACCGCTTTCTGGGTCAGCAGGATATGCATCGATCTCTTTGAGCGCAGCACTGTCCGTCTCGCCTTGTTTATATGTTGGATAGGCACAAGCGCTACTGCTATACAGAAAGTCTTTAACACCATGCTCTTTGGCCGCAACAAGCATGTGAACATTTATCAATACGCTCAGCATACATAGCGCGTGATTATTTTCTATAAATCCCATTCCGCCCATGTTGCAAGCAAGATTATAAATCTTGTCCATACCTTTTGCTGCGGTCATGCAATTTTCTCTTAGCTCTAGGTCTAAAACCATTTGTTCAGTTCCTGGAACTAACTGATACCACTCTTCCAACGGCTTAATGTCTACTACCCGAACATTGTAACCCTTTTCTTTGAGGTCTTTGGCTAAATGGCCGCCGATAAATCCGCCGCCGCCACACACTAATATATTCTTATTTTGTTTTTTCATTTTTTATAAATTTATTTACATCTTCTATCACATAATTACTTAAATCCGTACTAAATTGATCTTTATAAAAATAATTATTTTTATGCATTATAGAGTTGCTTCCAGCGATACAATTATATATGGTACGTTTTTTAAAATCATTTGGATCATGAAAAGGGGGCATGTATGCAAAGTTGTAGTAATCTGAGTCTGAAGGGTCGTATATCGTTGTAGATACTTTTCTCCAAAAAGATTGATGCACATGAATACACCTAACAAAACCACAGAACCCTATATTTTTAGGAGCAAAACCTTCTGATCCTATTCTACCTAAAAATTGATTTTCACAATGGTACCTGCCTAACTCAAAGTCCAAATCTACGGTGCAATCCGCGAGATTTATTTTAAAAGCCCATGCATCGCTACTATCTGGGCCTAAAATTTGTTCTGTTTGGGATACAAGTTTTTTTCTTACAACGCTCGGTAGCTGATTTGTATCGGGGATGTGCCCTGCACCATCCCACATGTCTGGATGTAATGCATCAATAATGGAACCATCGCTTAGCAAATCTTTACGAGTCATTGAGAAAACAGTTTTTCCCCAATTAAAATTTACATATTTAAATAAACTTACGGATTCGTCAAAATAACAATCATTATTTGTTAAAATAAAAACCGCGTCTTTTTCATCTTGAAGGGTTTTATTCTTAATAAAATCTAAAAAGGATCTATAAGTTGATCGATTGCAATCTCTAATAAATTGCACATTAGATTGAACGAAGAAATCATTGGCAAGATCTTCGCTGGACCGTTCTTCGTTTTTTTCTAAAAAAATATATATTTTATAAAACTGCCCGCAGTCAATGTTTTTCTGTATAGCAAATATAATTTCTTTTTTTCGTTCTTCATTTTTAACATTGTAATAATCTAATAACAAAATAATCTTGTTGTTTTTGATGTTGTGGTCTTTGATTAAATTTTCATCAAGCGGAACTTTTTTTTGCATAGACTTCTTGAATGTCGAGGCATTCTTGTGCCAATGCGCTCTGATCTCGGCAACCTTTTCAAGAACAAGTTCTCTGGTATCTGGAGAAATCATATTGGGATAATCCCTCGCCATAAAGAAAAGAGGCCAAACAAGATCATCGGTTATTTCTAGATATCTATCGCTTAATTCCATAATATCTTATACACTCTGCAGCATACAATAAAGTCTCCAAAATTATTGATATTTGCTTTTAATTTTCTTATAACCCCACCAACTTTTTCTTAGTAAATATTTTAATCTCATCACTAAACCCCAGTCTTGTTCTGCTTTCGCTTTTTTTACGGCAGCTTCAGTCTTGCGGATTTTTTTAGAAAGGTCTTTTCTTTCTCTGTATCTTAAAATCCATGGAACTGATCGGTCTTTTCTTGTACTCATTCAATATATTATACACTAATCAAGCCAATGATTGTTAATATAATATAAATCTATATCTTTTAAAGACCAAACTTGAACGCAGTATAAATCAGTGCCGTCCCAATGATATACATTTTGAGTTAAAAATATACCGTTTATGTCTTTTCCGTTATCGAGGTGAGTAAAAAACATCTCAGCAATTAAATTTTGATGCTGATCTATGCAAGAAATAGAAATTGATGGCGGGAACTTAAGTAGTCCTCCCACAATTTTTTTGTAATACTTTAAGTTGTGCGCGGGATTTTTGGTCAATTTAATTTTATCTAAGCTAGTGCCAGGTTCATCAACCCCACACAGCAACATAGTTTCCACAAATAAATCATGAAAACTATGAAGTTTTTCTGCAAAAAATTCGTTAGCCTCGCCTAGAAAAAAGTGCCTTTCGGTTTTCAAGTTTTTTTTGACCTTTGACTGCTTTTTTTAAAGTGCGCACTTCAGACTCCAGCCTCGAAATTTTAGACCTTAAATACTGCATATTATATTTTTTATTTTTCATCAATCCTTATCTCCTCCCAAAAAACATTTCCATTGAGTATGTTATCTCTTATGTTCCTTTGTTTTTGACTTAGCTGAGATTTGCCGCTTTTAATTTCAGAAAAAGTTATTGAATCTTCTTCAAAAACTAAGTAGTCTATGGGTTGACCTAGAAAAACTGCTGATTCTGGATCGTGTGGGAAATTATCTAAAAAGGGGGCAAATTTTTCAACTATATGGCCTGTTCTGACTTCGGTGCTTCGTTTTTTTGAAAACAGCTCGCTTTTTTGATTTTTTAAAACCTTGTTTTCTTCTGTTAATTTCTTTTTTTGATTATAAAAAAATAAAGACAGCGCTATACAAAATATAGCGAAACATAAAGCTACTGTGCTTACATCAATCAAGCTTAACCCCTTTAGATTCGCAATAAGCTACTGCATATCCAGATTTATAATGAAAATGCTGAGAAAAAAATAGCATTCCCATAATGATATAAGGCTCGATGGATCCGAAACCCATTTTGTAAAATGCCAACACTGCTATAAATATAGTGGGCATAAATTTATTTAAACAAAAATTTAAAATCATTTCTTTGAATATTTCTTGTTAGAACGAATTGGCTCAATCACAAAATTCCTTCTTAGTTCATCTGCAATCTCTGTAGAAAGTAAATCTACTAGAGACTCTTCTCCAAAAGATAACTTATAGCGCTTATATTGGCTAATTACTCTTTTAATTGTATCTGTTGTTATTGGTTTTTTCATAAATTATTTTCCTGTGCTTCCAAAACCTCCAGTTGATCTGTCAGATTTTGAAAGAGTTTTTGTTTCTATAATATTAATTTCTGGTAAGTTCATGATGACAAGCTGTCCTATTTTACTATATAAATCATACAAGATATTTTCTCCATTGTCAAGACCAAAGCGAAGCTTGATTTCTCCTCGATAACCCTGATCAATCACTCCGACTGCATTGCGCAAGCCAAGAGAGGTTTTGCTAATGCTTGATCTTGGAAAAATTAAGCCAACAGTTTTCTCTGGCAATTCTAAAGCTAAACCTGTGCCATATTCTATATAAAGGGGAAACATGTCTTTATTAATACTTATAGCTGTTAAGTCTAGCCCTGCGTCGCCAGATTTAGCGTAAGATGGAATTACTGCTTCTGGGCTTAGTTTTTTAAATTTTACATTCATCCGTAATTATATTTGCTTTTTTTAATAAATTAATTCCTTCCATATTGCGATAAATTGCACCATAAACAACCCTAGCGATTTCTGCTTGAATAATTAGCTTGGCGCATTCTAAGCAAGGCGAAATAGTTATATACATAGTGGCACCTTTGCTTGACTGTGTAGACTTTGCCAGTTTTGTAATCGCATTGCTTTCTGCATGTAAAACTTCTGGTTTTGTGAGCAAAGCTTTTTCATCGTGTTCATCTAAGCGTATTTCGCAAGAGTTATCAAAGCCGCTAGGAGTGCCATTATATCCGTCTGAAATAATGGCCCCATTTTTTACAATTAAGCATCCTACTTTTTTTCTTTTAGCTTTAGATAAGTCAGACCATATCTTTGCCATTTTTAAGTAAGACTTATCTAGGTCAATTGGGCAAGCCATCTTTTTTCCATATCACGGCCCCTTGCAGAGCCAAGATATCTTTAGATAAAATTTGGCAAATTTGTGCTCCATTTTTAGAATTTTGATATATTCTGTATTTGGCTTCTTTTGCTTGGCTGACAAAAGGCATATCCCACCTCACTTTACATTTTTTGCTGTTAAGATATTCTAGTAATACCTTTCGGTTGACGATTATGTAATCGTAGGATCTTTCAAAAGCTATGAAATGCGCGGGGCCATAAACCCAGCCCGCTTCTTTGGATGTATTTCTGTATTCTATCCATGTCCATCGATCAAGGTATCTGTTTTTCTTTTTATTCTTTTTTCGTTTCACGGCAAATAGCATTTTAACTTCTTTGTTTAAATGCCTATATTTACCCTTAACATAAAAATCAATGCCCCTGCTTACGTCATCTCTAGATGCTCTTTCAACCAAGTAATTTCTTTTTACTGCTAGATCGTAGAAAGACAAAGCGTCAACGTCTTGTCTATCCATCGCTTACCAAATTTTATTAGGTTTAAGTGTTTCGACAATATCGTACTTTGGCCGATAATTGCTGATCGTTTGAGAAGAAGCTTTAGAGTTCGCAATAAGTTTGTTCAGTTTATTTTGCGCTGACTCACGAGATATATAATTAATATCCTCGAATCTTCTGCCATTTTTAGTGATGGCAAAAATAACAAGCTTGTCCTGCACTTTAGCTTTTAGCGCTCTTTTTAGCCTTTTGTGTCTTGGAAGAAGATTCTGCTTCTTCGGACTGCGTTTGGCTATCTTCGCTTTCTTTTTGAGAGCGGAGATCTTGAGCGATTTCTTGAGCCTTGATGCTAGTTAAAATTTCTTCGAGCTGCTCTTCTGACATACCATTAACCTCTTCTGTGGCACGTTCAAGAGCTTTTTCTTGTACGATTTGAAGGGTTTGCTGCAGAGTCGCAGACTGAAGAAAAGAATTAGCCAAGGCTAAAGTTGCTTTTTGTTTATCTTGATCATTCATAGTAATGTATATTATATAATATATGTTGTTATAGTAAAAATAAAGTTATTTTTTAATTTTTATTAAATAATTTTTATTCACAAGAAAAGAAATAAAATCTAGTATCTTGGCATTGTTTCTTTGTGCTTCAACGCCTTTATGTCTACCTGCTGTTTTCGCCGCTTTTTTAAAAGCTTTGTATTTTGCATTTATTAATTTTGCTTCTTCTTTTGTTGCCTCTTTTAAGTATGAGTCTAGGTCAATTTTTGATGTAACTGTCTCTGCTATAATTTCTATTATAGGGGGATTTTTAGATTTTCCAAAAATTAATCTAGAATTTTGTTCTTCGTTCGCTGCGCTTGGAAGAAAAGATTCTTTACTTTTGAAGAGGTTGATAAATTTTTTTAACATAAAATTGGTGGAGGTGGCGGGATTTGAACCCGCGTCTTGTTGATTATTCGGAATTAAGTCTACAGTAATAGCTTATTTTTTTTAATGTTTTGATATAAGCATCTAACATCTTGTTACAATTATTTTCAGTTTATGAACAAGCAAACCTTTTCTGTTTTTACAGATTGATGACCCCTGCTAACTTATCTGTGTCCACCAGCGAGAGGTGCAGCTTTATGCTGCAAGAGCGAGCTCTTCGCGAGCGAAGGGCTCAACAGAATTAATGTTTGTAGCATTTATTCTTTTATGCCTTTTAACGAAGCCAGGCATCTCTTCGTACTGCATTAAAACTTTCAAATAACAATCGAATCCAAAACACCCCCAAATACTTTACACTAAAGCTTCAGGAAGTTCTTCAGAAACCGTTTGGGTATTAGCAGAAACTGCTTCGGTTGCACTACCAGCCTCTTCTACAGGCTTAGAGCGATATACGACATAATCTGGCGCATTTTCATTCTTACTCTTGCCCTTGTTAGAAAAGACAACAACTTTTACCTTTTCTGTCATGCCGGGCATCGTTTCAATTTCCAAGTTGCCAGTAAGATACTTCTGGCCCTTGCCTTGACGCACCCAAAGAGCTCCAAGCTCTCTGTCGCGCCACTCTGAGTTATTATTAGATGTATTATCCATATGTTATAAAGTATACGAAATTATATTGAAAAAGTCAAGGATTTTTTTTGTGTATTTAATAATAATGCTTTTAATAATAGACGGAGTGCTTTGCGAACCGCCCTCTGAAACAACATTGTTCAGGGATATTACCTTGTTTGCGTCAGTTTTCAGGGAAAAAGAAGTTTTGTTAGAGTGCGAAAAAGAAATGAAAGACATTTACTACAAGTGGTTAAAATCTAGAGGCGCATATGATTTTGTAAAAGATATTGTCTCTTATAACAAAGAGCAAGGTTTTACAATCAGGTATAAATTTAACGATGTCTCCGCTAATCTTAAAATACGTAGAATTGGGTATCATAACTTTGATAGAATTTTAGATTCACTTTAAAAAATGCTTAAAAGAAGAGTGTTTATAGGAAAACGCTCCAAAGTACATCTTTCTCTCGTCTTTTGATATTTTATAGCCCTTTGTTATTGGTGAAAGATAAATGTTTCCTTCTTGAATTAGGCTGAATATGTAATTTTCTATCTCCCAAGGCTGATGAGCTTGTAATTTAAAAAACAAATCTTCAAAGGGTTCTGACATTTTAGAGGGTTTTCTTACTTTAGAAAAAGAAAATATGGGATATACAGTAGCGTATGCAGAATTTTCTTTAATAGATAGTTCGAGCGCTTGCTGGTGATTTGGCATGCCAAAAAATTTATTTAAACTCCAAACAAAAAATCTATTAAATATATAATGATAATTCTCGTATGAAATACCTTCGTCAGAAAAAGACAAAACCACGGATTTTCTCGGAGATTTTTTGATATATACAGACCTAACTACTTTTCCTGTTTTAAAATCTTTTTTAATTGCTAGGTTTATGCCTGATAAACCAGTAGATCTATCTAGTATACATTCTGAAGAGTTGGCGCAAAAGTTATGAAATTCTTTTTTTTCTTCGTCATTATACAAAAAAGTTTCTATAAAGCTGTCAGAAAACTTTGGAAATTTATCTAAGATTTTGCAATACAATTTTACTTTGGTAGGATTTTTTTCTGTATAATTAATGCCGAGTCCATCTAGACACCTATGGACAACTTTAATCTTTTCGGAGTGTTGCATAAACGAAAGCATTCTGTCGTCACGCAATGATTCTTCAATAACGCCTAATGTATAGTCCACTGTGCTCATGTTTCTTGTCGGATTTTTTTTTCTAAATTTCGATTTTTGAATATATGATATATGGCTGTTTTGCACATATTATATAAAAAATAATTTTCTTTTGGGGTATAGTCTGGCGACAAACATATAAAAAGATAATCAAAGTCTATATCTTGTGTGCATTTTAAAGCTCTAGTGTTAGTAAAAATTTTAGGCTTTTGTTTCACAAAATTTTGTGAGATGGGGTGAGAAAATGCTCTCTTGCTAGAAAAAAGTAAATTTCTAGAATCTATAACTCCATAATTGTCGCAATAATGCATGGCTTTATTAAAGGTTTCTATCATCTCTTCAGAAAACTCCTCTGAGGCGGGCTGTTTAATCCATGTATAGCTTTCTACTCTTTTGTTTAATAAAGCCCATAGAACCCAGTCTGCGGAGCTTACAACGCCATTCTGCACTTCGGGTATAGAAGTATCTCCTGTGTAAAAAATATCATGGTGTAAATCAATATTATATATGTTTAAAGGTTTATTTATTTTTTTAATTAAATCTAATATGTCTACATGATATTGTGCAAATAAAATATTATCTTGATCTTGTATTTTCGTGGCAGTTTCACATACTACTTCAAATAAATCATCTATATCATTGTTACAAAGACAATAATCAATATCTACAGACAATAAATTAACATCACTCATAAGAAAAAATATTAAAATGAAAAACAGGATGCGAGCAGCATTCAATGCAATTAAAAAATCTAGTTTGAGTGTTTTTTGTTTTAAGAAATAATCCGTTTTTAATTTGTGTGGTTTTTAATTCTAAGTCTGGCGAAAAAACATCAAGATTTAAACTGTCGCCAAGTAACTGAGTCATCATTTCTCCTCCATTTATTATTTTAGACCTTGTAGCAAAATAAATCCAGTGGTTGTATATGTTTTTATCTCGATGCTCCATAAAATCATGCGCTCCGATGGGCAAGCCGTTGGCCATAAAGCAATTAACAATGCAGCCGGGATTATTTATAATTAAATTATGTTTGTTTAATATTTTAGTTACTAAATTTTCAATAAAATTATTTTTTTCTATAGAATTATCATAAATCAATAAAGCTCCATAATTTTGGGCATTGTATTGTTCTTCTAATTTTATTATATCTGATTCACTTATCATGTAATAAAAGTTTGTTAGAAGGTACTACTTTTTTAAAATTTTGATTTGTTTCTTTAAATATTTTAAGCCAACCAAACAGTCTTCCGACTAAAGGAAAATAAAGTATGCTATCTTTTGGTATGCCAGAATCAAGAAGCAGGCAGGCGATTGCGCAACCAATGTTAAGCTCTACGGGTAAAGATTGGTCAAGATATAAACAAAAAGATGTTCTGGGCCCATGCAAATCAATAAATTCTGTCAATAAAAACTCAACCCTAGGGTCTTTATTCTTAATAGATGGGTGACCGAAACCTGGAACCCTAGGGTATTTTGATAAAACACTGCTTGCGGAATTCATATAGTTGTCTTCTATGAAGCATGCAATCTCGTCAAGCAAGAGATGTTGGTCTGTTATGCAATTCAATGCCGAAGCAGCAGAAGCCGAAAAAGAAGCCCCAGAGTTTGCAGCCAAAGCAATCACACAAGAGCTTGGAGGCTCTTTTTGGTTGTAAAATTCAATAAAAATTTCACTAACAGCATTTAAGAGCTCGCAAGTTCTTGAGTCGCAAGACCTTTTGGTTAATTGTTGATATATATTATTATAAAAATTAAATTCTACATTCATATTTGGAGCTATATATATTATATTCTGCATTGATTTTTTTCGACAAAAAATTACAACTATTTATAGAGTCTTGATTTGAATTCAATATCTCTCCTATTACCCGCTCAACCCCTTTTTCTTTTAACAAATTAAAACAATGCTGATGCATCATATACGCGACTCCCTGGCTTCTGTATTCAGGCTCTACATAGGTAAACAAACCAACCGCTGTTATGCTTTTTAAATGATAAAGTTGATTGGCGCAAGTGGAAATGCAAGATATTCCTATGCTTTTTCCGTCTTCCAATCCAAACACTATTGGGTCGTCATTTACTAAAGCAGGTCGAATATCTGTTGAGTATATAAAATCTATATTGTGCTGGTTATTTACTAGTTCGTGCTGAAAACAATTAGAAGCTATAGCCTTTGAAATAAATTTTTTTATTCTGTCTTCGTCTTCAAGGCTAGCTCTTTTAGTGAACACATTCATAATATTCTACAGATTCAAAAGCAGACAAGTCGTTTCCTCCCGCATAAGAGATCCCGCTCTGCACATCTTGTTTTATTTCGCTGAGCTTTTGATTGTAAGTCATGTTGTTGCAGCTAATATTAGTCAACTTTCCTTCTACGTGATTATCATGCCCCTTATTTTCCGCACTTGCGGAGCCAAAATAAGCCTTATGTGGCACTTTGTTAACTATACTTGGTACTGCGGGGCTGTCCGTACAAGCAGCAAATAAACCACCCGCCATGACCATTGTCGCACCAGCAACAAGAGCTTTAGTGATATCTCCGTTGCACTGAACTCCGCCGTCAGCAATAATTGGGATTAATTCAGATTCATGGTGTTCCAAATCAAAAGAAGAATCTCTATAGGTTTTAGAGCAGTTTTGCACACAAGAAAACATAGGCATAGTAAATCCAGTCTTATCTTTAGTTGTGCATGGAGAACCCTGGCCGATTCCGACTTTGACCACGTCGGCACCCCAAGACGCTAAGTCTCGAACGGCGGCGCAGGTTGCAACATTGCCCGCAATGATTTTAGTTTCTGGCATAAACTTTTTAATACATTTAATTGCGGTCTTCATCCTTTCGCAATGGCCATGAGCAATATCAATAGTAATAAAGTCAACTCTTTGCTTGTATTTAGAAAGCGCCACTATGTCTTTTTTGTCTTTCATTTGAACTCCCATACTCACTGATATTGTGTCCCAGTTTTCATCATTCATCTGGGATACAATGTTCTTGAGGGAATTATCAAACCTATGCATTATGTAAAAATAATTATTTTCGCTCATCCATTTTGCGACCTGCATACTAATAACAGATTTCATGTTTGCGGGAATAATTGGTAGTTGGAATTTTTTCCCACACAAGCTAACACTGGTGTCGCAGTCTGATCTGCTATAGCACTCGCTATATTTTGGGATCAAGCAGATTTGATTATATTTTAAGGCTTTCATATTCATTTTTTAAACTTTGCAAAAGGGAGTAAGGGGCGATGCGATTGGCAACCTCAAAGACATGGCTAGAAAATAGGCAAGAAAATAAGTATTTATCTAAATTGAGTTCATCTACAAAATCTCTACTAACACCAATTGAATTAGACAAACTAACAGCATAATGTCCAGTCATGCATGGAATGTAAATTACATCTCCACGAGATAGATCATTAACAAAAACATCTATACCTTTTAAACTTTCTAGCAAAGAGTCAATTCTGCTATTTTTTAGAACAGAAGTGACTTCAATTGCAGATCTTTGTTCATTAAGATCAAACCTTAAGGATTCTATATCTTCATCCGCGTGCTTGTCTTCAAGTTCAATTTGATCTTTGGGCATAATTGTAAAAAATCTTTTTTGCCCATCACATTGTTGTATGGTTGTGTGAATAGAATCATGGTCTGTGTGAAGCTCGCTCAGAGTTCCTTTTGGGCCAATAAAAAACCAAGTGTGTCTTTTGCCTTCAAGTACAGATTTTTTCATTAAAGGCATATATTTGTCAAACCAATCACCCATAAAACTCGGGCAAGAAAAGAACTTTGCAAGATCTGGGTTGTAATTAGAGTCCATCTCAAGACAATATAATTTATCACTAGGATGATATTCTTTGAAAAAAGATTCTCCTGTTAATTGGTTTTCTGTATAGCAATTTTGCAGGCTTTTCCTTTCTGTGATATAGTTAATGTAGTCATGAAAGTCACACTCAATTCTTTCTGATGTGTTACATAACGATCTTCTTAGTACTACTTTTATATTAGGAATTAAGGTTTTAATTGTGTCGAAATTTAATCTATTGGCCCATTCATTTTCAATAGAATCTTTGAATACCATAGGTTTGCCACGAAGTTTTTTAAATTCTTCAGGGCTTGGCTTGCTTAAATACGGCAGGCTCTTAATTTCTTTTAATAATGGCGCCACTCGTCTTCGTCTGATTGATTGCCGTTTAAATTAAACTTAAACTTGTCTTTGTAAGCCCATATAATACCGCCAATAATAGAAAACACAAGCCAATCTCCTGTAAAAAAAGAAATATATTCTTTGTCTGGTAGTGTTGCTAGTATCTCAATCATCTAAATTCCTTTCGTAAAAGTCTCCATCTATCTGAATCAATTTGTTTATTGCCATCATTAATAGCATACAACATATCTACTATTTCGTCAAGACTATTATAGATATATTTGTGCGGAAGCATGCCCAGCATCCATAGCGGAGTCTTTGCTTTGCCACCCTCCATGCTTATAAAGATGGGTTTTTTCATTCTTACTGCCGTCACTATCTCTTCAGCAGAGCCCCAAGAGGCAACATCTGGAACAAGGTGCGCCACAATAAAATCACTTCTATCTACCAAGTTTAGATCGTACGCTCGAACAGTCTTCATTCTGTCTGTAACTCGGTCATACTGCTTAGTTTTCATCCAGGTTTCCATTTCTTGTCGAGAAGCTTCATCTTCTTCTACGTCTTTCATAAATGGCTTTTTGTATGGATCAAAGCAGGTTACATTCAATGGTTGTAGTTTTTCTGTAACTTCTTCCCTCCAGTTGCGCCCAGACAAATACTGCATGTGGCCAACTAAGTAGGTTTTTGTTTTATACAATAAGTTTGACATATTTTAACTTTACTATAAAAGCAAAGTTTTGTCAAGTTTTTTATTCTGGAGCTTTGCCGCCTTCCCAAGCTTCATTATAGTCTGGAGTGCTTGGGTCATCTGGAATAAATTTTCCGTCTTTATCTCTTGCTCGTTTAGGTGCCATTTCTGAGCCTATTGGCGGAGGAGTTTCTCCTTCTGCTCGCTCGATTTTTTCCCACTTAATTTCTGGGCGAGGTTCATCGTAAAACTCAACCGATTCATGTTCTTCAAGTTTTTCAGTTTTTTCTTGTTCGTCAGATAAAAAGTTCTCGCCGCTTTCTTCATAAATTTCTACGCCACACATAAATACCTTAACTGCGTCGTCGTATTTAAAATTAGGGACTGCAGGAAGTTTTAAGTAATTCGCGTGACCTTTTTCATAAAAACCTTCGGTTTGAGGAGCCTCTCTTAATGCTTGACGAAAACTCTTTAGAGAGCTTAGTTCTTCTTCGCTTAAATCGCTGTCCGGCATAACCATCCAGTCTGTCATGTTGAGAATTTTATTACGTATACTCGTAATAGAAGTAACTTCTGCGATATTTGCAGGTTCTTTAAGTTTTTGAGCAGCATTAAAGTTGTTTAATGCATTGTCAAGCATTTGACTCATGTTCGCAGGGTCAAATTCGTTGATCATACTTTGATTAATTTGTTGTGATTTGTCCATTATAAATTAGGGGTCTTCGTCTCCTTGTGTTCTTGGGCTACCGCTTGATAAGTGTTGATTCCAATACCAAGGATCATTTTCTTTCCACCAGTATGGTTCTTTCCTCAGGTTAATTCCATTTGTAAAAGAATGAATTGCTGGGCGTGATTCAAGATCGAACCAGTATTTAATAATATCGTCGTTACTAGTATGGACAGCATATGGATTGTTGTATGTGTCTAACGGAATTAAAAAGTTGTGTCCTTCTCCTGGGTCGGTATCATCACCAGTCGTCCGTCCAGCATAATAATTTTGATGACTAAATGAATATTGGGCGAAGTTCCAAGTTCCTTGGTACGCCCAGCTTTCTGCTCTACTTATAACAGGCAATTGAGCGATATATGTTATTCCGACTCCAACACTATCTACCCCTCCAAGAAAATTCTTTAACTCTCCAGGAAAACTACTAAATTTTACCATTTCACTTCCGCCTATTGTTGGGTAATTTTGGGGCGATTGTGCGCCGGCATTAGAACCGTGTAATAAAACAGGATGATCGCAAATATCATTACCTTCTTGATATTTAAACGCACCAACCGAACTTGAAAGAGTATTTGGACAAGGATAAACCCCTCCAGACAATGAACTATAATGAGTGCCTGTATTTGTTGAAACGTGAAAAGAAAACTTTGTTATTCCCCCTCCATAAAGGCCATCTAGTACATTCAAAACTATAGGCCTAACACCCAAGCTAGATAGGTTTCCTGATCCAGTTGAACTAATTCCTCCCCAGGCGTCAGGAACATATGTCATGGTAGAATAATGCTTTGCTAAGAAAATTTTTGCATCTGTGGAAGAAAAACTATAACCAGAACTACACGGGCTCTGAATAGTCGTTCCAATTCTTGTGTTTTTACCTGTAGCAAAATGCTGAAGAAAATTGGCAGTCTCTTGTCCATAAGCGTCTAAACCTAATACCCCAGTATTACTTCCCATTGAGGAACGCATGTAATGTCTGTAGCCTCGATTGTCATAAAATCCGTAGTTTCCATCTCCTTCAGAAACATAAGATAGTTGGCTTTGTGACATGTAATTGTCTGCGCTATTGTTATTCATAACATAAGGCCCTTTCACTATGCCTGGCATAGTTTCAGCATAAGTTCCTCCTGCTCCAACTGTAGCCATTTTCCAAGCTTGCCAAGGTAATGAAGCCGAGCAATGTTCAATGTTCCAGAGATATTTATCTTTGTCATTTGGAACGTCACTGTTTTGGTAACTTTGCGGGGTGACTCCTCGATAATACCAATTCAAGCCGTGTACATCATAATATTGCCAGCTGGTATCGTTAATGTTTCCGTGCCCACCAGTAAGCCATTCATGGTTCTGGCCGCTGGCCCAATTTATAAAAGTTAAGTCAGTCTCTCCATGAGTTGTGCCAGACTCTCCGAATCCAAACTTAGCTCCATGGCTAGCTAGTGTTGTTCCGTCATGATAACGAAGTGTATCTCTGTCCATCGTAAGTTGTCCAAGAGACCTAGACCAGCCATGAAAAAGCGGGTCGAAAACTAAAGTAGATGCGCCAGTGATACTGCTGCCTGGATTTCCAACTTCAGCAATTTTAACAATTTGCTGTGGGGCTGCTTCAAAACTAGCTTCTGATATTCCATCATCTGCTGGACAAGCTGAGTAAGCAAGATCTGGATTTGCAAGAACGTTTTCTCTGTTTTTCATAGAAGCAGCGTAAGCTGATGGAGTAGTTCCGCAGCTATAATGTCTAAGGTTGCACATAATATATACGCTACCCCCTTCGATCACTTCGAAAATTGTTGAAGATCCATGTTTTGTTACAAAAGAACATCCTCTTTGATTTGCAATAACATGTAATGTGGATTCTAAATTTGAGGTCTTTTCTCCGAACATATGAACCCTTCCGTTACTAACTCTAAAAAATCTTTGATTTCCTAGCCGTGGCCCATGTGCGTAATCAGCAAATGTTAAGCCTGCAATATAAATTTTAGGAATATCTCTAAACCATATTCTTAATCCAGCATGCCCTCCGAAGTGAACATACAGGTCTGTAAGAGTTTCTTTGGGTCCATAATCTGCATCAAGCCCCCTTCTATCTTTGTGGCCGTTGGCAACAGATGTTGCACGATTCATGTTGGCACTATGCGGGCCTCCAGCAGTGTTATGATCTGGTATCCATCTGGTATACGCGTATGTATCATCGGGATGTCCTTTGCCTACACCCCAAGCCGCCACATCATTATAATAAGTTCCAACAAATCTATGTTTACTAGTTATTGAAAATGTTCTTAAATTCATTGCGGATGTAGCATTCGGTCCAAATTCTCCTAATTTATCCCCTTTTTCAAAACAATAGGTTGAGCCGCATATATCAATTTGTAATTCCCATCCACCTGGCACATTATACTTTGCCCAAATCATTGCTTGGTGCAGTGTATGAAAAGGTCTATTCAGAACAAACATTGGAACTGGTTGGTCGTAAGATGTAAAATGGCAAAGATCTGTTTTGAATAAATCTTCTGGAGTATTTCCTCGTCCTGGATAAACCAGCATCCAGGCTTTGTCTCCCCATTCTTCTGTGGCCGGTCTGTTTACGCCATAAATATCTGTCACGCTCTTAGCTCCAACCATGATTTTAGCTCTTGTAATCATTGAGCCTTGTCCGGCGCTGTCAGATGCAAGCATGCCTTCTGAAATTAACCTATTTAACGGAACACTTCGTGTTGTACCATCAGCCTGAGCAATTAACAAAGAATCTGCAGAAGATAATGCGTCGGCGGTAGGAAGTTGTCGAACTGTAATGTTTGCCATGTAACTATATTACACTCAAAAAAAATAAAAATCAAAAAAAATTACATTGGTTGTGTTTATGTGTAAATATATGCATGGCCGATTTAACAATCAAACAGCTTGTAAAAAAAATAGCCGCATTTAAGGCTTTTATAGATCCGGATGGAGATGGTAATTTTGATAAATCATTTTCTCTTCTTAGGGCCTATACTAAAGCTGCTGAAACAGACGCCGCGTTTAATGCGATTGCTAATCTTAGTTTATTTAGAATATCTACTCAATATAATGAGGCGGGCTTTGGAGATAGTAATGATAGCGGCAGGGATGTGGATCTTGGTGGTACAGAAGGTTCTGTGAATTTAAGCCCTTTTGGAAGTGTTCAACCGCTCAACCCTGATGACGACGAATCAACTCAAAATGCTCTTGGTTGGTACTGGCATAATGTGTTTGGGTGGTTTTGGTTTAGCTATCCGTGGATATATTCTACCAAATATAAAAGGTGGTTTTGGATAGGTCAATTAAAAAAGAAAAATGAGAAGCTGACGGGATGGGTTTGGAATCCTGATCTTGGGTGGCTTTGCGCGATAAGCGGAGGTATTTATAATCCAGGTCCACCTCCAACTGAAATTAACAAGGGTACTGGAAGTCTTGAGCCTGACGATGGTAATCTGGACGGCGAGCTAAACAACGAAAAAAATGGAGACCTTGGAGGTATTAATGAAAGTAGCGGAGACGATGGATCTGGAACCCCTGCGAGTAACGATTTAGATAAAAGATATTATGTTTCGCCTTGGGGTTGGTGTAGATGGGACGGCATTAGCGATGAAATTTATTTGGAAGATTACAAAGAGTGGATGTTGTTTCCTGAAGATGTTTCGTTTCCTCCTGACCCGACAGACTTTCCTATAAATGTAAAAATTGGACCTTTTGATACTGATGGAGGCGGAGGAAGTACAATAGTTTGTACGATAAACCCACCGAAACTAGAAGAGGGAGACGGTTCAGAGTTCACGGTTACAGGATATCCTCATGTAACCGACCCAACCAGCCCAACAGATCCAGAAGTTGACAATAAAACCAAGCCAACTGGAGTAGATCCAATATTGGCTACGGGCTGGGCTTACAATAAAACGTTTGGAACTTATTATGTGCCGCAAAATATAACTGCAGATAGCCTAGAATACAATGGAGAAAGTCACGTATGGGGAGATTCGGTGTTAGGAGATGCAGATGCAATTGAAGCTGTATATCAAACAGTTTTGGGGAGAGCTTCTGACTCTGGCGGGCTTGCTTATTATCTAACTTTGGATGTCACGCTCTATGATTTGGTGGGAATTTTTGTTGATAGTGACGAATACAAGGCAATGTCAAATCCGCCTGATGACCCTAGAATAAAAATTAATTGGATTTATTCTGGATTTTGGGAAACATGGATATATATTGGCGAGCTGACGGGCCCTGACGCTTTAATTGGGTGGGTCTGGTTTGATTCAACCGAAACATGGTACTGGATTACTGATGGATTTATATTTATTCCTGGGTCATCAGAAATGAATTTTCTCACTGGCACAGGAGGTAGTACTCAAAATTTTGACGATTTTAATGGAGTGTCAACTAAAACTGGATCTAATTTTGAATTTCCAAAATTCACGAGCGGCGGAGGAACTGGAGTTGGAGGAGGAAACTTTGGGCCGTGTATTATATTTGCAGACAACAATCCCGCGACTAACGGATGGTTTTGGAGTTTTAGATTTGGGTGGATATATGGCAATCCAACTACTGGCTGGTATTATATTTATAAGTGGAAGGATTGGTTTTGGTTTGGCGTCTGTGCTGACGGTTCTGGCTGGACATATTCTTTTTGGCACAGAATTTGGTTTTGGTGCTTTTTTGGAAAGCTTTCTACTGCAAGTGGGCAGTCACCTGAAGATTTAGGTGGAGGAGGAGTTACTATCGATGGATTTCCAGGAACAAAAACTGGAGGACCTTTTTCGGGGCCAAGCAACGCAGGTAACGGAGACGGAGAAAATTCAACTAGTAGCGGTCCAAACCCAATCACTAAAATTCCATCAAAGCCAGAGGCTGCTATAGAGTTAGGACTTAATATAATTGCTGATACTGTAACCGAGGTACTAACTACTACTACCGTGTCTCATCCAGATGGAGATTACGAAATTGCTGACCAAGTTAATGTAACTGGTGGAGAATTTATTGGGCTCGACCCAGCAAACGGAACGGCAATAGAAAGCTGGGATTTTGATAGAATACTAAGCGTTGCAGATGTTAAGTTAATTTATGATACAATATTTGGAGCAGCTAATCATACTTTTGTAGATGAGAATTCTGCTGACGGAGGTTACTGGGTTGGAAAAGAATCCAGCTTACTTTTTGAAAGCGACAATTTAAATGATGCATTTGATGGATCGCACGATCAAAGATATACAGATTCAATAAAAGACCTGTTGGTTGCTGAGCCAAATGAAAATGAAACAAAAGGATTTTCTAATGTAAAAAGTTTCTTTAAAGAAATAGACGAATCAACGCAAACATTTACTACTCCAGAAGATGCAATTTTGAGCCCTGCTACTCAAAACGGATTCAGTGCATCTTGGAGAAAAGTAAAACCCGCATCAGCATACGCGGTTCAAATTTCTGATTCTCCAGCTTATTTAAGCCACGGAGGACAAAATTATGAATGGTCAGATATGGTAAATCATGATTCTGCAAAGGTAGAGGCGATGTACCAAGTAATTCTCAATAGAGGTTCTGACCCTGGAGGTTTAGCTCACTATACATCATCAGAGTATGAATATACAACCTTATTTGATCTCGCCGACATTTTCCTTGGTAGCGCAGAATATCAAGGCATGTCTAGTCCTCCTGGTGATCCTCGTCCTGACGCAACTGAGTGGGCCACATTTTCGAGAACAGAATTTATAACAAGAAAAGAATTTAAATCATTTAGTAATTTAACTGCAGGCGAAACTTATTATGTTAGAATTAAAGGTATTAATCAAAGCCTTAATACTGATTGGACTAAAACATTAATGGCTAAATTGCCTGATGGTCAAGCCCAGAGCCATCCGTTCTTGTACGATTAAAAATAAATTATTTAAAAAAAATAAATAATATTAACAATCACATTGATTGCTTTTTAGCTGTTCAATTTCAGATTTAAGTTCTTTAATTGCTTCTACTAATACTGGTACTAATTTTTCGTAATTAATGTATTTGTAGTCCGAATTGTCAAAGGTTTTAACCGCTTCTGGCATTATTTTTTCTGTAGCTTGAGCTGATAGTCCGACTTCTGATCTTCCAGAGTCAATTCCAAAAGCTTTAGCTTTATCGTTCCAGTCGAATGTGAAGCCTTCTAGGCTGCAAACTTTATCAAGTGCGGAATCAATTTTTAAAATGTTTGTTTTGAGGCGTTCGTCAGAAGCATTAGTCATAGCAACAACATCACCGGCAGCTAATAAACTGACCCCTGTAGTATTTGATTGTGTTATTGTTAATGGGCCCTGCATGGTCTGCGCGCCATCGCTTGTGCTTACAAAGTCGGGAGAAAGAGAGTCACCAAGGTAGTTAACTACTGTGTTGTAGTTTACCCTAATAGGACTGGAATTGATACCATCATTGAATATAAAATCCCAGGCGCTAGCTACTAATGGAGCAAGCGTAAGCTCCTGAAAGTCTAGTTTTATAGTTGGGTTAACCGTGCTGGAGCCCGTTAAGTCTAGGCCGTTTCCGCCCACATTAACAGAAGTTACTGTTCCCGAAGGAATTGTAGGCTTATTGGTAAGATCATTGTAGCTTCCTGAAAAATTCGAACCGCCCACGCCAAGACTTGCAGCGTTTGCTGCAGTTACAATCTCACTTCCAAAGGCGTATGCTTTATTGGTGTTTGAATTCAACTGAAGCGGATAAGGGGTTTCCCACTGATTGGTCGAATCAGTAATAGGATTATCTGTACCAGTCGCATCTCTGTCGGATAATATATAAAAATTGCTACTGTTTGCATGAACATACCAATCGTCTTCGTCAGCACTGGTGTCATTAAATTTT
>CEPA01116206.1_pt1 | contig 34966 bp, 30 predicted proteins | sample 356241 | NCBI WGS metagenome assembly CEPA01 (sample SAMEA2620542, study PRJEB7988) | marine metagenome | biome: marine biome (ENVO:00000447); feature: surface water layer (ENVO:00002042); material: "saline water (ENVO:00002010), including plankton (ENVO:xxxxxxxx)" | depth 5 m
CTACTTTCATTTTTAAAAACCCTTCCTCCGGGAACAAAAAATTTATTTTTTGCAGGTTGATTTTTCCTTTTCCCAGTCAGTATACCTAGATTTTTGCAATAAATAACAACATCAATAGCAAAAATTGGTTGGTATCTTACACAATTCTTCCATAAATCATCAGAAATTCTCAAATTGCCAAGCTCATAATTTTTCAAAATCTTATCACAATAATTTAAATTAAAAAAAAATTGTTTCGTTAATTCACTGATACTACTAAAGATTAATTTCAAAACTTCTAATTAATTCAATTATCTATAATTTTGAGAAATATTTTATTTGTATATTGCATCTAATGATTTTGTTAGTGCATTAATAAAAAAAGAACGCATAAAAACACTTGATATCCACCTCCTAGAAATAGATATATATTTGGTAGGGTAAATATAATTTTCTTTTATACTTTTTTTGTAATGAGAAAGATATATTTTTTGCTGAAAATTATTTAAATCATCAATTATATTTTTTTTAAAGTATGTAAGGGAAAATAAATCTTCAAAGAAAGGAGGAATTGTTTCGATTCCATTTTTTTGAAGTTCTTTCAAGAAAGGATAATAAATCTCTTGATTTACTTCTAGTAAAATAGAACTAAAACCTAAATTATCTATATTTTGTTCTTCAGGTATAAAAATCTTAACAGGTAGTTTTCTTTTCTCAATTGCCATTAAGACCTTGAACACCCCAGTTCTGATATTAGCAACATATTTTTTGTAGTTTTTTAATTGTTCGTAAATTATTGCTGATGTAAGGCAACTTATTCTTCCATTTAATCCAAAATTTTGAATATCTTTTGATCCCGTGATTTTTATTTCATTTGCATAATTTTGCATTATTTTTATCTCTTTTGCTAGAGAATTATCATTAGTGCAAATTAATCCTCCTTCTCCGGCTTGAATAGGCTTCAGGCATCCAAAAGAAAATACACCTGCCTTCCCAATAGTTCCTACATGCCTTCCATCAGGGAAATATGAATCAAAACTTAAACAACAATCCTCTATTAGATGCTCTTTAGGGTGGGTTCTAATGTCTTCAGGGTAACCCCAGAAATGAGTTGCCATTACAAGTTTATCTGTAAGACTTGAAGTGTAAACTTTATGAGGTAAATTAAAGGGATTATTTGTTGGATTGGTTGGTAAAGGTGCTACTCCTCCTCTAAGTATTGAGAGGGGTGAAGCTGGACAAACATGTCTTATATGATGACATGTCGCATTATTGGTGGACTTTAAAATACGCATTAATATTTCAATGCCAACCCCTCCACTAGGAACTAAAATACAGTTTTTTACATCGAGGAATTTCGCAAAACTTTCTTCTGTTTCAGTAACTTTTGTATTTAAAGAATAAGTAGTGTTCCAATTACCTGATATCAAGACAGATTTTACTGCTCCCAGCTCATTACTAATTGGAAATGGATATAAACCAAATTTCTTAGCAAAGAAAGCTCTAAAAATAAAATAAATTCTATCTATTAATCCTTTATTAGAACTTCTTAAATTCTTTCGTAAAAAGGAAATTAATTTTGATATTGAGGAAAGTTTAAAAAATTTAAACATAAATAAAAGCTTCTATTTGAAGATCTAATCCAAGAGATAAAAATTATATTTTATTTAATATCTAATTCATTAGCTTTTACTTTAGCGTCAATCCATTCATAAGTCTTACTAATACCCTCTTTTAATGAAAATTTAGGGGACCAATTTAAGTCACTCTGAATCAATTTATTATCTGAATTTCTTCCTCTAACTCCTAAAGGCCCATCTATATGAATTTTATTTATTGTTTTGCCTGCAATATCAGCAATTAAGTCTACAAAGTCATTTATAGAAATCATTTCTTCAGAGCCAATATTGTAAGGTCCAGAGTATTCAGATCTTAATAATTTTATTGTACCTTCTAAGCAATCATCAATAAATAAAAAGGATCTTGTTTGCTTGCCATCTCCCCAAATTTCGATAGATCCACCATTTTTGGCTTCGGCTACTTTTCGACACAAAGCTGCTGGAGATTTCTCTTTCCCATTATTCCATGCTCCAAGTGGACCATATATATTATGGTATCTTGCTACTTTATTATTCATTTTATGATTTCTATTGAAAGCTAGAAATAACCTCTCAGAGAAGAGTTTTTCCCATCCATATTCACTGTCAGGATTGGCTGGATAAGCACTTGATTCTTCACAATTTGGATTGTCAGGGTCTTTTTGATTAAATTCATTATATACACATGCGCTGGATGAATAAAAAACTTTTTTGATATTATTTTTCTTACATTCATTTACAATATTTAAATTTATCGAAGCTGAATTATACATAACAGATGCATCATTTTGACCTGTAAATATGTAACCCGCACCTCCCATATCTGCTGCAAGTTGATAGACCTCATCAAAATCATTATCAAATACTGATTCACATAATTCTTGTCTGCATAAGTCACCTACAACAAAATCATCTGCTTTCGTTGCACTATAAGATGGTTTAATTAGATCAACTCCTCTGACCCAAAATCCTTCATCTTTTAATCTATTAATCAAATGGTGTCCTATAAATCCCCCTCCACCAAGAACTAGTGCTTTTTTCATTTAAAATTTTGTTGCATATTTAGTATCATTATAAATCACTATTAAGTCTAATTTTTGAACTTTTTTTAATTTCTCCAAATATTATCTAATATTAGAGGGGGCAAGGAACTTACATTTAAGATATCTAAAGGATGTGGAATTAATTTCTCTTTTTTCCCCATATTTAAATCTTTTCTGTAAAAGCTTAATTCTATAACTTTTGGAACTTTTATTTCAGCCATTTCAACTATCCCACAATTATTATTCCCATGGGCATGCACACAATCAAAATATTCTAGGATTTTATTCATAACTGGCATAAATATATTATTCAAGAAGCGAGCTTTAATTAGCCGATCTAAATCATGAAATTCAATAACTATAATTTTGAATTTCTTTAATTGTTCTTCTGGAATTGAAATAATTGAACTGTATTCACATCCTTCGATATCCATTTGTAGAAGCAAATTATTTGAATTTTTATGACCACAATTTTTTATCCATTGTTCAATTGTTAAAGTATCCTTTGAGTTGAAATCCCCAATCCATTTCTTTTGGAAAAATTGCATATTCTCTATTAGATCTAGTTCAGATTCATTAACTGATGCATCTGATAAAAATGATTTTACATTGTAAATATTTGCTAAATCATCTTCAAAAAATTTATGAGAGGATGTTCCTGGAGAGAAACATGCATCAATTTGATAAATATCATTAGGTAATAGATAAGCTCCATCACCATCTCCTCCTACTCTAATTAATTCTTTATTACAACCAACCGGAATAATAGTTTTTATAGCATTAACAATATCCTCATTTTTTGAAATTGGAGAATATTGAGAGTTTTCTAAAACCAGTTCAAACCTGTCCTTCTTTTGAAAATATAGAAGATCTAATTTAAATTTATAAAATAACTTTATTATTAAATACTTTAAATTGCGTTTTATAAAAATAGTTATTTTTTTACTAAACATTACTATTATTAATAGATAATTTACTTGTTAAGTATAGTATTTATAATTATTTAAACAAAATTTTTAAAGTTTTTTAAAAGTATAAATCCCACATCCATATTTTATATTACTCAAGATAGAATTTATTTTTTTATCTAAATGCAAATCGCCATCTTCATCAATATAGTCAAATCTTGACAAAATCAAACTTTTTTTTACAGAAGGGATACTAAAAATGGTTTGAGGATGAAAAACTCTATTTGCATTAAAAAATATTTCATCTTTTCTGCCTATTGGGAAACTTATATAAAAAGTACCCCCACTCTCTAATAAGGCAATTAAATTATTAATTCCTTTTATATGTCCATTAACATCAATGGGATCGTTATATCTTCCTAAACCAAAATGTTCAATAGCGTGCAAACACGATAAAGAATCAGTTTTTTCTATATTTTGAGTATTCATTAAATCCGCTTGGATGAATTTTATATTTTCATGAATAGATTCTTCCAATGGTCTAATATCAAGAACTTCAATTCTTCTAAAGGAAGCTACATGACTTACAAAGCCGTCTATTCTAGATCCCACATCAATATGTTTTTTGGGATTTGCCTCATTTATCATTTTTGCAACTAATAAATCTTGATGAAAATACTCTCCAGAAGATAAACCCGCATTTGAATTGAAATCATTTAAAAAAATAAATCTCTTATTTATTCTTCCCCCCTGTTTTAACCATTCTTGTTCTGTTTTTAAATATCTTAAAAAGTACTTTAAATTTATAATATCTTTTGGATTAATACCTATTGATATGAATAATCTAAATATAAATTTGAGCAATTTTTTTATCATTTTTATTTATGAGTTATTTAGAACTAATTTTTTATATTTCTTATTTTTAAATTACTATACTTTGTAAAAATGTTCAAAAATGTTCTTTCAAAAATATAATAATAAAAGATATGTTTTATCTTTCTAATGAAGCGATTATTAAATTTTCTTTTATAAAGCTTTACTTTTTTTGATTTATAAATATTTAGATTGTGCCAAGTTTTTGGAGATAAATTTCCGTCATTTATTTGAATCCAATTTTCAGGGGTAATTAAAAGAACATCCCATAAAGAAAAAATTGGACAAATGACTGTTCCCTCTGATAGATAGCCTGCCCACCAACTGAAAGTTGAAGTACTTGTAATTATGTATTTACCTTGACTCATTATTGCTATCGTTTCCCAAGCGGTCGAGCAAAGTTCATCTCCAAGTATTACTTTATAATTCTTTTTTTTTATGAAATCTAAGAGCAAATTAAGAATTTTTGACTTGTTTTTGTCCTTATTGAACATATCATTAAAAAGATAAATTGTACTAATTTTGTTCTCAGACTTCTCTAATTTTTTCTCAATAATCTCTAAAGATCTTTGATAATATTTGAGGCTTAAAGTATCTTTCCCTACTAGAGGTAAATCATTTCTTGAGGCCTGAAGCTCTCTTGTATGAATTGATATGAAATTTTCATTTAGTCTATGAACCTTATTAAAACTCTCTTTCGCATATTTTTTTAGAATTCTTCTTAAATTATGATCATGTATTTTAAAGTTTTGGAAATATCCTGTTAGGACAATATCTTTTGCAGGTAAGTAATTTGTCTCTGGATAAAAGCTGAAATATGCTGGGTGTACAAGTTCCTCTTCGCTTAATAATGGCCAATCAATTATTTGTTTACTGTTAATACATTTTATATTAAGTTCTTTAGAGATACCTGTGGTCTCATTTTTTCTATTCCCGTCAAGTAATCTATTTGTATAGTATGGATCTCTATTATGAATTTTAGCTAGCATAAAACATGCAGCTAATTGAAACAACTGGTTCCCTGTACCACCTATAAGTTCAATGACAATTTTTAATCTTTTCTCTTTTTTATTTTTATTCATTGTTTGAGAATTATTCAATTATATAGATAAATATATATAAGATAATAATCATAATATTAAAAATAATGGATTTGATTTTAATTAATTATTTATTTGTATCAAGTTTTATTAAAATTTATATACAAGTTTGAGCCTATCTCTCGGACTACAACTATTCCATTTGGTATAAAATTTCCTACCTAGTTCATAGCAGTGTTTATTAACATTTGAAGAAATAAAATTCGGATTAAGATGTTCATTAAGGTATGCATCTGAATAAAATAAATTTTTTAATATTGGATTGAATAAGCATGCAGCAATGGCAAATGTTCCTACTCCAGACGTAGCTACATTTTTTGAATTTGCAATTAAAGAAAAATCATCTTTTATTGAACCTGATATTGTTTTTTTTACATCAAATATCTTATGAATTTCTTCAATAACTGGGTTTAGAGTACTCGGTTCATGAATAATAATTATTTCTTTATAAAAATTTTTAAGCCAAAAATAGTAACTTATGGGGTTACTAATATGATTCAAATTCTTTGGTGGAATTGTATCACCACCTCTCAGATGTAAAACACATATATCGTTATATTGATTGATGAGGATTTCATTAGATTTACTTAGATTCAATAAATCAACCATCGCAGGTTTGATTGCATTGACTAATTCTGGAATCATTTTTAGAAATCTATTTTTTGATAAAAAAGAATCTCTAAAAATTCTGTCCGACAAAAATGAATTTATAAAGAATCTCTGATAATTTCTTGTAAAAAGATACATATTATTTTTTATAATTTTCTTAGAAGATATAAAACTTTTAGATGGATTTTTAATCTCTATAAATCCAGGCAAGTAATTAAATTTAATCAGAAATAAATATTCATTTATAAATTCATCCTCAAAAAAATAATTACACCCAAAAACTTTGTAGTGAGCAACTAAAAGTAATAACTGTTGAATGTTGTTACCCAATCTGCCATATTTGATAGCCTTTATTAAAACTTGTTTTCTAAAAAGGAATAAAAAAATTTTTTCTTTATATCTTTTAAAAATTTTTATAAAGATTCTATGTATCATTAAATTATATTTTTATTTTCTGACTTTAGTTTTTGTCCAGTAATTATTCTGCTTATTTTACCATTTTTAAAATCGACAACCCTGTCACATATTTCTAAAGTTTTTAATCTGTGAGCAATAATAATTATGGTTAGATCTTTTGAATATTTACTTATATTATCCATTAGCAAGCTTTCTGTGAGATTATCTAAAGCGCTTGTTGCTTCATCTAAAATCAATATATCTAATTCTTTATACAAAGCCCTTGCTATTCCTAACCTTTGAACTTGCCCTCCGCTTAGACTTATTCCTTGTTCTCCTACGGTTGTATAAAAATTATTTTTAGTTGAATTAATATACTCCAATATGCAAGCTGTATTTGCTGCACTTTTGGCTTTTGAAAAATTTATTTCACCTTTATTCTCAAATAGTGCAATATTTTCTAAGATTGTACTATCAGAAAGAAAAATCTTTTGAGGAACATGCCCTATTCTTTGTCTCCATTGAATTAGGCTATTTATATTTTTTCTATCAAAAATATTAATATTATCTGCAATGATATCTCCTTTACTTGGTTTTAGTAAACCCATTAAAATATTGATTAAAGTCGTTTTACCACTCCCAGTTTTTCCCATTAACCCTATTTTTTCTCCTCTATTAATTGTTAATGAAATATCATTGAGTGAGTTCTTATTACTCTTAGGATATCTATAGCTTATATTTTGTATAATAATTGGACCTCTGTATCTTCTCGTTTTTATTTGGTTAATAGGCTTTTCATTTTTTAAATCTAGTAAAGAAAGTATTTTTTCATAACCCTTGTTATAAGAAATTAGATTCGTCCAAGACGAATAAATATTTTGTATTGCAGGAAGCAGTTTTTGCGCACCTAATGCAAAAGAACCTAAAAAAGCAAGTCCATTTAAATTATTTTGATTTGTAGATATTGAATACCCTATCAAAGCAATAACACTGAAACCTAATGCTTCAATAACAAATTTTGGAGATTGTGCATAAAGTGAAACTATTCCTTGGTATTTTCTAGAAATGCCAACAGATTTTCCAAATTTACTGGTATGAAAATTCTGATTATTTTCTAAGATTATATTTTTAATTGATCCTAAGCCTTCTTGTAGGGTTTGAACTAACTCCTGATTGGCTTTTACCTCTAATTTGCTATAAGAAGAAATTTTTTTATTAATATATAGAGTAAAAATTAAGTAAAGAGAACCAATAATTAAAGAGACGGTAAATGTTAATCTAACATTCACAATAAATATTGCTGATATTATTCCAATTGAAATAAAAATGTTGTAGAAAATGTAAAGCAATTGATCTATAAATCCTACTGATTTATCAACATGAGTTGTTAAATCAGATATTAATTCACTACTATTTTTATTAAGGTGGTATTCATAATTTTGATTAAGAACTTTTTTAAAAGCTTTTGTACTTATTTCTTTGATAAATGAGACCCTAAATTTAGTGTTAAGCCATAAATTTGTAAGTCTTATTATGGTACTAAGAAATAAAATAATAATAAATATGATTAATGTTGGCAGGACCAATTCATTGGTATCTTTTGCTCCCAATAATTGAAAAAATAAGTTTACACCTTTTGATTTAACTATCGTTTCTGAGGAAGTTATTGATGCGATAAAAATCCCTACAGCTCCAATTGTAAGAAACTCAACATAGCCAGTTAAAATATTAAGAAAAAATATAAATAAAAATTGTAACTTCTTTCTATTACTGAAGTTTACAAAAGTTTTAAAGATTGATTTTTGGATATTTCTTACTTGATTCATTTAATTACCTGAATTTTTTTTAAATTTATTCTTTTTATTATTAATTTAATTTTTTGTAAAGCTCTTTTAAGTAGATTACCTTTTGTCCAACTTACTTCCCAATAATGTATTCCTATTGTTTTATCAGTTATAAAGTCTCTTACTTTTAAATTTGGATAAAGCAAAAAATTAGGCCATGGATAAAAGTAATTAGATGGAAGGATAAGACATTTTTCTCTATCATATTTTTTCAGCAGAAAATATTCTTTTGTTACTAAATCAGCTCCTGATGATTTAAGGATATCTAAAGCAGATTCTTCATTTTTTGGATTTGCAATATTTCTAATTATATTTTTTATTAATAATGATTTTGGTTTGGAAAGAATCGAACCATTTGCTATTTGAGGGGAGTTTCTAAAGACTATACATGATATAAAATCATATTTGCAAAAGTTTTCTGGAATCTTTTTTATACATTCCAAATCTGTATCAATATATAACCCCCCGATTTGATAAAGAATCTCATATCTTAAGATATCACTCTTGAATCCTATATTATTTGATCCCTCGAATAGTTTTTGATTTATAAGTTTTATGTGTTTAAGATCTGCATTAGTCCACAATTTATATTCCCAATCTTTGTTTATAATTTTCCATGAGTCCATCCATTTTTTATATTTTTTTGGAAGAGGTCTAGGCCCAATCCATATTTGGTGTATTTTTTTTGGAATTGAGTTCTTATTAACTTCTTCTTCAATTTCAGTTTTTCTAAAATTATAATATTGTTCTGCAAGTAATTCCCATTTGCTTTTGTCTTTAAATGTATTTAAGAAATCCCAATGGAATTTACTATCTTTAGCAAACAAGCTTTCAAAAAATAAATCATTCATTTTATAAATTAATATTCAAATATAAGGATTCTTAGGAAGTTTAATAAAATCCCAATTGAAATTTTTTAGTTCATTTAATGTTTTTTCGTTAGGTTCTTCTTTAAAAAGAATTGAGCATAAAATTGTATTCTCAATAAAGCCTAAATCACTTAATAGTTCTTGAATAAAAATTAAATTCTTTACTAATTTTATTTTTATTCTGTCAGTTAACTTTTTACTATCTATAGTTATAAATTCTCCTCCATCAAGGTAAAAATCGCTTATTTTTTTAACTGCAAAATTACGATAGTGCATACCAAGTAGAAACTTTTCAAGTTCTCTTTGATTTGTAGAGTAAACAAAATTTCCAACAGTTTCAAAATTGTATCCAGATTTGTAAATCTCTTTTCTTAAAAGTATTTTAAGTATCATTTTCAGACTGTTTATTATGCTTTTTCTTATGCTCCTTTTTGCGCTACTGTCATTAGGTTCAATTAAAACCACTCCTTTCTTACATACTCTAAAAGCTTCATATAATGCCATCCAAGGTCTTGGACAATGGTGAAATGCCTCTTTAATAAGAACATAATCAAATGATTCGTCTTTGAATGAGAGTTTTTCAGCATTTTCTTCACTAAAGTTATTGATAAAACCCAGTTCATTTCCTATCTTTAGTAATTTATCTGATATGTCGGAGGCATGTGCTCTATCTCCTTGTCTTAAAATATAATTGGCATCAGTACCATATCTCCCATCCCCAACGGTTAACCAATTATTTTTTCCATTAATTAAAGCATTTATACCATTCAGCATTCTTTCATGTCTCCAATTATCTAATGTTTCTTTTTTAAGCCATGTTTCAGCAATTTTCTTTTTCTCATCGTTATTGATACATTCATCCCATTCTTCCCTATGATTGTCATAAATAATTTCCATTAATATTAATTTCTTTAATTACATGTAAATATTATAACTTATCCTAATTTTCAATTAAGATTTATAGTAAATTATTTATTAAATTTAGCTAGCTCTTTAATAATTTATTAGATTTTTAAAATATGAAAGTTTTAATTACTGGTGCGTCTGGTTATGTTGGGAGTCAAACTTGTAAATTTTTAAAAAAAAGATCTTTTTATATTTTTGCAGTTGATAGGAATCAAATAAAACATAAATATTTTGATCAAGAAATAATAACGGATATATCGGATTTGAAATTAATTAAGATATTAAAAGAAGTTGATTGTGTTATTCATTTGGCGGGTTCAAATTTAGTAGCTCCTAGTATTAAATTCCCTGCAAAATACTATCAAGATAATGTTTCTTCTACTATTTTATTTTTAAATGCTTGTTTAACATCTGGCATTCAGAGATTTGTTTTTGCAAGCTCTGCAACAGTTTACGGTAAGTCTAAAAAAGAAATATTAAGCGAGGAAGATCTCTGTAAACCATCTAATCCATACGGTTGGAGTAAATATATGATTGAAATTTTACTTAAGGATTATGCAGATGCTTATGATTTTCAAAGTGTAAGTTTAAGATTTTTCAATGTAGCTGGTGCTGATATAGAAAACGAGTTGGGGCAAGATAAATTTTCAACGCACATAATTTCTCGTCTTATTGAAAAATCCTTTTCAGGTGAAGAATTTGTTTTAAATGGTAATAATTATGATACAAAAGATGGCACTTGTATTAGAGACTATGTTCATGTTGAAGATATTGCCTCAGGAATCTTTAAAGCAATTAAATTTAAATCTTTAAAAGAAAAAGCTAGTATTTTTAACCTTGGAGAAGGTGTTGGGTATAGCAATCTTGAAATAATTGATTCGATAAAAAGAAATACATTTCTCAAACCAAAAATAACAATAGGTCCTTCTATTAAAGGCGATGTAAAAAGGATAGTCGCAAATACAACCAAGGTGAAAAAAGAATTAGGATGGGAACCTAAATATAATCTTGATACAATTATTTCAACCTCATATGAGTGGAGTAAGAATAATAAAGCTTAAAATTAAGATCACTTATTTTGGTATCTTTGCAAATACCAAATAACAGTATTTTTTAAACCCTCATCAAAGTCTACTTTTGGACTCCAACCTATTTTATTTTTTAATTTTGAAGAATCTGTTCCATATCTTGAATCTTGTCCTGGCCTAAAATAAGGAGCAGGATGTAATTCATTTTTATTCAAGCTTATTCCAATTAAATCATGAGATTTATTCATTATGTCTAAAATTTTTTTTGTAACATCAATGTTTTTTTTCTCACAATTTGCGCCAATATTAAATTTGTCATTAATTACTTTATGTTCATCAAGTTGCCATATGGCTTCACAATGATCAATTACGTTTATCCAATCTCTTATTTGCATCCCCCCTCCAAACATATATGTCTTTTCTCCTTTTAGTGCGTTTGTGATAACTCTAGGAATCAATTTCTCGATATGTTGATATGGCCCATAGTTATTCGAACAACTAGTAATTAAGTACGGGAGGTCATAAGTGTTGTGCCAACTTTTAACATAATGTTCAGCGGCGGCTTTGCTTGCTGAATATGGATTTCTTGGATCTATTTGACTTGACTCTTTAAAAAGTTCAATATCCTCATAATCTAGTGAGCCATAAACTTCATCTGTGGAGATGTGGTGAAATTTTTCAACATTACAATTTAGAGAGGCATTAAGAAGGTTTATTGTTCCAATTAGATTTGCTTCTAAAAATGGCCTATAATTTTTTATTGAATTGTCAACGTGGCTTTCAGCTGCAAAATGGAATACTTTTATTGGGCGATGCCTATCAAATAAATAATTAACGTGCTTTTCATTCGCGATATCACACCAAATAAATTCAAATTGATCGTCTTTGGGAATGTTATTCACATTTGAAGCGTAGGTTAAATTATCAAGTACAATTATTTTCTGATCTGTTTTATCTTTTATGTAATGTAAAAAGTGACTACCTATAAAACCTGCTCCACCTGTAACAATTATTGGCATTTAGCTCAACAAAAAATAAAAACTATCATAGCATGATCCAACTAAAAAATTAGAGATTTTCGATCTAATGAGCATATTAATTTTAATTGAAATACATTTTAAAAAAGAATTCATCAATGAAAATAACACTTATCATTTTTACTAAAACTATGTTAAGTAAAATTTCAGCAATAGATATCAGATTTTGTTAGAAAAATTTCAATTTTTATTGATTTCTAAAATAAAATTTTTTATTATTAAGTTAGATAATATTATTAGAGATAAAAAATAAATTTATGGTATTTACCTTTTCTTTAATTATTTAAAAATTATATGAAGTCCATAATAAATAAACAAAACGTTAATAATTTACCTTTAAGTTACATCTTAATTTTTTTAACAGTATATTTATGCCCAAATTTTAAATTATTATCTGTTGGAGAAAACTCAGCTCTGCCAGCGTTTTTATTATTATTATCATTCTCTTTCTTATCAATTAAAGAAATAGTTATATGTATAACTATGGTTATATTAACTTTTCTTTCTTTATTATTATCTTCAAATGATTACTATGCAAATTATGCAACGGTTCAAAGTGGATTAATAAGTTATTACATCATAGTTGTTCCAATCACTTTATCTTTAATAATAGGAAGAATATTTTCATTTAGGTTTAGGAATTATAGTAATAAAGAAAAAATTAAAGAGATTAAATATATTATTTATTATTTTATTTTTATATTCTTTATTTCCGGAATACTGAATTATTTTTCCCCATCATTTTTATCATTATTTTTATTTACTGGTAGAACATCGTTTAATAGATTTACTTTCTGGTTCACAGAGCCATCTCAAGCTGCATCTGTAATTTTATTTATTTGGTTCTTTGCTCTTCAATTTCTTTGTAACAAAAAGTTTATAACTTTTTTCGGTAAAGATTATTATATTTTTCTTTTTATCCTGTTATCACTGGCTTCTATTACTTCAATTCTCTCACTACCAGGGACTCTTATATTGCAATTAGTATTTTCTTTATCTTTAATATTATTTATATTTGTAATTTTAAACACTTTAAGTTTTTTAGTAAGACAAAATCTTAATCTTAAGTTTTTGTCATCATTATTTAGACCGACAAAATTAACAATAATTTATTATTTACTTTTTTTGGTTTCAGCATTTATTATTTACAAACTCCTACAATCCGATGAATCAAAGCTTGCTATAATTGTGAGTCAAATAGGCAGTTATGGATATTTGGAAGGTTTAAAGATTGCAGGTGGATTTAGATCATATTATTCTGCTGTAAGCGTTTACTTTGCTTTTAATAATCCCATCTCTTTACCTGGTGATTGGCTTGGGACTTTTATTAGTGATCTTCTTACATATTTACAACTATCTTCATTCTCACCCGGAGATGATATTTTTCAATTGACAAAGAGTCCAATAAATATAAAACCATTGGGTTGGTTATATTTTTGTCTATATGATTTAGGTTTTATTGGATTTGGAATCTATTTTTATTTATTTGTTGGAAAATATATAAGAAATATTTTTTTAGGAATTTTAAAAGTTGATATTTTCTATATAACTTTATTCGTTTTTCAAATTGCTATTTTAATAATTCCAGTATTACCCTCGACACCAAGTGTGTTTATACCATTAATTTTTGCAGTATTTATAAAAGATTCTTCAATTATTAAAAATAAATTTTAAAAGTAAGACTGTTTATTTATTAAATTACTTTATCCAGATTGTCATTTTTTGATAGCATTAACTTAATTGTCAAATAAGTTTCTGAGTTTATTATGAATAAAGGAGTTTTATTTGAAAGTTTTAATGATTATTCAGAAAGATTAAATAATGCATTAAATACCGTAGAACAGTATCAACTTGATCATATTCATGATCAAATTGTTAAACGGATTAATACTAATAGTAGTATTTATGTTTTTGGCAATGGTGGAAGTCAGGCTAATGCTCATCATATCGTGGGAGATTACATAAAGACTTTTGCATTAGCAGGCATGAAATTAAAAATATCTTGCTTGGCTGATAATATTTGTTATTTAACTGCAGCATCTAACGATATTTCATATCAAGAAGCATATTCTATATTGCTTGGTACTATAATTGAATCAAATGATTTATTAATTTATTTGTCAGGTAGTGGTAACTCCTTGAATCTAGTTAAATGTGCAAGGAATGCGCAATTAAAAAATATTTATCAAGTATCTATAACTTCTTTTAATGGTGGAGCCTTAAAAGATATTGTTGATATTGGGGTTCATGTAAAAGTAAATGATATGGAAATTGCTGAAGATTGTCAGTTGGCCATATTCCACTACATAAAACAAAAGCTAATGAATACTTTTTCAGAAAAATTTGAAAATAACTTTATGCCAAAATACAATAAAAGAACAACCGAAGATTTAGTGTCATGATATTTATAGGAAAAGCACCATATAGAATTTCTTTATTAGGAGGTGGTTCAGACTTAGATTGGTTTGTAAATAAAAATGAATATGGCTTAGCTTTGGGATATTCATTAAATATGTATTCTTATTCTGTAATAAATTTACTACCTTCAAAATCTAAATTTGGGACTTTAAATTACTCTTCTAGAGAAATTTATAAAAATAATGATGAAATAGTTCATCCTTTAATAAGAGAGGCTTTTAAATTAGTTAATTTAAAAGCACTTGTTGAATTATCTACTTATGGATCTGCAAGTGGAGGACAAGGATTGGGAGGATCCTCATCTTTTTTGATTTCTTTATTAAGTGCATTATCAAAAGTTTTAGACTTTGATTGGGATCAAAAAAATATTGCAAATAAAGCATGTGAAATTGAGATTGATAAATTATTCAAACCGATAGGAAGGCAAGATCAATATCTCTCCGCTCTCGGGGGTATCTCATGTTTAAGATTTGAGAATAGAGGCAAAGTTATAAATAAAACCATTTCAAATGAAAAGGAATTAATGCTGAGAGGCCTCATTAAACATTTTTATTTAATACCAACTAATACTACAAGGAAGGCTGATAAAGTTTTATCCTCAATCAAAAATGATATTTCATCAGTCAATAAATTAAAAGATATTAGAAAAATAGCATGCGATTTTATTGAATCTAAAGAAACAAGAGGTCATGTGCTAGAAACTAATTTCCATTCTAGTGTTAGATCTTCATGGGAGATCAAAAGATCATTATCAAATGTAATGAATTCAGAATTAGAGGATCAATATAATTTTATAAATAATCTAATTCCTAATAATTGGATAAGATTGTTAGGAGCAGGTGGAGGTGGTTTTTTTCTTATATCCGTTAAGGAAGATTTTCAGAATATTAATAATATATTAAATGAAAATAATCTCCAAAATTTTAAGTATGCATCATTATCAGAAAAAGGTTCAGAGTGTAGTGTCTATTAGTAGTAAAATTGTAGCTGTTATTCCTATTGGAGGGAAAGGAACAAGATTAAAAAAAATAATAGGAAATATTCCTAAGCCTATTTATCAAATATCGGGTAAAAGCACTCTTTTAAGAATATGTGAAATCTTAAAATCATATGGAATTAAAAATATTATAATAACCATTGGATATGAATCTATTCAATGCATTAATCACATAAATGAGATCAAAAAGAATTTGAATTTAAATATTGATTTTTATCAAGAAAAGATACCATTAGGAGAATCGGGTTCATTATGGAAAATTCAAGAAAAATTATCAGATCACTTTTTATTTATAAATGGCGATTTAATTTTCTCATTAGATTTTTCGAGGCTTTATAATTTTCACTTTAGGTTAAAATCTGATTTGACTTTGGTAACTCATACTAGCAGCCATCCATACGATTCTGATTTAGTTTCAACACCTACTGGAAGTCTTGTTGAGAAATTATACTTAAAGAATAATAAGGAACATTCTAAAGTAAATGCATATTTAGGATTTTCTGGAATTGCTATGGTTAATAAAAAGGTGTTATCAAAAATTGAACCTCCTAAAGATATAAAAGTGTCTTCTTTATTCCAATACCTAGCAAAAAATGCTTTTGATAATTTGTATAGAATATATTCTTATAATACTTCAGAATATATAAAGGATATGGGTACTCCTGCAAGATTGGAGGAAGTTAAGAAGGCTATCATAAACAATACTTTAAATATAAAAAATTACTCTAATAAACAGAACGCATTATTTATAGATAGAGATAACACTCTTTTAAAATGTGATATTGGTGAATATATACTTTCAAAAACAAAAGTAACTTATCTAATCAAAAATATAAAGAATTTAGCTTTACTGGCAAAAAAATATTCATTAGTAGTTTTGGTTACAAATCAACCACAAATATCAATGGGCAAATTAACCTTTGAACAGTTAGAAATAATAAACTCTAAATTAATAAATGTATGCCTTGAATATGATCTCAAAATAGATGCCGTAGCGTTTTGTCCTCATCATCCGCATAAGGGATTTGATTTAGAAATATCAATATTAAAAACAGATTGTTTTTGTCGAAAACCAAATCCTGGTTTATTTTATGAGCAAGCATATTTAAGAAATATAAACTTAAATAAATCATTAATGATTGGAGATAGTAATACAGATAAAGAGGCCGCTTTAAATTCAGGATGCGATTTCTGTTTTATAGATGAATTATAATTTGATGGATTATTGTTTTTTTGGCACTTGTGCAAATGATCATAACCATTTAATGGAAGTTTTGGAAACAATAATTGTACAATCTTTGAAGCCGAAAGAAATTATAATAATAGACTCTGGAGATGTAAATAATTTTAAAGAGATAAAAGCTATTCTTGATTTAAGAAAAATTAAAATTAAATATATATTTAAGAAATTATCAAGAGTTGAGGCCTTAAATCTAGCGATAGAAAATATTTCAACTGCATACTCTATTAGATTTGATACAAGAACAAGATTCAATAAATTCTATGCCGAAGAGGCTCTCAAAATATTAAATGATGAAAAGTTGGGCTTATGTTTTGTTGGTGGAGTACCAGATGTTATACCTGAGAAAAAGTCATTTTCTGGTATTATTTGCTCAGAAATTATGAGAAGATCATATGTATTTTTTTATCCTCGTCATAGAGAAATTGGATATACTGGATTCGCCTCTTCTATCTACTTAGGATGTTTTGAAACAAAAATTCTTAAAAAAATTAAATATAGAGAGGATATCTTTTTAATATCTGAAGATTCACTTTTAGCTTCAGATTATGCTTCTAATAATTTTAAATTATGGTTAAGCTCATCTTTAAGACTAAATTATGTGGCAAGATCATCTGTTTTTAATACTTTGAGATTATTTAATACTTATGGATATTGTAGGTTTAACTCAATAGTTTTATCTGGAAATGTACATAGTAAAAAAAGATATTTAAGCTTATTTGCAATTATCTTTCTTTATTTTACCTTGACTCATAATTTCTTATTGATTAGTTTCTTTATTTTCCCATTCTTTATTTTATTTTTAAATATTTATGGAGAGTTAACTTTTAAAAATAAAAATAAGAAAAAAATTGTATATATCTTATCGCCCATTTTTGCTTCAATTTGTCAATTTAGTTGGATATTAGGCTTCTCTTGGTCATTGTTATTATGGTTTAAGGTTAGTAAACCAAAATCTAATTTTATTAAATGAATTCAAAAATTATAGTAACTGGTGGAGCTGGTTTTATTGGTTCAAATTTAGTTAAGGCATTGCTTTCAAATGATTTGGAAGTACATGTTTTTGATAATCTATCAAGTGGAAGAAAATCAAATATTCCAATTAAAAATCCAAATTTATTTTTTCACCATATTGACTTAAAAAGTGATTTGAATGATTGGCCTGTTGTATCCGCGAAGAAATTATTTCATTTCGCTGCCAATGCTGATGTTAAAGGAGGTTTGAAAAATTATAATATTGATTTCCATGAAAATATTTGTGTTACCAAATCTGTATGCGATTACTGTAGAAAACATAAAATAGAGCATGTGACCTTTGCAAGTAGTGCAACTGTTTATGGAGAACCAAAAGTTTTCCCAACTCCTGAAGATTGTTCTCTAAAGCAAACTTCATTATATGGTGCTAGTAAACTGTCTTCTGAGGCTATGATTCAAGCATATTCTGAATATGGTATTTTCTCTTCATGTATTTTTAGATTTGTATCTTGGACAGGAGCAGGTTATTCTCATGGGGTTATTTATGATTTTGTGAAAAAACTCTTGAAAAATAATAAAGAGCTTCTTATCTTAGGTGATGGTAATCAGACAAAATCATACTTAGATGTAAAAGATGGAATAAGTGGGGTGCTTGGTTTATCTGAAAAAGTAAATAAAAACTCAAAAATATTTAACTTGGGTCATAATGAAACAATGAATGTTATTGATTTAGCAAACATAATTTGTAATCAAATGAATCTTAAAGATGTTCACTTTAAATTTACAGGTGGTGAGAAAGGTTGGATTGGCGACTCTCCTTTAGTTCATCTAGACACTACATTAGCTAAATCATTTGGATGGTATCCAAGAATTGGAATTGAACAAAGTATTAGAGGAACTGTTGATTACTTACTAAGTTCACCAGATAAATTCTTTAGAGATTAGTTAAAAAATAAAATCAATTAAAAGTGATTTATATTTTTGAATAAAAGGATAAATATAATATATTTTTTTGGGGATTAATAATTTTAATATTATAATTATTTTTCTAATAATAGTTACTTCTTTATTTCTTATTTGATTAGTAGCAATTTTAATAGTAGGTTTCATATTTGATACCCCATTCAAATAAAAGTTTATTACTGGCTCATTTATATAATCAAATTTTTCAGCATAATTAATTATTTTTCTTTTCCAAATACCATCAGATATAATTGAACAATTTTCTTCAAACAATATTTTTTTTGCTAACTTTTTAGAAATTAACATTGACTGATGATTTGGATCAAAATACTTTAACCATTTTTTTATATTATTTAATCTACTTCCTGGGAATTTCCAAGATAAATTTTTTGAATAGATTATTTTAGCTTGCCCAAAAACAAAACTATTAACTATTTTTAAATCTTTAAGCCTTTCATACATTAACTCTAATGAATTAGAACCATAAAATTTATCCCCTGAATTTAAAAAAATTATGCTATTACCTTTTGCAATTTTTAAGCCATAATTCATACATGGATATATTCCTTTAATATTTAAAATATTTGTATTATGGTGAGAAATTTTAATGCTTGATTTTTTTTTAATTTCTATTTTTTTTATTAACGCCTTATTTTTTAAATTACCATTTTTATTTGACCCATCAATAATTACCCACTCGATATTGTATTTAAAATTCTGATCTATTATTGAATTAGAAGTTTTAGCTAATTCTTCAAAATTATCTTTTGTTAAAGAAATAATAGATACAGTTTCACTTATAACTTTCATTAATTTTTAATTCTTAATTTTATAATTATAAGTAGATTTAAATATTTAAAAAACTTAAAATAAGGATGTGATAATATTTAATTAAATTCTAATTATATGAGTTCTATTCAAGATTTACCTGTTTTAATATTAGCTCATTCTAGAGCCGATAAATTTGTTAAATGTATTAGTAGAATCTATGAATATGGAATAAGAAAGATTTATCTGTCTTTAGATGGGCCTAGAAATAAAATTGATTCAAGTCAGCAAAAATTGATGCTGGAAGAATGTGAGAAATATAAAAACCAATGTTCTTTAAAAATAAATATGTTGGATAAGAATTATGGTTGCAGGGACGGCCATATTTTTGCGCTTGACTGGTTTTTTGATAAAGAAGATTATGGAATAATTTTGGAAGATGATCTTTATCTTTCCAAAAATTGTATATTAACTTTTTCAGATTTACTAAAAAAGTATGATGGAAGTAAGAATATTATGTCTTTATCATCTTATAATGAATTTGTTCGAGAAGAACCAAGGAGGTTAGTGATTTCTCCTGTTTGGAGAGGATGGGGTTGGGCGACTTGGGCAGAAAAGTGGAAAATTCATAAGGAATTTATAGTAAAAGCCAGAAAACAATCTATGTACAAACTTATTAAATATCTTCCAGAATCGTTAAGAACTCCAAAAAATATTCAAACAATAAAAGCGGTTCATTTGAATTATTTGAAAGCTTATGACTATGAATTTAATTTTACCCACTTAGCTCTCCAATACTCATCATTGACGATCAGTGGAATAAATATGAATAATGTTGGTTTTGATAAGTATGCAACACATTGTTTTGATAAAGATAATTTCCCATACTTAGAAAAATTCAAAGATCATGAAGTTGATATAAATTTAATTGATAATATGGATAATTCTCAAACAAAGGCTACTCTTCAAGTCGTTGGATTTGATTATAAAAATAATGGAATTATTTCTAAAGAAATTTTCCAGAAATTGATTATCTTTTCATATGCTTTTATTTTCTTATTAAGGAAGATTAAAAGATTGTTTATTAATAAATCAGGTTTTAATATTTTTAAATAGATAAAATTTCTAGCTTATATTTTAGAAAGATACCTAAATAAATTTATATCTGTCTTAATTTTCCTTCTCTAAGTTCTTTTTTATAATCATCAACAGTTCTTTTAATACCATCTTTCAATTTAATTTTAGCTTTCCAACCAAGTTCAGTAAATCTAGAGATGTCTAATCTTTTTCTTAAGGTTCCATCTGGTTTATTTGAATCCCATTTAATTATTCCCTTGAAACCAACAATTTCGGCAATTAAAGTTGCTAAATCTTTTATAGAAATATCTTGTCCTGTTCCTACATTAATATAAGATAAACTATTTCCATTTTTATCTTTTGGTGAATTCGTTAAGCCTGGTTGCCAATTTTCTAATGCATAAATACAAGCATCTCCTAAATCATCAACATGTAAAAATTCTCGGTATGGATTTCCTGAACCCCAACAAATTACTTCTTTACTATTATTTTTGTAAGCATCATAAAATTTTTTTATTAAGGCTGGGAGGACATGGCTATTCTCAGGATGATAATTATCATAAGGTCCATATAGATTAGTTGGCATTAAAGATATTGCATCAAAGTTGTATTGAATCCTCAATGCTTCACAAAGCTTTATACCTGTTATTTTTGCAATGGCATACCATTTATTTGTGAGTTCAAGTTGGCTATCAAGTAGGTACTCTTCTTTTATCGGTTGGGGAGTTTTTTTGGGATAAATACAGCTACTTCCCAAAAATAATAATCTTCTGGCATTATTTTTCCAAGCATTTTCAATAATATTATTTTGAATTTTTAGATTTTCAAGTAAAAAATCAACTGGATAAGTATTATTAGCATTTATTCCTCCAACTTTAGCAGCTGCAATAATAACAACTTCAGGTTTATTTATTCTAAACCATTCATTGACAGATCTACTCTCAGTTAAGTCTAATTCTTCTCTTGAGTTATAGATTAAATTTTTATAATTTTTATTTCTTAGATTTCTGATAATAGATCGTCCTACCATTCCATTATGACCTGCTACAAAAATCTTTTGATGTGTATTGATTAATTTCTTCATTTGATTTAAATAAACTTTTTATATTTATATTTATATATATATTTATAGTCTATTATTTTAAAATAGTTTTGATTTTTTAACTTAATGCAATTGCTCCTTTTCTATACAAAACTAATTTTATAGTCTTAAATAAAATTAATATATCCAATAAAGTCGAAAAGTTATGTATGTAATATAAGTCATAACTAAGTTTATTATTAGCATCTGTTATTGATGCTCCATAAGGATAATTTACTTGAGCCCAACCAGTTATCCCTGGTTTCATTAAATACCTCAAACCATAATTTGGAATTTTTTCTTTTAAGACTTTATCAAAATCAGGCCTTTCTGGTCTAGGTCCTATTAAACTTATTTTTCCATTAATAACCTGTATTAATTGAGGTAATTCATCTATCCTACTTTTTCTTAAAAAATCTCCTATTTTAGTAATTCTTTTATCATTCTTTGTAGACCAAATTGGACCATTTTCTTCAGAATTTATTTTCATAGTTCTGAGTTTAAAAATTCTAAATGTTTTTTCTTGATAGCCTGTCCTTACTTGGGTATAGAATATTGGTCCTCCATCTTCTAATTTTATAAGAATTGCTGAGAAAATAATTAATGGGAAAGATAAAGAAAGTAAAATTGTACTAATAACTAATTCTGAGACTCTTTTTAATCTAAGTTCAATAATATTAAAGTTATTATTCATTAAAAATCTTTTGAAAGATGAGTTTCTTTGATTAATTACTTCAGAGGGAAATCTTTGTAGAATTATTCCAGACCATTCAGTAAGTGAAAGTATCCTGATTTTTTTATCTTTCTTTAAATATAAATAATCTGAGTATTGACTTTCTAAAAAATCAATATTTTCAATAACTAAACCATCAATATCTGAAAGATTCAAATTTTTAATTTCCTTTATTTTTATAAAAGTTATATTTACTTGTGTTCTAGAATGCTCTAGTATTTTTTCTAATATTTTGGGATTGATTGAACCATCAATAAAAATCCAATTTTCAATTTTATAGATATTTTTATTTTTTTTCAAATTTATAATTATTATTTCTGAAATGAAAATAATAAATATTGCTAATGCATAATTCTTAAGTTCAAAAAAATCATTAAAATAATTATAAATAAAAAGATAAACTATCTTGATAATATAAAATGATAAAAATCCAACCAATAATATTAAAAAGGATTTATTTATTATATATCTTTTTAAATCAATTATTTCCTCTTCATATCTTCCAAAAACATAGCTTAGAATAAACCAAATTATTAGCAGTAAAAATGATAAAAATAAATTAAATAAAATTGTATCATTTGATTTGTTTAGAATATTAAGACATACAAAAAATATCGAAGTTTCTAATAAGAAAGTAAATAAAAGTTTTTCTCTTGATTTGATCCATGGAAATGTTTCAAATATTTTATTACTGTAATTTTTTAATAAAGTAGCAAAAATCACTGGATTTTAATTTGAAAAAATTTTTATTCTTTGGAGCTAAATATAGAGAATCCTTGTTTTTTTAATAATGATTCTTTTTTGGCTTCCTCTAGGTCATGATTTATCATTTCTTCAATCATTTCTTCAAAACTAATCTTTGCATACCATCCAAGTTTTTCTCTCGCTTTTGATGAGTCACCTAACAATGTTTCCACTTCAGTAGGTCTATAGTACCTAGGGTCAACTTTAATAATAATATCTCCATTATCAGCTCTCCTTCCAACTTCATCTAATCCGCTACCTTCCCATATTATTCCTTTATCTAAGCCATCTTTCGCCCATCCGAGTTTACAAGCACATATTTCTATGAAATTCCTAACAGTGTGGTTCATTCCAGTGGAAATAACATAATCACTTGGAGCCTCTTGTTGAAGCATCAGCCACTGCATTTCGACATAATCTTTTGCATGTCCCCAATCTCTTTTGGCATCAATATTTCCTACGTATAAGCAATTATCCAAGTTAGTTTTAATTCTAGATAGTCCTCTTGTAATTTTTCTAGTGACAAAAGTTTCTCCTCTCCTTGAACTTTCATGATTAAAAAGCAACCCATTACAGGCGTATATTCCATATGCCTCTCTATAATTTACTGTAATCCAATAGGCATATAACTTTGATACTGCATATGGACTTCTTGGATAGAATGGAGTAGTTTCTTTCTGAGGTATTTCTTGAACTAATCCAAAAAGTTCACTCGTGCTAGCCTGATAAATTTTTGTTTTGTTTTCTAATTTTAAAATTCTTATAGCCTCTAAAAGTCTTAAAGTCCCAAGCGCATTAGTATCAGCTGTATATTCTGGCGATTCAAAACTTACAGCTACATGACTTTGAGCTCCTAGATTATATATCTCATCTGGTTGAACATCTTGTATGATTCTAATTAAATTAGAGCTATCTGTTAAGTCTCCATAATGAAGGAAAAAACTTGGGTTATCCTCATGTGGATCTTGATATAGATGATTTATACGTTGGGTATTAAAACTGCTTATTCTTCTCTTAATGCCATGTACTTCATAGCCTTTATTAATTAAAAATTCGGCTAAATAACTACCATCTTGTCCTGTAATACCAGTAATAATGGCCTTCTTTGAAACTGTCATTATTTTTTCTTTTGATAAAAATTATATTACATAAATAACTATTGATATAGCAATTTAAATAAATTTGTTTAAAAAAATAATTCTCATAATTATTTTAAAGTTTATTAGAAGTAATATGATATAATTTGAAGATTATGGAAGCTCATAAAATTAAATATATCAATGCTTAAAGTAATTTCAGAGAAATACAATAAAAATTTTTATTATTTTAAAAAATTTCTTACTACTTTAATTTTAATTACTCCACTTTGTTATTTTCAAGTTTTTGCTGTGGATAATAATATTGATAACCAAATAGTTAATAAAAAAAAGGATAAAAACTATAATATTTCAAATAATAGTTCAGATTATTTATTAGGTCCTGGTGATCAAATTTATATTAGGTTAAAGTTCTTGCCTGAATATAATGGATTCTTTAATATTGATCCTGATGGCACAATAAGTTTGACAGGTATTAATGAAAAAATTTATTTACAAGGTTATACAAAAAATGAAGCATATAAATTTCTTTTAGAAAAGTATAAAGAATTTATTTTTGAACCTCAATTATCAATCTTCATTACAATTTATAGACCAATTACAGTATATGTTAGAGGTGAGGTTTCTAAACCAGGATTATACACAATTATGGGAAGTCAAATAGCTAAATTTTCTTTCCAAGATCAATCAAATTATTTAGATAAAAATACGGGGAAGAATGGTGTTCTCGATGAAATTCTTTTAGCTGAAAAGGTTCCAATATTTAGAGGCTTTTCAGAAAGTACCTTTCCAACAATTTATGATGCATTAAGGGTTTCAAAAGGAATTACTCCATATGCTGATTTGTCTTCAATTACTGTTGTCAGGAAAAATTCAATATCTAATGGTGGAGGAAAAATAAAGACTAAATTAAATTTTTTAAAGCTTTTTAAAAATGGAGATTTATCGCAAAATATACGAGTTTTTGATCAAGATGTAATTACAGTTGGAAAAACTAAAGAAGTTTTAATTGATCAGTTAATAGAGGCTAATAAATCAAATTTAGTACCTAATAATTTTAAGGTTTTAGTCACTGGTAATATCGTTTCACCTGGAATTAAAATGTTGCCAAAAGGATCGACACTAAATCAAGCAATCCAATTATCAGGAAAACAAAAACTTTTATCAGGAAATATAGAGTTTTTGAGGTATGATTTTAATGGAAAACTTGACAAAAGAACTTTTAAATATAATGCTTCTGCAAAAACTAATACTTATAAAAATCCAATATTAAGAGAAGGAGATATAATTCATGTTTATAGATCTAAAGTTGGTCAGACTTCAGATTTTATTACAGAAGTATTCTCTCCAATTATAAATAGTGTCACACTTTATAAGATATTTACGGATTAATTATTATGGAAAAAAATACAATAAATAGTAATGTTCAATTTGTAGATGAAGATGAGATCGATCTATTAAAATTATTTAAAATACTATTTAAAAAGAAAAATTTTATTTTAATTTCTACAATTATTTCTATTATTATTGGATACTTATCTTTTAAAACTAGACAACCAGTTTGGCAGGGACAATTTGATATTGTTTTAAAAAATAATTCATCTAAAAATAGTAATTTAAATCCTCTTGAAGCAATTAATTCACAAATTATTTCCCAATTTACGGGCAAAGGATCTTTAGATTTGAAAACAGAAGTTGAAATATTAAAAAGTCAATCTATATTAATTCCTATTTACGATTTTGTGATTAATGAGAAATTTAAAGATAATAGGGATTTTAGTCCTCCTACTTTTGAGGTTTGGAAAAAAAGTTTAAATATTAAATTATCAAGAGGTACATCTGTTTTAAATATTAAATATATTGATTCTAATAAAAGTCTCATTAAGCCTGTTTTAAATAATATAGCCATCGCGTATAGGGAATATTCTAATAAGGATAGAAACCAAGGCTTAAGAAAAGGTATAAATTATTTAGAAAAGCAAAAAGAAAAAATGACCCTTGCATCCAAGGAATCTTTTATAAAGCTTCAGGATTATGAGTTGAAAAATAATTTAGGAAATTTAGATGGAATAATACCTTTAAATAATTCAACAGGTATAATTCCAAATCAATCATTAAATTCTCAATCAATTAATCATGGAGCTTTATTTAAACCTTCCAGCCGTTTTGGGGGTAACTTTAACCAACTTTACCAACTAGAGTCATTATTGGTTCGTAAGTCAGCACTTTTAAAACCAAATTCAAGCCAAATTATTAATTTAAAAAATCAAATAGAACAATTAAAGAATTCCTTAGCTAGACCTTCAAAAATAATATTAGAACATAGAAGTTTAACTAGAAATGCATTAAGAGATGAGGAATTGTTAATTAATATTGAAGCGCAATTAGAAAAATTAAAAATTGATTTAGCAAGGCAGGAAGAACCTTGGGAGCTTATTTCAAATCCTACATTACTAAATAAACCTATCTCACCTAATAGAAATAAGAGTATATTTTTCGGAGGAATAATAGGAGGTTTAATTAGTTCAGTATTAGTTTTAATTTACTATAAATATGAGGATAAAATAGATAACAGGGAATATTTTGAAAAATTAATCCCTTATAAATTTATTAAAACTCTTTTATTAAATGAATATCCTACTTGGCAAAATTATATTAAATTTTTAATTGATTTTTATGCTAAAAGTACTCCAAATGATAATTTTGGGTTTTTATTAATAAGTGATAAAAATTCAGAAAAATTCAAAAGTATGAATCAAGTTTTAAATGAAAAATATACTGCTGATAAATTAGTGATTTCAAATTTGCTTGCTGATTTAGAAAATTGTGAACAAATCTTTTTGGTTGTAGAGCCAAATGTAATTTCGGTAAAAAGATTTAATTATCTGCTTGAAGATCTTATTATCTTCAATAAAAATATTCTTGGATGGATTTATATTGACTAATAAAATTTTAGTTACAGGAGCTGCTGGATTTATTGGATCTGCATTAATTAAAAAGTTATTAATAAATGGTCATAATGTAATTGGCATTGATAATTTAAATTCATATTATGATCCTAAGTTAAAAAAAGATAGAATTAAACAGATAGAATTAATATATAAAACAAAGAATAATAGTTGGCATTTCATCGAAGGATCTTTAGAAAATCAATTTTTTTTAAAACAAATTTTTAAAAAATACGTACCAAAAATTGTTGTTAATTTAGCTGCCCAAGCTGGAGTCAGATACTCTATTTCAAATCCATCTGAATATATTCAAAGTAATCTAGTTGGCTTCGCTAACTTAATAGAAGAATGCTCTCAATCATCTGTCGAAAATTTTATTTTTGCTTCAAGTAGCTCTGTCTATGGAGGTAATAAGAAATTACCATTTAAAGAATCACATCCTGTAAATCATCCTGTAAGCCTTTATGCTGCAACAAAGAGATCCAATGAGCTAATCGCTCATTCTTACAGTCATTTATATAAAATGTCTTGTATTGGTTTAAGGTTTTTTACTGTTTATGGTCCATGGGGGAGACCAGATATGGCACCTATGATTTTTGCAGATGCTCTAATCAACCGGAAGAAAATTAAAATTTTTAATTTTGGTAATATGGAAAGAGATTTTACTTTTATTGATGATGTCTCCGAGGCTGTATATAGATGCTGTTTTAAAAAGGCTGAATCTTCAAAACTCTTTGATCCTTTAAATCCAAATCCTGCTGTTTCTAATGCTCCTTTTAAAATATTTAATGTAGGGAATAAAAATCCTATTAATATTTTAGATTTCATTCACATTCTTGAAAAAAAACTTGGTATTGAAGGTTCTAAAGATCTATTACCTATACAACCTGGTGATGTTATGCAAACTGCAGCTGATACAGAACTTTTAAAACAATGGATCAGTTATACTCCCCAAACCTCTATTGATGAAGGTATAGAAAGATTTGCAAAATGGTATAAGGATTATTATGATATTTAATCAAATATAATTCTTTTATATTTAAGTTTATTTTAAATGAGAATTTTAGTTACTGGTGGTGCTGGATATATAGGTACTCATATTGTTTTAAATCTTTTGAATATGGGCAATAATGTAGACGTTATAGATTCATTTTGTAATAGTAATCCTGAATCTTTAAAAAGAGTGAAAGTTTTAAAAAGTAAAAGAAGTATTTCTAAGATTAATTTGTTTGAAGGCGATATTAGGGACTCTAAATTATTAGAAAATATTTTTGAAAATTCTTATAAAGAAAAAGAGCCAATTGAAGCAGTAATTCATTTAGCAGGTTTAAAATCTGTTTCTGAATCTATTAAATATCCTAATAAATATTGGGATATAAATTTAAATGGTTCCAAAACTCTTCTTTCTATAATGGATAGATTTAAGTGTAATAATATTGTATTCAGCAGTAGTGCAACTGTATATAACTGCGCTAATCAGAAAGACTTATTAAATGAGAATTCTAATATTAAACCTATTAATCCATACGGAGCGTCCAAGGTCGCAGTTGAAGATGAGCTAGCAAGACTATATAAAAAAGATAAGAGATGGAGAATATCTATCTTAAGATATTTCAACCCAATAGGAGCACATTCATCTGGTCTTCTAGGAGAGGATCCATTTGGTATGCCTAATAATTTATTCCCTTTAATTTTAAAAGTTGGCCTTGGAGAAATTGATTCTTTAAGGATTTTTGGTAATGACTGGCCAACAACTGATGGAACTCCAATAAGAGATTATATACATGTAATGGATCTAGCTGAAGCACATATGCTTGCACTAGAAAAAATCATGGAATTTAAATCTAAGTTTCTGGTCCTAAATATTGGAACAGGAATTGGATCAAGTGTATTAGATCTTATAAATACTTTTGAAAAAGTTAATAACTGTAAATTAGATTATGTTTTTGATAAAAGAAGAAAGGGAGATTTCCCTTTTGTAGTTTCAGATAATACTTTTGCCTCAAAAATATTGGATTGGCAACCAAAAAGAAATTTAGAGGATATGTGTAGAGACGGTTGGAATTGGATTATGAAAAATCCAAAAGGATATAATAAAATCAATTAATTTAAATTATTAAGTATTAAATATTATGATTTGTTCCATCTCCAATACGCCATAAATTTAATTTCGCATCTTTTACTTTTTCTGCAATAACAATTGATCTTGCATCAAATACCCAAGCTGGTTTTCGCATCACTTTTTCAATATCTTCCCAATTTATGTTTGTATAAATATCCCATTCTGTAAGTAATATGATGGCATCACAACCTTTTGCGGCCTCAATAATATTTCTCTCAAAAAACCAATTTCCATCAAATAAAATATCTTTTTTATTAATAGAAATAATTTCTTTATTTTCTTTTATACCTAGATCTTTTTCTATTTGTTCTTTTTCAACTTTAGGATCACTTATTGAAAGGATAGCTCCTTCTTCAAGTAAGTCTTTGCATATTTTTATTGCAGCTGACTCTCTTGTATCATTTGTATTTGCCTTAAATGCAAAACCTAATATACAAATCTTTTTACCAGTTATGGTCCCAAATAGCTTTTTAACAATTAATTGCCCAATTCTATTTTGATGCCAATTATTCATTACTACCACGCTTTCCCAAAAATTAGCTACCTCATTTAGGCCAAAATAATTTGACAAATAAACTAAATTTAAAATATCTTTTTTAAAACAACTTCCACCAAATCCAGGCCCTGAATCTAGAAATCTTGAGCCAATTCTACTGTCGCTTCCTATTGCTCTTGCTACTTCTCTTACATCAGCTCCTGTAACTTCACATAATGCTCCTATAGAGTTTATTGAGCTTATCCTTTGAGCTAGAAAAGCATTAGCAGTTAGTTTTGCTAATTCGCTGCTCCAAATATTAGTATGTAAGATTTTATCTTTTGGCACCCAATTAAGATAAATTTTACTTAAAGCATTAATTGCTTTTTTGTTATCGCCTCCAATAAGAACGCGGTCTGGTTTCTCAAGATCTTGAATTGCAGAACCTTCAGAGAGAAATTCAGGATTTGATAAAACGTCAAATTTCTTATGATTACTTTTTTCTAATGATTTATGAGAAGCTTCTAAAATATGTTTTATAATCTCAGCTGTTTTAACAGGTAAAGTGCTCTTTTCGACTACTATTGTATAACCCTTTGAATATTCAGCTACTTCTCTTGCGCAAGCTTCTACCCATTTTAGATCACTTGCCTTTCCTGCTCCAATGCCTTTTAGTTTGGTAGGAGTATTAACGGAAATAAAAATCATGTCAGCAGCAGCTATGCATTCTTTAATATTTGTTGAGAAATTTAGATTGATGCCTCTGCATCTTTTTACTATTTGATCTAAACCAGGTTCATAGATGGGAAGCTTATCTATATTTGTACTATTCCATAAATTTATTCTTTTTTGATTGGTATCTACAACATTAACTATTATATTTGGGCATTTATCTGCAATGACAGACATAGTTGGACCACCTACATATCCAGCTCCAATGCAGCATATATTTCTAATTTCCATCATTTATATTTTAAAAAGAAATCTATCTCTCAATTTATTCGACCATATGCATCTTCAAATCTAACTATATCATCCTCACCTACATAGGAACCACTTTGTATTTCGATTATTGTAAGAGGAATTTTACCTGGATTAGTTAATCTATGTTTTGCTCCAAGAGGTATATAAATGCTCTCATTTTCACTCAAAAAAGAAATTTCTTTATCGATTTCAACTTTGGCTCTCCCATTAACGACAACCCAATGTTCCGAGCGATGATGATGCATTTGAAGAGATAATTGAGCACTAGGATTAACATGGATCATTTTTACTTGCCACCTAGATTCTTCAGCAATTGAAATATAGTGACCCCAAGGTCTAAATATTTTGGTGTGCATCTCTCCTTCTGTTAGTTTTTTTTCTTTTAATTGTTGAACAATTTCTTTTACTTTTTGAGTTTGAGATCTTTCAGAAATTAAAATAGCATCATTAGTTTCTACTGCTATAAGATCTTTTAAACCTATTCCAACTAAAAGTCTACTTTCACTTTTTAGATAACAATTTTTTGAGGATTCACTTATAACTTTGCCTCTTATAAAATTACCATTTTTATCTTTATCAGAATTTTCCCATAATGCTTGCCAACTTCCTACATCACTCCACTTTGCATTTAAAGGAAGAACCATCCCTTTATTTGTTTTTTCCATAACACAAATATCAATTGAAAGATCAGGGCATTTCTGAAAACAATTTATATCCAATCTTTTAAAATCAAGGTCAATTTTACTCTTTTTAAGTGAATTTCTACATATTTCAACAATCTCTGGCGAAAATTTATTTATTTCATTAAGAAGGGTATTAGCCTTGAACATGAATATTCCGCTATTCCAAGTAAATCTTTTATCTTGAATAAATTTCTTTGCTGTTTCGATATTAGGTTTTTCAGTAAATTCAATAATATTTTCAGCTTCAATTTTTTCTTCTATGAAAGGATTTTCGGCTTTAATATATCCATATTCTGTTTTAGGTGAAGTAGGGACAATTCCAAATGTAACAAGTTTATCGTTCATCGCATATTTAATTCCTTTGTTAATAACTTTAATAAAATTAATCTCATCCCTTATTTCATGATCTGATGAAAGTACCAAGATTATTGGATCAATTTTTTTATTTATGTTTATAGCTTCTAAGGCTGCAAGAGTTATAGCAGGAGCAGTATTGCGTCCAAATGGTTCTAATAGAATTGTATGAGGATTAATATTTATAGATCTCATTTGTTCAGCGACAATAAATCTGTGCTCTTCATTACAAACTAAAATAGGATCATATAAACCATTAAGATTTTTAAGTCTAATTTGCGTATTTTGCAATAAAGAGTTTTTACTATCACTTACTGAAAGAAATTGTTTTGGAAAACTTTTTCTTGATAGAGGCCAAAGTCTAGTTCCAACTCCGCCGCATAGAATTACAGGTATAATAATACTTTTCTGCATTTAAATATTTTTCTCATTTATTAATATATCATTAGAAAAAATATCTTTTATAAAATTTAAAATTTATAATAAAAAATTTTCTAGTTTTGTTTTTATTACATCATTAATTGACTCTATTAAAGGTTTATTTTTAGTAAACATATAACACCATAATCTTTCCATATAATGCCCTTCTATGGGATTTTTGTGTTTACTCATAATATTCAATAATTTTTTGTAATATTTAATACTATAAGTTTGTATTTTTTCCTTTTTTACAGCAAAACATCCTCCATATGATGTACTTACAAATATTGGTATGTCAGGAAATAATTCTTTGGCAAATGCTCTAAAACCAATATTCGATTTAGATATTTGATTATTTAACCATTGATCTTTATATCTTTGATCTTTTTCTATCCCAACATTCCAATCCCAATGTAATGGTCCTAATAATCCGAATCTACTGGTGCTAAATCCATATTTATTAATATCTATTAAATATTCATCAGGGTTTTGATATGCCATACAACCTAAATCATCTATTGATCCTTGTAGGAATATATTTATTTCATTTAATTGATAATAATTTTTAACAATATGATAAAGCCAAGTATGTGACTCTCTTCCCACATTCTTTAAATCAATTATTTCACTAAAATTATTATTTTTGACTTTTTCTCCTTTATTATAAATTGTTATTTTATGGTTAGTAAATTCATTTAACCATTTAATATCTTCATTATATCTAGCTACAATAATTCTACTATCCATCAATATTTTCTTGGACTAATTTATTATACATAATGCAAAAAATATATAAGAAAAATGTATTAATAGTTGGAGCAGGATTAGCTGGTGCGACTATAGCGAGAGTACTCGCAGAAAATAATATCAAAGTTACTATTATTGAAAAAAGAAATCATATCGCAGGTAATATTTATGATTTTGTAAATTCAAATAATGAGAGGATTCATAAGTATGGGCCACATCTCCTTCATTGCAATAAAAGTTCAGAAGCTTTAACTTTTCTGAGCAGATTTACAAGTTGGATTAAATATGAACATAAAGTAAAAGCTCTTTTAAAAAATGGAGATATTACTGACCTTCCTATCAATCAAAATACAATAGAAAAAATTTTTGAGAGAAAATTTTCAAACTCTAATGAAGTTAGACTATTTCTTGATGAAATAAGGGAAAAGGATTTAATTCCAAAAAATACTGCTGAATATTTTTTACATAATGTTGGCAAAGAACTCTCAGATATATTTTTTCTACCTTATACAAAGAAAATGTGGGGAATTGATCCGCAATACTTATCAAATAATATAGGGTCAAGGTTACCAATAAGAACTAATAAAGATGATAAATATTTCAATGATAGCTTTCAAGCTTTACCAAAAGATGGCTATACAAAAATGGTAGAGAATATTCTTTCACATGAAAATATTAATATTATTTTAAACACTGAGTTTGAAAAAAATATGTCATCAGATTATGACCATGTGTTCCTTTGTTGTCCGATTGATCAATACTTTAATTTTGTTTATGGAAGATTACCTTATAGATCAATATTGTTTGATCATAGGGAATTGTTCTGCAAAGATTTACCCACAGCCGTAGTAAATTTTACTGATAATTCTATATATACTAGAAAAACGCAGTGGAGCTTATTACCAAATTCATCTATAAAAAAAAATAGTTTTAAAACTATAACTTTTGAAATTCCATGCTCGATAGAAAATAATCCATCTGAGTATTACTATCCGGTACAAACTAATGCATCGAAAGAAATGTATTTAAGATATAAAAATCTAACAAAACAGTCAAAAAAAATAACTTTTTGTGGAAGAACAGGACTTTTTAAATATATTGATATGATTCCCGCAGTATTAATTCATTTGAATATTGCAAAAGAATTTATTAATAAGTCATGAAATTCTTATGAAAAGAAAATTAAATGTATTAATGATTTCCTCTACCGTTAAAGTTGGTGGAGGACCTATTCAAATGCTTATTTTAAGTGAGCAATTAATAAATAAAGTTAATACATTTTTTGCAATTCCTAAAAGTAATCAATTCAGTAAAAAAATAAATAATAAGAATTCTTTTTATATAAAAGAAAGATCAATATCTTTAATAGAGTTATTTAAATTAAAACATTTTATTGAATTTCATAGAATTGACATAATACATGCTCATGGGAAGGGAGCAGGTTTAATAGGAAGGTTATTAAAATTGCTTACAAATAAACCTTTAATATATACATTTCATGGATTTCACATAAAGTGTCATAATTTTCTTTATAAAATTTTATATATTATTTATGAAAACTTATTTGGATTAATTGATAATAAAAAAATATTTGTCTCAAAAAGTGAAAAACTATATGCATCAAAATTTTTATTTTTTCTTGGAAAGAATTTCTCAATAATAAATAATTCTGTAAATAATATGAAATTTATCTACGATATTGGAAATAAAAGAAAAATAGATTGTTTACTTGGAAGCAATAAAAAAATTATTGTGAGCATTTCAAGGTTGGTAGATCAAAAAAATATTCCAGAGATAATCAGAATAGCATCTATATTAAATTCTTATAACTTTTTAATAATAGGAGATGGACCAAATTTGGATCAAATCTCTTCAATGATTTCAGAAAATAAAATAAAAAATGTTTATTTAATAGGTCTTAAAAAAAATATATATGATTATTTATATGGT
>CEPA01129061.1_pt1 | contig 33508 bp, 41 predicted proteins | sample 356241 | NCBI WGS metagenome assembly CEPA01 (sample SAMEA2620542, study PRJEB7988) | marine metagenome | biome: marine biome (ENVO:00000447); feature: surface water layer (ENVO:00002042); material: "saline water (ENVO:00002010), including plankton (ENVO:xxxxxxxx)" | depth 5 m
GGTAACCTTACCCTTGTTGAACAAAACATAATGAATGGTAACTAATGTATAAGTTAGTTGACAACCTAGAAGGTGAAGTGTTTGTCCTAAAGGTTAGGGAAACACAAGTAGTCTATAACCATTATGCTGTTAAAGGTGTAGACAAAGAAGGTGCTATAGAATTCTTCAAGAACAAAGACTTTAGAAGACTATGCACTAAAGTAACAATGCCACATTACATTCAAGATGTGGAAGAAGTTGAACAAGTTCTTACAGCAAAACAATTTAGGGAACTTAACAACTTCAAGAAATAGGATGCAAAGAAGGGTGGCTAAGTGCCACCCTTTTTGTATGGAAAGGAAAGTTATGAATCAAATTACTTATGGGTTGGTTAGGGGAAGTACCAACAAGCAAGATGTATCACATCAGATACAAAAGATAAAAGAATATTATCCAAATGTAAAAGATTTTTTTATTGAAGATGGTGTAAGTGGAACACTACCAAGGGAACTTAGACCTACCTTCCAACAAGCTATTGCTACTTGTAAGAAAGAAAAGGCAAGGCTTGTATGCACACACCTAGATAGATTGGGTAGGAATGCAAGTGACATTCTAAATTTTTATGAAGAAGAAATACAAAAGGGTAAGATAGATGTGGAAGTAATAGGTTGTCCACTAAACCCTATGACCACACCCATACTTGTAGGTGTAGGTAGCATTGAAAGATATTTGATTAGTGAAAGAACCAAGAGTGCTTTGTCTATGATTAGAAAAGAAATAGAAAGCAATGGTTTCTACATCACAAGGGATGGCAAGAAGATAACATCATTAGGTTCACCAACTTGTAAGAAAGAAATGTCAAAGAAAGGTTTGGCTACAAGAAAAGCTAATGGTGATTTGTTTAAAGATACACACTTACCTTTAGTGCAAAGGCTAAAGGATGAAGGTCTATCACTTAGGGGTATAGCAAAGGAACTAAACCATAGGGGTGTGAAGACCATAAGGGGTAAAGACTTTAATGCTATGCAAGTAAAGATAATACTTGAAGCAGCTTAAAAAATTTTAACAATGAAAGGGGGTGAAGGTTATTAAAACAATCTTGTATTACATAGGCGGTGGCATCCTTGCCATTGCCTTTATGTTTTTTTTGTGGGTGTCCATATGGTTTTTGTGTGCCTTGGATGACCATTGCTATGAACAAAACACAAACCCAAACTATTATATAGAAAGGAAAATGTAATGCCAAAGTTAACACTAGATGGCAAAGAGTTAGGGTGCAGTGCCTTACCAACTTTAATACTAGGTAAGCATTTCCAAAACACTAGGCGTTCTTTATGGGATGAACAGTTCAAAGCTAGTAAAGGTGTTGAACAACTACCTAGAAAAGAAACCTATGCTATGGCAAGGGGTAACATCCTTGAACCTGCAATAGCTCAACTTGCTATGTATAACTTTAGAACCTTGTCAGATGCTAAGATGGAACAATGGATTCCAAAGGAAGCTTTCAGAAAACCTGAAGTAAAACTTGGTGCATCAATTGATTACATCTTACAAGTAGAAGATGGGGTACTACCAATCACCTATGAAGATACTACCATAGATTACTTTGGTAATGTTATTCATGAAATAAAGAGTGATAAAAACCACCAAGGTTTTCCCCACCTTGAATGGATTCTACAAGTGCAAGGACAAATGTTTTGTAGTGATGTGCATCAAGCAATCATTAGTGTGTTTGACCAAACAATGAACACCAAACATTATCCTGTCTTGTATGACCCACAGCTAGTAGAACAAATCATTAAAGCTGTTAATGAATTCTGGGATAAGATTGAAGAAGGTGTGAACTATGATGAAGATGATTCTTCTATCAATGACAACACTGACTCAGTTGACCTAACTACTATGCTTAACAAAACCAATCACAATCTTGATGAACTTTGTACTAACTACAACCAGGTCACAAAAGAAATCAATGCACAAAAGAAAACACAATCTGAAATCAAAGGTAAGATTGTTAGTGTAATGAATCATCTTAGTGTCAAACGTGGCAGCACAAATCTATTTAATATTGTGAGTGAAGATATAACTAAACATAAAAAGAAGATGGTTGATACAGGGGAAACATATCAATCACATTCTTTTAAAATAAAGGAAAGGAAAAGTGATGAGCAAATCAACACAGATAATTAATCCAGAAAATATGGACCAGCTTCTTGAGTTTGCTAATGCTATGTCTAAGTCAGGTCTTGTTCCTAATGACTATCAAGGTAGACCCAACAACATAGTAGTAGCTGTGCAATGGGGAAGTGAAGTAGGTCTTGCACCTATGCAGGCCCTACAAAATATTTCTGTAATCAATGGGCGTGCTACAGTGTGGGGTGATTCTGCACTAGCATTGATAACATCACACCCAAAGTTTGCGGGTGTGCAAGAATTCTTTGAAGGTGAAACAGCTGTATGCGTTGTCAAAAGAAAAGTTGGTGATGACATACAAGAAACCCGTAGGGAATTTAGTATTGATATGGCAAAGAAGGCAGGCTTGTGGGGAAGGAAAGGGCCTTGGACATCTTACCCTAATCGTATGTTACAGATGCGAGCTCGTGGTTTTGCCATAAGGGATGCATTCCCAGATGCAATGAAGGGAATGATTACTACTGAAGAAGCTAATGACACACCAAGGGATGACAAGAAACCCCATAAGAAGGGCGAAGACACACCTGAAATAAACAATGTGATAGATTCAGTAGCAAAAGAAGTAGAGCCTACACAAGACAATCCTACGACCAGCAATGATGGTGAGCAGTTGACCGAAGGTGAAGTTGTTGTGTCACCTACAGAGCAAGTGGATAACAATGATAGAACAAAGGGATTTGTTCTACATATTCCTATGTGTGAGCCAGAATATTTTGACACTCGTGACAAGTGGGTCAACAGATATAGGAAGCTTATGTCTATGGTGAAGGAAGGTAAACTACCTGGTAGGGAAAAGATGACCAACCTTAAAAAACTAGAAGAAGAAAATGTTAAGATGTTAGATTCTTTTGGTGCGGCTGGTGATGAACTTAGGGAACTACGTGGTAAACTTACAAGGTTGATTGGTGCAGAAAGTGCAGGTCAAAATGAGTAAGCAAGGACTAACACCAAGGCAATCTGATATATATAGATTCCTTGTTGCATATCATAAAGAGTATGGTGTGTACCCTAGTATGCGTGAAATAGCAGAAGGTAAGATAGAAGGTGAACAAGTAATCACCAAGGTATCTGCTTCATCTGCTGTTAAGCTTACACTAGATAGGTTGGAATCCAGGGGATGGATTCGTAAAGGTAAACATATACCACGTGGCTTGGAAGTTTTGTAATGGCAAAGGAAGAAGAAATAGTTTTCACACCTGAACTTGCCAAAAAATTTCGTGAAGAATATGACAAGGCAAAAGCTCACGGCAAAGATACATTTGTATTTGAAGGTAAAGGATTCTTTACTGACTATGCAAAGTATCTGCTAGACCATCTAGAAAATGTAGGTATGTTTAGAGTTCGGCCCTAAATATATCTGCAATTCTTTGGGCTCGCTGACCAACTTGGCGAGCCCATTTACTATTCAAGGCTTCATCCGCCGCCGTTGTTCCGTCATTGTTTTCTAATGCAGCCAACATATTCTGAAACTTTAGAAGGTTAGGCAACCCAAGATTATAAACCATATTAAGTATTTGTTCTTGTACTATGATAGGCTTTTCTTTTATCCAAGGTAAGCTTTGTTCTAATTCATTCCACATATCTTGTACTGTATTCTTTAATAAAAACACTGCTTCATTTTCTGTTAGCCCACCACCTGGAACCTGCTTGTCAATAAGTTTTCCATAACCTATTGTCCAATATCCTAGGTGGTCTTGGTATGCAACGTGCCTACCATTTTCTATAACACAACCTTCATCCCTAGTGATTGCGGCAAAGAATCTATCGTGGTCTATGTGGTCCATTATGCTGTCGCTTTCTTGCCATACTTCTTCTTCATCTTCTTACGAAGTGTAGACTTAGCAGTCTTGGCAGAATCAACAAAAGCTTGTTGAGTAGGCGCACCTTCGTCACCAGGCTTACGCATCTTTTCACCACTACCCTTTGCAATTCGTTTACGCTTGGCGTGGATATTATAATACAAACCTTTCTTAGCCATCCTTAGCCCCCTTTCTTTTTACCATATTTTTCTTTCATTTTTTTTTGCAAAGCTTTTGACCCTGCTTTCTTGGTAAGTTTTTTCTTAGGTCTACCTACCTTTGAACCATAAGTTCCTGGACCCATTGGCATAGCTGCCTCCTTTCTTATTTATTTATCTTCTTACTATCGGTGCCTTTGTACTTGTCATAGCTCCGCATTCCCGAAATGCCTAGCATTCCGAACATCAACGGCATCATTACAGACATATCAGCTTGTGGTATAGTAACTCCAAAGCCTGCCATAATAGGCGATACCATATAGTTGATTCCCATTGATAGCCCGCATATCCATCCAATCAATGGACGCCAGGAACTTTGAAACCAGTTTCCTTTGGCATCAGCTTTCAATACTTCTATCTGTTGCAATGCTATTTGCTGCCCATGTTTTTCTGCCATAGTCGCAATCTCATGAGCCAATCTATTCTTTTGGTCTTTGTCTTCTATAAACTTACCTAGCAATTTTGTTGCTGGGCCTATTAAAGATGTGAGCATTTTACCCCCTAAAAATTTTTGTAGTTAATATCATTTCTTACCATGCATTATTGCTGCACTCCCCATATACGCACCAACAATACCAGTGCCTGCAATGTAGAAAAGATTACTAATCCCTGCCAACGCTTCTACACGTTCTGTACTTACAAAGAAACAAGCAGCAGTAAATACACCCATACCTATTAGTGATGCAGTTGCCATCCTTCTTTGCGCCCTTTGTTTTCTAAGGTCATGTTGTAGTTCTGCCGTTTGCATTTCAACGTCTGAAACTACACCATCCTTATTTAAATCAAGCTCATTAAATTTAGAATCTGTTTGTAATTTTTTTTGTAGACTTGCCATTAACTTGACCTTTGATAAAACATTATACCTAGCACAAGCACAGCCACGCCCACGCCTATACCTAGGAATATTAGAAAGTATGTAAGTAAATCTTCTTGTAGCTTGGCAATCTTTTGTGCTCTATCTTTTTCAGCTTGTTGCCTACGCTTACGTGCTTCTACTTGAAAGCGAACCCAATCACTATGTAACCCTGGTCTGCCTAAGTAAATCATCATTCTTTTTAGTTCTTCTTCTTTTTCACGTAGCTCTTCCAGTGCCATAAATTCTTCAAGGTCATGGTCTTCTTTGCCAGTGAACTTAGTAAAGATGCTGTTCTTCTTCTTATCTTTAGCGGCTCTAAGATTATCTGTAGCATGTGTAAAGGTAGCAATCTGTTTAGCACAAGTGTGTAGTTCTTTACCATTTTCGATTGCCTTCTTTATAATTCCAAATGCGGCATTTGCTGCTGCTACATATTCTAACACTTAACATTATCCAGCTTTTACCTTAGAAGGTCTTCCCCTCTTTGGCTTATCATTCTTGGGTTCAACATCAGATGGTAGTGAATCATCTGTAGTATTTTTTGCTGTGGATTTTTTTAGTTTCTTTGGTTTTAGATGTGGATTCAAATCATATAAATGTGCCATCTATCCTCCTTTAAAATTAATCCATCCTTGCAGCAGTGCAAAGACAGTTCCTATTATGCCACCTAGCCATAATAAAACTTTGAGCCCACCCTTACCCATTGCTATTTGTGTACGCAATGATTTGATTTCTAGCTGGTTTTCAACAGATACCTTTTGTATGTGCTCAACCTTTTCTTCTAGCCTAGCCAAGCTCGTCTTAATATCATCCATCAAAGTAGCTTTCGGCATTAGCTGACATTCCAAACTTCAGACCACTTGTCATCTATTTCTTTTTGAATTGCTGCAATGTCTGTTTTGATTGCATCTGTTGGAACAGCAAGTTCAGATTCATTGTACTTTTCTTTTACTGCATTGTTCTTTTCATCCCTAATAACAGCAGCATAATTATCTTGAACAGCTTTAACTGCGGCATCATCTGCAAGAACAAACTTATTATTGTTCTTTGCATTGTAGGCAGATAGGTACTCAGCCCAAAAGGTTGCATAAACCTTATCATCTATAAAGTGCCAAGTTACAGGGCTGACATAACCTTCATCTTTACCAGCTCCTGGTTGCGAAGGTAGGGTTTGTGGATGGACTATCTTATCTTTTGTAAGCGTAGTCTTATATAATTTTCTTGTAATGTTATTAGCCATTATCACTCCTTATGGGTTAATCTTATGCCAGAACCTAAAGTTTGTATTAGTATTAGTTCCGTGTTGATAATAATAGTTGTTGCCAATACCCCACAATGAATTGTCACTAAACCTAGCAAAGTGTGTCCAGTAACCTGAGTAGTAATGACCTATGGAATATATATCTTCAAACCTAATATCATCAGAACCTAACCACCAAGAGGATTGCCCTGTCAATGTATGTTGGTTACCACTTGGGTACATGTATGCATTAGTAAAACTTACTGCACTTGTGTTAGCTTGGTAGTCATATGGTGCTGCCATATAACCCCATATCCATAGACGCCCTTGCTTATCTAATCCCCACCAACCAGGTGCATTATATCCACTGGTTCTAAATGGGAAACAAGCTATCATTTCGTTTCTAGGAAACAATACATTGTTAGTTTGAATCACACCATCAGCAGATGATGTAACTGTTTTAAGCCTATTACTTCCAAAGGTAGTTGTTTGTGGGTCAAGCACTGCACTGTTAGCAGTCGTGTTGCCTTGCATCAATTGTCCGTGACCGTTGTAGCCAAAAACGTTAAATGACATACCTGTCCTAGATGCAATGGTGTAGGTGTACATATCACCTGGGCCATCAACACCTGAAGGGTTGCCCTTCCAAGCTACTACACTTGTAGTTGACGCATTGCCACATACTTGTATTGCAGCATAATTTTCTGAACCACCTATTTGAACCCAAGCTGATTGTGCAGTTGTGTTTCCTTGGCCCAATGCACCATTGGATGCTAGTCCAATTCCATATAGGTTTCCTGATGTGTCAATGTAATACGCATTAGCATTAATATTACCATTATAATAGTAAGTATTGTTACAAAGTATTTGAGCACAGTTTGTAACAGCTGTCATTTGTGCTGGTGAAGTTCTTGCTGCACCTAGTGATGATATACTATTAGTATTAGAACCTGTGTGATAAGCATTACCATTACTATCTACAAACATAGTATCATTATATCCTGCAGATATTTGTACAATGTTTGATAAGCCAGAAATTTTTGTAGGGGTAGTAGCATTGTTTGTGTTGCCTAACCCATGTGAGCCACTGCCTCCCCAACCAAATGCATAGACATCACCATTGTGTGTAATACAAAAGTAATGTGTGTTACCCATTCCCTGGTAACCTTTTGCATCATTAGTTGCAACACAACTAACTTCCATAGAAACAGAATTTGTTGTAGCATCAGGGCCAAAGTAAGGGTTTCTAACTAATTGGAATCTATCAACTGTATCGCCTAAGCCCAACTGGCCCGAGCCGTTTTCGCCCCCGACCCATATGTTGCCTTTGTTAGTAAGTAAGACAGTAGAATGTGTGTTGAACCATTGTCTTACAAAGTATTCGTCTGCAGCCATACCACCAAATTCCATTGATAGCTGTGCATAATGGTGACTCATTTCAAATGAAACAGCATTAGTTCCTGAGCCTAAACCAGGGTGCATATAGCCTGCGGTCATAGGTTCGTGTTTGCTATTAAGCCAATGTGCTGAAGATGTTGTACAAATCATTTGGTCTGTGTCTCTTTTGACAGGGCCACATCTACCATTAATCATTCCATCTTGTGGAATCCAATCTGCATTTGCACCAGACTTACCATTGTATCGAGCTAACCAGGGGTACTTACCATCAGTACCACCAAGGGTACTGTTGTTAGAGTTAGCATATAAGGGTATATTAGTTGATAGAATGTCTTGTCCTTCAAATCCACCAACAGTTCCAAAGCCTAATGTGTTTGCACTTGTAACCTTTACAGCAGAACCAACATTACCTACAGGTACTCTAATAGCATTGTTACCATCATGGCTAAGTAAGTCACCCGCTGTTGTTAATGGTAGTGTACCATCTGCCATCAAGTTCCAATGTGTAGTGTTACTATTGCTTGGAGCTCCTGCATTTGTTCCTGTTTTGCTAGTTGTGTTAACATAAATCCAAGAAGAACCAGCGTGTGAAACCACATCATCTGCTTCATAAGTATTGGAATTACTAAACGCCCCACGCCAGTGAAACTTAATTTTTCCTAAATCAACGGTTGCCATACATATACCCCCTTATGGTAAATCAATTAATAAATGTCCATCACTTGCCCTTAGTGTCAAGCCTACTGAACCTGTTGCAAAAAAGTATGTGTCATAATCACTTATCTTTAAGTTTTCTGACCCACCTACTAAGGTATGTTCTTGTTGTAAAATTGTGCGCCCAACAGAATCTGTTGTTGTTTTTACCCCAAAGAACTTTGATGCTACAGCTGTAACACCCGAAACCTGTGTGTTAATAGCCTGTGCTACCCGTAAAGGTGTCATACCTTTAGTGTTTTCTGTACCTGCTTCTGCTTCTGTTTGTGAAGCAATTGCATTAAATACACCATCATTACCTGCTGCACCCTGAGCACCACTAGGTATTGTGAATGTAAAGTCAACATTACCTGTAGTAGAATTAAAAGCAGCAGATGCTTGTGCATTACTCCCTGGTGAACCTGTTGTTGTAGAACTTACACTAGCAGAACTTATTGCACTGCTACTTACTGTTGGCTCACCATTAGCATCAAAAGATAAATTTTTATTAGCTCTAGTTGTAGCATTTGGTATTGTTAAATCAGCTGTGGTTGATTCTGACGGGGGTGCTTTTAATACTCTTTGTATTTTTTCAGCATTATCACCGAGCTTCATAAATGTTGTATCAAAGTCATCTTCCAATGATACAGCAGTTATTGAACCGCCTGCTTGATAGTTGTTAGACCTAGATAATGGTAGGTTACTTAGAACAGATACAGTTGTATTGTTAGCAGGTGCTGTGGTAAATCGTACTACGCCAGTACCATTTGTATTTAATCCTGCTGCACCTGTGCTATTGACAATAGTATAGTCTTGGCTGAATGTTTTCTTTACATCATCAACATAGACTTCTATATCACTCGTGCTGTTGACTTGAAATGAAAAACTAAAATCTACATTGTTTCCATTACCCGTTCCGTTGGCACGCCTTATAGTATCTGTAAGACTAAATGTAGCCATTTTTATTTACTCCGCTACTAGATATACCATTTTTACTTGACATTGTATATTTTTTTTTATTGTTATTCGCCACTGCCTAAAGCCCTTTCAATATCACTTTGATTTAAATTTACCCCTTGATTCCTTTTCATTAGTTCTATTTTTTGCATAACACTGTTATCAGTTGGTGGTATAGGATTGTTTGGTTTTTCACCTGTTAGTTTTTGATGTAAGTCAAATTCATCTTTCAATGCACCATATTGTGGGTGTTTTACATAGGTTAGTTTCTTTGCATATATCTTATACAAAGCATCAACCTTTTTAATTTCCCTTATCTTATGACCCCTAGATGATGGTATTTTATTACCTTCTGCATCTGTTATAAAACCACCTTGTGGGCTAGGCTCATACAAGTATTGGTCTGATTGAAATAATTCTGCAAAGGTTTCTAGGATTGGTGGCGGTGGTTTAACAGCACCAACAACATCTTGTCCAAACAATTTCTTTGCATATTCTGAAGATGCAGGGTCATTGTAATATTGTTTGTAATCTGCAAAAGCAAAAGAATCTAATTTAATTCCTGGGTCTATTTGGTCAGACAACCTTGTAAGACCTGTTTGCAAAAAAGCTAATTCTTTATTTACAACATTAGCAGCAGGTTTCTTTATAACTTTAAATGGTGACCAATAGTTCCAAAATGTACCAGTGGTTTGTGGTACAACTTCACCCCATCTATTTGTGTTAACAGGCTGTGTTTCACTGCAACCAGGTGTTCTAGCACAAGCTTTTTCTAACGCTTCATATCCACCAATAATTAGATTATCAAGTTTGTTAAGCCCTGGCACATTAGGATAAATTTCTTTTATGTCACTTGGTTTAGTAAGACTAGGGTTTGTGCCGCCGCCTGTACCTTCTACTGGTTCACCTGTTCTTTCAAACAAGCCTTTCATACCTTGACCATACATACCAACAGAAGTTACTTGGTCTTTTATTATAACACCTGCACTAACTGCCTGTTTTGCTAATATCTGTTGTACTCTTTCAAACTTACTATCTGAATCTGCATAAGGTGTGCCTTGTAGTTCCATAAGTTCACCAACCAATTGAATCATAGGTAGTGTTTCAGAAACATAGTTTGTTGTAGCCAAGCCAACATTTAAAACTAAATCATCATGTATCTTAGGGTCATCAATATTATAAATTACATCTTTTGTATCTACAGCAAAGGCTATAAGACCACTAATAGGTTCATACCTTGCATAGCTTATCCACTTATATCCACCATCTTCTTGCTTAACACCTATAGAATAAGGCTCATGTGTTTCAAGCCAGTTAGCTCTTTCCTTTTTTGTTCTAGGGCCGTAGCCTGTTATTGCTATACTATCGCCAAATATACCAGAACCAACAGCCATTAAGCCTGTGCCAATTAGTTGACCACTAATTATCTTAGACATAACAGCACGCTTTTCATCACCAGACCCACCCATAAAGACAGCCTTAAAATTACTAGGCATCATTATTCCAAATGGTGTTCTTTCTGTAATTCTAAGAAATATGTTGGTAGGTGTTTTATAAAAAGGCATCCATATTTTCATAATAGGATGATTAATAAAACCTTGGAAATCCCTAAAGAATGCAGGTAAATCATTTTGGAATGTGACATACTTACCAAACTGTACTGCTTCATCAAATGTACTATTACTGTGTAAAGCTTTTATATAAGCAGCTGTGGCAAGTGTTTGTGCCTTTTCATCTGGTATGCCTGCTGCTTTACTTTGTTTTAATGAATTAATTTTTGCAGTTACAGCAAGTTCTTCTATCTTCATACCTCTTGCCATTACCTTAAATACTTCATCCATAGCCACAAGTGGTCTATAGCCTTGCATACGCATCATTGCACCAAAGCCATCTATAGCCATACCTGTAACATTATTAAATGTACTAGCATCCCTATCTATGCCAAAGGCTTCAGAGCTTATGGCTTTCATATCCATATCAAGTTTTGTAGCACCATCAGTTAAAGTTCTTTCATGTATAAGTGCGTATTTACCTGCGGTAAATGCCTGCATCATATATTTAAATTGACCCATAAACATTGCATAAGCTTCTTTAGGTTTACCTTCTAAAAGCTTTTCAAATGGTTGTAATTGTAACATTGCAAATTGTCCTACAATGTTAAATGAATGTGTTATGGGATTTGACAATAAAGCTGATTGATATATTTCTGCCATTGGGTCTAGCAGATACCTACGCATTACAGAACGTTTTGCAAACTCATGTCTTGTTCTATCATTAGGTGCTCTTTCATAGAAATATAAAAGATTATCAATTGCTTCTTCACCACCATATGCTTCTAAATAATCAATAAGATTGTTTTGAGTTATGTTGCCAGAACCAAGCATAACACCTGATTGTTCAAAGACCTGGTTAATAGCACTTATTCTAGCCTTACTTGGTGATGCTGTGATTCTCATTGCTGCTAAACCACGTGCTGCATCTTCTTGAGCACTAAACAACATTATAGATGCATAACCTTCAAGACTTATGGCTTGAGCTGCTTTTGCTTTGTCTACAACAGAACCTGTTTTTCTAGCCTTTTTGATAAGACGTTCTGCTTCTAGCTGTAAGGCAACAACTGTTCTTCTAGCAGCTAAAAATTCTGCATCTGTAAAAGGTCTTTCACCAGGTGTTCTTTGTAATAACATTAGCAATGCATCTGCACTACCAATCATATTTGCATCTTTAATTATATCTGAAAAACCACGTTCACCAATTCTTATAAGCCTTTGACCTGATGCAGTAGTTATGTCTTTGTAATGCATATATGTTGCAGATATAATTTCACGTAAGGCAGCATCTGCATCTTTACCCCCACCTGTTTTAATATTTTTTAGATTAGGTACAACTACATCACCCTTATCAGAACTATACTTTGTTTTATTATTCTTTAATGGTTGTGATGTTTTAAATGTATTTTGTAGTGATACATCTTTAGAATATATTTCTAATTTTTTTAATTCATCTTGGGTTGCAGGTCTAATGTAAACCTTACCAGATTCTTCAACATTAATTAGTGGTGATTCAATACCACCTTCTTGCATCTTCTTAATGTTGTCTTCTTTTTTTTGTGCATCTTCTAATTGTTTTTGTTTTTGTTTTTTAAGAGCTTCACCTTCTAAAATATCTGGTTGTCTTATTTCACCTTTCTTTTTACCTTCTGTTTCTGTGTAATCATCAATAAGTTTCTTTGCGCCATCAATAACAGTCTTACTTACTTTTCTTCCTACATTATTAGCCATAGCAACTTGCACAGGCTTTTCTTCTATAACCTGTTCATCAACTAAATCCTTAGTAGTATTTAAATTATCTACTTCATCATTAGGTGGAATTGCCATCATCTTGTCCTTGGTTATTTGTTATTATTTCTTTACCCATCAATGCAGCAGGTAATGCACTAAACAATGCAAAACCTTTTTTGATTCTGGCTCTAAGCTCTGGTGTAAGCTCAATGATTCTTACTTTGACCCTTTCACTATTTGCTTCACTTTGACTAAATTGTGCATTGTCACTATCGAATACTTCATTGGCTGGTACTAACTCACCCTTTTCACCTATAGTTTTTTGTAATACTTTTGGCAGACCTTTATCATAAAAAGTAAATGTTGGTTTTAGATTAATCATAGGAATTGTTCTTGCATAATCTAATGTAGGTAAGACAAGGTGTGTAAGTTTTTCATCAGGGTCATTCATTACTATTTCATATAAACCCCTTTTAAGAGCTGCTGTACTTGCCTTTTCTACATTGTTTATAAAAGGTTCTTCTTGATAAATTGGTTCACCTTTTGCTAATGCATATATGCTTTCTTCAGAAACTTCTTTATGAATATTATTTTTTACCTTCATTAGTTCTAGCGTTGGTTTTAGGTAAGCAAATGCATAGACATCATCTGTGCTTATAACGTCATTCCAATCATCTATTACAGTGCGTTTGTATGGGTGGGAATTATCAGCACTTTCAAAAGCTTTTAAAAAATAATCCCTATACAAAAGCTCTGTGCCAGTTAATACATTTTCTAGATATATTTTAGGGTCTTGTTCTTGTGATGGATTTAATTGTAATTTTACTTGTGGCGGCAATTCACCATTTTTTCTATAATATTGTATAATGTAATCACCTACCTTTGCCCTATCCCTAACAGGTATTTCACTAAATTTTTTACCATCTATACGAAATACTTGTGACTTCGTAATATCCATATATTCATCCATACTTAGCTTCTGTACACTATCAGGCAGTAAGTTATAGAATTCATCTACATTATCTTGTAATGCATCATGCAAATTATCCCTAGTTACAGAGTGGGTGGTTTCAAACCTATCATCAAAATATTGCATGTAGTATTGATTCTTTGCACGAACATCATCTATACCTGGTGTTGCAGGTTCTAAGAAATTGTGTTTCTTTTTTATTGCTGTTTCTACTAAAGTTCTAGCAAGGAAAGGCCCTGAGCCATTAATATTACCAGTAACAAAAGCAGTTAAGAATTGACTAAACTGTGGTTCATCAAGTGATAACATGCTTGTTATATCAAACATTGTTTCAGGCACGTCAGCTGTAGCTTGATTATTAAACAGCACTTTAATTAGTGGGTCTTTATAAGTGCCATCCATTATTGCATTTTTATATTGAACATTGGCAGCGTTGTATTCATCTACCCTTTTTTTAGTACGCAACTGTTTGCTATGTTGTTGTGCTACATCACTTTGTATTTCAAATATTACACCAAGGTTCTTTGCATTAGGGCCAACACCTGTACTATGTGTACCAAATCTTATGTGTACAAATTCATCATCACCAAAGTGTCTACCCCCTCGAATTCGCACACCACCTGGTTCTGCTTTTTCTGCTATCTTATCAGGGTCTGTAAATGATAAGGTCATTGCATAAAAGTCATCTAGATAATCAGGGGCAGCACCTGAATATTTCATACCCATAGGTTCTGTGCCAGTGGGGTTATCAATATCTGTGTCTACATTTCTTTGAGTTGTAGCATTAATATCATAGTCAAATATATCACCAAATTCATTTTGTTGTTCTTGCGCATATTCATTTAGCCACGAAGCAAATCGTGGGTAGTCATCATATTCTACTGAATTATTAATTCTAAAATCATTCAAGGCTCTAGTAGCTTCTTCATCTTTTTGACCATTAAGGTACACACCATGTATCATTTCAGAATTACCAAATATGTAGTAACCACTCATTTCATCATATTGCCTTGGTTCATCAGACACACCATCCATTACTAAATCCATAGCAAATACATTTGGTTCATCTGAGTTTTGTGCGCCAAAGCCAATGATGTAATTTTTAAAGTTTTTATACTCAACTTCACCTGAATCCATTAGAAATTGTGTTAACACTTCATTGTAACCTTCAGGTCTGTCTTGGTAGTTTATTTCACCATAGATACTTTTTTGAGCTTCTAGCATATCTTCCTTACCAGTTTCTTCAAATTGGTCTAAAAAGACTTCTTCTGGCTGTCTGTCACTACCACTTTGTTCTGCTTTTCTTGAAACATACGCTAGGTTGCGATTCATCCACGCTTCAAACTTTCCTTTAACCTCAGGTATGTCATCTATGTAACTGTCTATGAAATTAGACATTTCAATGTTAGCACCTGGTTTGCCTACATTGTCTGACATATATTGTTCAAATGCTAAGTTGTCATAATAATCAAGCTCATGTATTTCAGCATCTAAGGTAGTATTTGTAGCAGTAACTTCACCACCTTCAACTATAGCGCCAGCTTTTCTTGTAGTGATTTGAACCTGGTTTTCCCTTATGTAATCAACTAAATCTTTTTTATCAAAAGATACATCTTGACCATTATTCTTAGCTTTTAATTCATCAATAAAATCATTAACACCAACCCACCTTATTTCATCTTCTTTAACACCCATATTAAGAAGCTGCCCTTTAATATTACCTGTATTAAGTCGTGGGCTAAGGTCTTTAGCTTTTGCTAATAGTTGACTATAGAATCCATCTTTATTTAGTTCTGTTAGTAATATGTTTTCATTTATACCTGCAGCACCTACACTTTTATCTTGGTCAATTTTAGGGCCTGTGTCTTGTTTAGTTTCACTTGTTGTATCTGTGCCTTTGACTACTTCTTCTTCTTCATCAAGAACAGCTTCTACTTTTACATTACCATCTTCTTCACCAATTGTAGCTGTTACCTTATCTTTAACATCTTTAAAAACTTCTTTACCTTTTTCTATAACCTTTGCACCAAATGGTGAGCCCATCCTTACAAATTCTTCACCTGCTATAGCACCTACTGCTGCACTTGCACCTAACTCAGGCACACTAATTTTTTCTTGTTTGTCTGCATCAACTCTAACATCTTGTTCTATGTAGTTAGCTGTAGCCGAATGCACGGCAGCTAAACCACCTTCAAACATTGCAGGTTTGCTTGTAGGTGCAAGGATAATACTTTTAAGCATAGCCTTAAAACCTGCTTTGGTGGCTTTCTTACCAGCCATTTTACCTGCTATACCAATGCCAAATGTAGCTGCACCCACCCAAGAAGTAGGGTCAAGCATTGCATAACCAAAACCTTTAGCAAAATTAAGACCACTAATACCTTCACGGTCTGCTGTTTCCATTAGATAATACATAGAAGACGCAACACTAGGTGGCATATCAAGACCTGCTGTTGCATTGAAAACCATATAAGGAAGGTTGTAATTAAACCTTAACATAAACTCTGCACCCCACTCACCCATTTCACGTGCTGTAAGTGTGCTAGGGTCATCCATACCTGCAGCTACAACACCACCTTGGTTGTAGAAATGTCTATAAAGTTGATTACTTGCAGCTAACCAGATTGGGTCTGTAAGTTCTGTGCCTTGTCTATCTTTCCTACGTGCAGCTATGTAATCATCTGATAAAGAAAAATCAGGAATCTTTGTAAAGTTACTTCTATAAATATCATATTCCATAGCAGCTTCACTGCCAGGTTCTATTCCTGCAGGATAACCTTTGTCAAAAGGCAATGGCATTTCACCAGGTGTTTCTTTTACTTTGCCGTCTACTGGGTCTGTGTACGCAAATGATTTACCTACAGACCTATTAAGCTGTGTATTTTCTAGTATGTTTAAAAATGTATCACTCATATATCACTCAAAAAAGTTAGGTAAAATATTATTAAACTTAGTCTTCTGGGCAGCATCACTTTGTATGGCTATAAGTTCTGCCATCATTTCCCTAAGAAATTTTTTTCTTTCTTGACTTGTAGATGTTGCATTGATTTCTGTTTGTACTGTTCTTTTAAACATTTCAAAATTAGCAAAGCCTTGGTTTGTTAATCTATTGGCTAACTTGTCCAATGCATCTACAGAAGCTTCTTTTAGAATCTTGTCTACAACGTCATTCTTAAATTTTTCTGCACTAAAATCTTGTCTTTTTTTAGCTGTAATCAAAGCAGATTCAATACGCCCATAGGTTTGAAGATTTGCCCTAGAAACAGATTGTGCATTAATAAGTAGATTCGCAGGCATTTTTAATGTAGCTCTTACAGCTGTTAATATTTCTTGTGATTCCTTATCACCTTTTGCCCGTAGCTTTTCATAATAAAATTGCAAATCCTTGTAGGTAAGTTTTCCATCTTTAAAATAACCAAGCAGCTTACTATAAGTTGTTGTTACAAAACCTGGTTCATTTATTAAATCTGCATCCAACAATGATTTTGTTGCGCCATCACTTTCTAATTTTATGTTTTCAAATGTTTCATCACCTTGCAGGTCAAATGTAGGGCCTACAATATCTTCCATTTCTTGTAGTGCTTTAGCACCTGCTTCCCTATCAACCTTATATATTTCAGTTATAAGGCTTCTAATCTTTGAAGTTTTAACTGTAGAATCCATTTCTTTATCAAGAATTGTGTCTATGATTGCTGCAGAGTTTACTTCAACTACATTAGTCTTAGCCTTTGTATATACATTCATAGCATTGGTTTCTGCAGTGCCACTTTTGATAACACTATCAACCATAAAATTTCTAACTTCTTCCAACCTTGTGCCGTCTTTTCTATAATACAAAAGTACATTCTGTACTTCCCTAGACATTTTACTAAAGGCAGAATTTTCTTTTGTGTATGTACCTTTTAGAACTTCAGTTATAGCAGTGCTAATGGCATTTCTTTGTACTGCCTGTCCTTGGGCTGTAGATGATGATGATAATATGTTTTTAATAATTACACCCTTTGCACCTGTAAGTATCGCTTCTTTCCATTCATCATCCATTTTACTAATGTATGATTCACTCATACGATAATTTATTGCTAATGCTTTTTTGTTTGCAATAAGTGTGTCTGTTATTTTTTTTGTTGTTGGGTTGTCTTTTTTGTTTTGTTCACGTTCATCTTCTGTGCCAAGAACCAATTTTCCATCTACAATTTTATAAGGGTTACCCATAGTGAAAAAAGTTTCTGCAAGCTCTTTGTCTGCATCCCAGGAACTAGCAAAGGCTGCCTTTTGCATTTCTAAAAATTCTGCATTATGTTTTACAGTGATGCTGTGTAGTTCACTATAGGTATGCAAACCCATTTCTGCACGGAACTTTCTTGCATATGCACCATCTTCATCATCAAACACACCTGCAAAACCACTAACAATATTTTCTAATTCTGTTTTAATTACATCAGGTTGGTTCTGTGGCAGCATAGGATTCTTATCTGCACGAGCTTTTATTTCTAATATTTTCTTTTTTGCAAGTGTAGTTAAATCTAAGTATGTTTGGTCTAAGGCAGCGTTTTTAGCTTTTGTGCCAAAGGTAGAAAAACTATCGCCTATACCAGCAAGTTCTTTTCCCATTTCAGAAGTAGCTTGTTTTATAGCTTTACTTCTTATTTCTTTTTCTTCTTTAGTTCCTTTAGGTAAATTGTATGCATCTTCTAGCTGCTGCATATTAGGTGCATTTTCCATCCCATATTCTACACCTTCAACCTTGGCAATATTGTTTGCAGCATTAATCGCAAAGGTAGTCATTTTGTCCATAGCTACTTGTAGCTGTCTATAGCCTGCAGCTTGTTCTTGCTGTTCTGCAAAATCAATTCTAGGTATTCTTATACCCCTAAGTCTTCTTTGATATGTTTCTATACGTTGTGCCATATTAAGCAACTTTCCTAAAATCAATACCTAGCATTTCATAGTTCACTGCTTTGTAGAAATGTTTGCCATAGAACACAGCATTAGGATAGAAGACTTCTACTTCATCTGCCATTACACCTACATAACGACTTGGGTTACCTAGATAACTAAATTCATATAGATTTAAATTAGTGCGTGTATCTACACCTACTTTAACAATATCTTCTTTTAGACGCCTATCACTTGTAAAACCTGCTGTTCCATATACAGAACCAGCACTAACAACACCTTCAAATACACTACCTAGTGCAGCAACCTTACCAGCTCTTTCAGCCGCTTTACCTGCACGTCTATAGTTTTCTGCCTGGTAGTTAGCCATTTGCAAGGCGATAGTTGCGTTGTCACGGGCAACAGTAAAGTCTTTGGTAGAATCATACCTAATACCTTTTTGTATTACATCTACGGGGCTTCCCGCTTCTGCAAAGTTATACCCGCCCGCACCACCTTTAGCCATTGCACTAGCCATCAATCGGTTTCTTTCCCTTAATACTTCAACACCTTGTTCCTTGTATTCTACTGCTTCACGTCTGCCTTGAATCTTTGCTTCTTCTGCTTTGGCATAATAAAGATTTCTTCTAGCCTTACCTTCATTGATTTGACCTATGCCTTTTACTACTGAACCAACTACGGCTACTGCTGCTAGTGCTGGACCGCCCATTATGAACCCCCTGTTGAAACACTATAGTCTAGTGAAAGTAATGTTAAGAAGACTGGTTGTGTTTGTGTGATTGATATTATTGCATCTGTGGAATATCCTAATATTCCTTTTTGTCTTTTAGTTCCTGTAAATGTAGAAACACCGCCACTACCTGGTATAGGAAGTGTGGTGAGGTTGACTTCTGTTCCATTTATAGCAAGGTTTTGTGACCTATATAAAATAGGATTCACATCAACTATTCTTTTCTTTTGTGCTTGAACACTAGGAACACCAGGTAATTGCAATTCTACAGGCATTGTTTCTACTACAACTTCATAGTCTAAGCCTGCTTCTACAAAGCTTGTTGGTGTGTCTGCAGTGGTTATATTACCACTAGATACAACAGAACTAGCATCAACTATATTATCCCTTATAACAGCTGCAGTTTTACCTTCTATATGTGAATGACCACCTATTGTTGTTCCACTAAAACCAGATAGGGTTTGCACAGCAGAATCGGTTGTGAAGTCATCATCAAATACTTCTACATAGTATTTTACTTGACCATTTATAGTTCTTTTGACTGTTACATAAATGGTATCTAAATCCACTGCCACATCTGTAAAAGAACCATCTGTTTGTAAAAAACTTGGTGCTACAACATTTTGTTGTTTGTTTAACATAAAAGCAGCTATACCACCTGTGAATCCAGTAGATGCAGAACGGTAACCAGTTGAGCTTTCACCATTAACAATCAACAACAAGTCACCTTCTGTTGTGTCTGTTGCAGGTCTAAGTGACATTCTTATAGGGTCAACTATCATATGTGATGAAAGCAAAGAAATATTGTTAGAAACATAGGAAAGTTCTACATCACTAAACAACATTTCCCTAAGTGTCTTACCTTGTCTTTGTATAAATAATGTGCCTGTTTCCGCCGCTGTAGGTCTTATACCTTCCTTTGACCCACGTTTTGTTGCAGATTTTAGAACAATGTTATTTGGTGTGATTGGTTCTAAGTCAGTCTGAGGTAGAAAAAACTCAGCTCCAGTTGTGAAGACCTGAAGGTCTCTACCACTACGCATACCTGTGATTGCGTTTAAACTATCGGTTTGTAAGGTAACTTTTATCGCATCATCATCCAAACCTTCTGCTGGTTTAAAATTAAATATATCTGCAACCTTAGATGCAAATAATGTAGATGGTAAAGCATAGCTGCCGCCAAAGTATAATCGTCCTTCGTGGAATGTTACTGTTCTGGGCCAACCCCTTGTGTTTGACCAGGCATCTTCAAACCCTTCTTCTAATGTCCAATCACCTGCAGCAATAGCATCTGTGCTAAAAAAAGGCACTTCTGCTTGTGCATCTACTTTTGTAGCACTTGTAAACTTAACAATCCTAGCTCTACCAAAACCATTATTAACATCTATAAATTGGTCTACCATTGCCTGGGTAAAGAAACTAGCACCAGCTGTAAGGGTGATAGTATCATCTGTTCCACTAGGTGTTATGGTTGTTGTGCCTTGTGTGTTAGACTTTGTAAATTGATGTTTAGGTGGTGTTAGCTGTATAAAACTAGCAGACCATATGTTATCTGCTATACCCCTTTTTAATTGTATAGGGTTAAAGTTTTCGTGTACTAAAAGCAATGTATCTGCAGATTGTGCAAAATTTAATTTAGTAATATCAAAGTTAGTTACACCTGTTAGTGCGCCCACATTAAAATCTAAGTAAGGCACACCGCCATTGTTTATATTATCAATAACTTGTTGGTTTTGATAAAACACAAATCTAATTGTGGTTTGTGTATTAAAACCTATAGCAGCTATCATAAAGGTTTGTGTTGTGCTAAACTCAAAAGGTATTAGAACAGTACCATTAGCTGCACCAAAGCTTGTAATGTCTTGTATAAATTTTAATCCTGGTCTTCTACTAAAGCCACCTTGTGGTTCAAACAAAACATTCTTGGCCCTAGATGCACCTGCATAATATTGTTGTATATCAATTCTACCCCTAATTAAGGGGTCAATTTCACCAACAGTAAAACTAGCTTGATACCTTTTGACTGAGCTCACGACCTAACATCAGTAAGCATATACTGCCCTATAATAGAATTGTTTTGTCCTGATGCATCTATATTCATAGCTTGTCTTAGGTAGCCGCCACGACCACTTTCAGAATCCATACCTATAGCAACTTGTCGCCAATATTGTGACTTGGTAACTTGGTCTGTAATAACTTCTGCTAAATGCCAGGCAACTTGGTAAACTAATAGCTGCACAAAATACTTTGGCATAGCACCTTCACTAATTGCTTTTTGATAATCTATATGTATTTCGGTAGCTTCTGTCATTAGAACTTGATAGCCACCTGTTGATTGCCCTAATTCAAAACTTGTAATTAGTGGCCCACCTGGTGATGATGTTGTTCTTACTGCACGTGGAACATTATTTATCATATCATTAGGCATACGATATTGATAAGTCCATTCATTTTGTGGGGTAGCAGAATCCCGTACTAGCTGTACTTTTGCTAAAGTAAATGACCAAGGGTATAAACCAAAGGTCAGCATCTTAATTTCTTCATACATTTGACTACATGCATTAGCTTGTAGTGTTCCATCATTCATTGATGTAAAGCCATCACTACCTAGAAGTAATAAAGCTTTGTTACAAATTGTTACATCAGTGTCACCTTGTGCCATATAACCTTCTTTCTAGTAGGGTGGGGGGTTTTAATTACCACAACATATACCCCCCACACCACTTTTAAACCATTAGTCAGAATCTGTTTGACTAATAGTTGTGCCATCTGACACATCAACCACAGTACCTGTATTCGAAACGACTGTGTGTATAGATTGTGTCATGGTTCCTCCTGTAGACCCATTCACAAAAAGAATGTCACCTACAGCAATAGTAGCAGCTACATCATTGAAGTAGCCTGAAGCTCGAACAGTTGCCTGCGTATCAGTTGTAGTGTACGCAAACATTTGTGGAGCTGTGCCTTTTTTAGACTGTCCACCAATCGGATTCCAGCCATCCATAGAAAACGCCATATTAAATACTCCTTCTAGCTTTCGTCACAAACAACATCAACAATGCCATCTGTATCGATTGCAGTTGCCGCCATTGAAAGTTTCGCTGTTACCAGAAAACTCGTCTTTTCTGGCACATAGTTAATTTCAGTGCTTGGGGCCATAGCCACTGCACAACCTACTGCTGACTTATGAAAAGCAAAACAGGTACGGTCATTCGTAGCCAATGGTAAGCCACCTTCGTCGCGGTCACCTATAGAAATAAAGGTGAACCCGAGAACAGAGTTGATTTCCCCATTTACGAGAGCACGGACATTTTGGTAGTCACCACTAATAGCTCTTTCGTCTGATAGAAGACCTGCGATATTATTCGCATGTGTGACAAAAAATCTATCTGTTGGTGGTACATTTTTAGCATCTAGAGCTTTCTTAGCTGCAAGAATTTTTCCTACATTAAGATTACTAGCCGCCGCATTTCCTGTGGTCACCACAGTTTTTGCCACGGTAGAACCAGCTGTGGCTGCATTGATAGCGTCAATGATTATCTGGTCTTGCCTGCGACCAATCGCTGACCCCACTACAGTTGCCAATTCTCTACGCTCGTCGAAGTTAATTTTAGTCTGCAAAAAGATGTCACTATACTCTGATGCGACAAAATCAGACATACTAACTGACACAGATGTGAACGCTGTATTAAGCGGCACCACGTCTGTACCAGGATTTCGCAGGGTTGCCTGTCCTTTTCCAATCTTTGGAAAATTGACTGTATTCCCTACAACACCCGTACGCATTCTACAGACATTTTGTAGCACGGCATTCCCTTGGTAGGCTTGATGCACTTCGCTATCAAAAAGCTGAACAAACGCTGGGCTTAGATTTGCGGTTGTTGTCATAAGATAAACTCCCTAATTTGACAGTTAAGTTAATCGCCATCAGGTTATTGGAATAATCCAGCCTGCACTTCACAATAACGTTTGTGCAAACGGTGTATTTCTACACGCCAGATTAGCTCCCAAAAAAAGAGAGTTATTAATCCCCTTTAAAATACATTACAAACTGCAACTTGTAAAACAATTTTTAACCAACAGCAGCTTTGTTGCCATAATAGTCTTCAAATTCTTTCTGCACATCATTGGTATATTTCATATCATTACCATACCTAGGGTCATTCATTTTGCTTTGTGCATAGCGTTTAAATTCTTCCTGTGACATTTTAGGGTCAGGTGAAGTAGCAACTGGTATAGGTGTATTGTCACCTGACATACCCCTTAATTTTTGTAGAATCTTTGCACCACCTGCATAGTCACCAAAACCATAAAGTTCTGCTCTTTCATCTTCAGTAAAGATTTTTTTAGAAACCATGCTATTAATCCAATTTTGATTAGCAGTAATGATTTCTTGTGCATTACCACCAAGAATCTTCATTTCTTCTTCTCTGCTAGTTTCTTCTGTTTTTGCTGCATCACCTGCCATTTCTATAACAGAAGTCAAAACTTCATCAACACCAGCTTGTGTCATATTCTGTTGTTTAGCAGTTGCTAGAAATTTTTGTAGCAAAGGGTCATCTTTTTGCACACCTGCTTGTTCAGCAACGGTTAATTTATAACCGTCCTTTGGCACATTGTGGTCACCCCTATGAAACTTTTTTTCTAGTTCATTTAGACTTTTGTACGTCCCTTCGAGGTCTGGGCCTTCTTTTTCGTCCCAGAACTTTTCTGGGATGTAGTCTGGTCTAAGGTAGGTCTCACCATCATCACTTCCTTCTTCTTCAGTGGAAACAAGGTGAGGAATACTTTCTTGGTCTTCTGGCTTAGTTTCTTCAGTAGTTTTAGGAACTTCTCCCATAAGACCTTGAGCTTCTTCAGTATTAGCTTGAGTGTTTTCATTCTGATTTTCTTCCATTTTTATTCCTTTTGATTCTTTGTTGGATTTCCCTAATGATTGAGTTTTGACCTTCCCTTGCATATCCAAAAGAAGGGTCAGCACCAGGTGTCCAACAAGGCTGGTCTAAGGTTAATGATATGAGATGTTCTAACACTTTCTGACCAGCATCAGTGCTAAAACATCTGTTATATAAAAGGTCAAGTGATTCCTGTTCTGAAACATTATGAATCCTAGTAACATCTGCACTAGAGTTCACACCATCCCAGCCTGGTGTATTAATTGACCTAATCTTTTCTGCTTCGCGAGCCATATTATCCTACTGCTTCCTGTAATGGTGGTTGTTCTTCACCACCTTGTTCCATTTGCATTTGTGCTTGTTGTTGAGCAGCTTCTATCATTTGCTGTGCAATTTGTTGTCTTTCTTCTGGTGTTGTTCTTATTTCACCAGGCACACCAAGAAGGTCTGCAATGTAATCACCTGCTTTTTCTAGGTTTATTAGTCCTTGTGCTGCAGGCCCAAAAGCAGAAGTCATTTGTATGTATTGCATTACAGAATTAACTTTGTCAGCATTTCCCGCTAATGCTAATGGACTAACAGGTATTACTTGTACCTGAAGACCATTAACTTTTAGCGGCAAGTCTATTATCCCTTGTTCATCCATAATTTCTAATGTTCTTTTAACTATTGGATGCATACATTCATTTATTAATCTACCAAACGCAGCACCTAGGTTTTGTGATAGCTGCTTCATTCTTTCCATAATTTCTGTTGCAGAACGTGCAGACATTGTATCTGGTGGCAATTGGTCATCTAATAACATTTGTTTGATTGACATTCTTAGGTCTTGTAATTGTATTTGCGATAGCTGTACATCACCTGACCTTTGCAATGGTAACAATGATGCACCCCTAGGCCCACCATTGGAATTCACAGGAATGATACTACCTGGTTGTATTGATATTGTTTGTGGATTTAGAACACCATCATCTACTGCAGTGTACACCCCACCAATACTAAGTGATGCATTTTTAAGAGCTAGTTCTTTTGTTTTGTTGCAGGTAAGAATATCAGGCAGTGCAAATAATACAGGCCCCCTACCATATCTTTCACCACTAGCTTTCATATATCTAGCAATAACCCAAGGAAAGCTTTTTAGATTTCTTTTAACTAATTTGTGTTCACCTTCCATAGTCATAACACAATAATACATCTTACCATCATTGGTATATGTGGCTTCTAATAATTCTACTTTTTTAGTTACATCTTCCCTATATTTCCTAGTTAATTCGTCGGGTATAACAATGTCAGGAAATTCTTGTTCTAATACATTGTAAGGTCTTTTCATCTTTCTATAGACTGTATTGACTTGACCATTAGGCCCTTCTTCAAAACACACATGAAAGGAAGGAATAGGTGTGAACCGAATTGGGGAAGTATCATCATTACTTGGCTGCACTAACATACACCCAGTGCCAACAGCTAGGTCTAATAAAAATTCACCAATAGCCAAGTCAAACCCTGATGTTCTAAGAATCTGAAATAACTTTTGTTCATAAAAATCTAGTGTTCTTTGTAGTTCTACTTTTCTTTCTTCTGGAATATCGTTACCAGGAACTAGGCGGCACCAGTTTGATTGAGGAGGAAACAAAGAGCTTTGTATTCTATTAGCAAAGCGATTGGTGCTGTTTTCAGCGGTGCTGTCAAAGACTTCATCACGTTTGCCTGTTCCTGGTGTGTCTTGTTCATAGTAGCCATCATATAAATTCCTATCAGGAAGTGCGAATCGGTAACATTTTTCGTAAATACTTCGCCAATGGTCTTTATGTGTTTCAGCTGCTTTGAACCTTTTTTTAATTTCTTTTATAGTTAATTCAGCCATTATGTACTTGCCTTTCCTGATTTCTTATGACGGTTGGCAAAGTTTCTAGCTGCTTCAACAGAACCAAAACCCCAAGCTTTAAGAGCTAGAGCTTTCCTAGTAGGTGTCCCGTCTTCATTTTTCATAGGCCCCTTCATTCCTGCAAACCTAGCAGCAAATGATACACGGCGTGAATCTGTTCCTGTTTTTTGTGGGCGTTTTAGATTTGCGCCTTCAGTTCTTTTGAAGTGGTCTCTTCCTGCCTGGTTAAGACCACCACTAGGATTTTGATGTGCTTTTTTTACCATATGCCTTTTGCTTTTCTAAACGTGTATCAGATTCCTTGTGTACTTCTTCAATGTACTTAGGATTCCTAATGAACTTGCGTTTAGGCTTTTTGACAGCCATTTCATTAGCCCATCTTTTGATTAGTGTTAATATTCCTAGGATTTCTACCTGCTGACGGCCCTAATGTCTTTTGACCAACATTACCACGCTGGTTTCCATCTTCACGGTAATCTGTCATAAGAACTGTACCCATTCCTTTTTTGGCACGGTTCCTTGCAGCAAACCTTTTGTTTTCACGTCTTTTATCATCTTCTGCTGCCTTTTCACGACGTGATAGTGTGTCATCAACAATTGGTGGTGGTGGTGGTGGTGCTTTTGGCGACCGAAAAATAGAACCCATATCAACTCCTTGCAAACATATAATAATCTATTCCTTCTGGTCCGTACTTACGTAACAGTCCTTCATTCTTAAAATAACATCTTTCTGCCCATCTGCGAGCCAGAGCATTTTGTGAGCTGACCACTATTTGTAATCTATTCATACTATGTTTGCTCATAGCATAGTCAAAAACTTTCAAAGAACTTCTATGAAATGGTATGACATATTCCTTAACTTTTTCTGTTGTTGGAAGTAACCAGGCTTCATAAACTCCATTCCAAAGAAAGGTAAATCCAAAACAACAAACAACATTTCCAAATGCTAAACCTGTAAATGCAGTGCCATCCGTGTAATAGTCTGAAATTTGTTTTGCATAATTTTTATAATACTTGTGCCAAGCTTTATCATGTTTGTTAAGCTCTAGCATTTCCATATGGTATTGATTAAATTCTACAATCTTATAATCACCACCATACCCAAGGCTACATACCTTGTTTAGTTCATCAGCTGAAAACATTAAAATCAAACGCCCCTTTCAATGGCTGTTGTATCTTGGACATAGGTCTTCTTGTCATTCCTTTGTGTTCACCACCACCAAGAAATAAATAAGCTGCACTATCCGCAATGTGTGAATGTTCATTTTTATTTGGGGTGTCTCTGTAGCGTTCTGTACCACCTGTACCTATCTGCACCCTTTTAAAATGATAACCACCTGCAAGTGCTTTTCTTAAACGTATGCAAGATTTATTAATTAAAAAACCTGGGCGTCCTTCTATAAGCCTACCCATAGGCATAGCCATAGCTTCGCGACGTGTTCTAAAATCATTTGTATGTGTTGGTCTTGCCAAGATTCCGTGTTGTTTTAGATGGTCAAATGCTGTTGATTCAAATATCTGGTCTCGAGCCATACCAGCAGGGTCACCATAAGTTATAACTTCATGACCACTATAATGTTGGTCAAGCATAGATTTTAAACTGGTAACAAATCTATTTAGACCCATATCAAAGGTTACTAACTCGTGCAGCACATGCCATCTGCCGTTCGGCAATCTTTGGGCGAAAGTTGCTGCAGGAGTTAGACCAAAGTCAAGACCAACTATAACAGGTAGATTAGGTGTGATTTCTAAATCTTCAGCCATAAGTGTATCATCATATTCTGACCAAACAGGCTTACCTTCTTGCACATAAGTATATTGACCTTGTGCATAACATTTTATCCAATCGGCATTCTTGCCGCCTAGCAATTGGTCATAATACCCATCAACTAGGTTATGCAAATTTTCTGCTTTAGGGTTTGTCTTCCACCATTTTCCTGCTTGAAAAATATATCCTTGAGCTTCTGGCATATCATCAGGCAATTCATCTAATGGCACAGGCAAGACCCCACCTGGTTGTTTAAAAAATTTCCAAGCAAATCTTCCTGTTGGTCTATCCTTTTCTGCAAGACGATAATACCAATGGTCATCATCCATAGGGTTAGTGTCTAAAATTATTCCGCGCCACGTTGGGCCACCATCTGCTTTACTTGGGAATCTACCTACCCTATGCGACAAGCCTTGTATAACTGCGACTGGGAGCTCTCGTGCCTCATTGACCCAAGCACCAGTGAGTTCTAAAGAAAGTAATTTTCGCACGTCTTTTTGGTCATCCAACGCAAGAAAAATTATTTCAGTGTCTATTCCCGCGGCACCATCACGGCTTGGCAATTTTATATGATGGGTAATAGGTGGTGCATATTTTACAGGGCCATACACATTTTCTGGTACAACTTCCAACCAAGTCTTTAGTGTAGTGGTTCTAAGCATTGGATGTGTATTTCTAACAATAGCAAACCTAGAATATTTAATACCGTCACGTGGACTAGGTTTTTGCTGGATTGCACGTTTTAAAATTTCACTACAACAGGCATAAGATTTCCCGCTACCTACTGGACCCATCAAGCCACGGACAAAGCTGCCGTCTTGCAAAAATTTTGCAACTGTCGGACTGCTAGAAAAATCAAAACTAAATTTATTCATTTTTCTTATCCTTGTCTTCTGGCATTACCATTTCAATATTCAATACACTAGGTTTATCAATTTCCTTTTCAGGGTCAAGTAAACCTGCAGATTTTGCTAACATATTGGCAACACGTAATTTATCTATTAGCTCTACTTCAAGTTGGTCGCCCGCCGCAGATGGGCGCACAGTGATTTTTTTTATTGCAGCTAAAGCATGTTCTGGAATTGTTTCGGGATTCTTAACCACAACTTTCCCGTCTTTCCAATCAACAATATCTGTAATCTTAACTGCAAATAAGCCCATTAGAGCTTCTGCAAGTGCATCACGATTATCGTAAATCAACTGCGACCCACGTAATCTTTTTTTGATTTCACCTACACCACCAAACCTATCTAGCGGCGGAACAACCCTTTTTGTCATATCAATACCTGTTGCCTATGGTCAGTAGTTAATGGCTTGAATTCAATGTCCACCAGGAAGTATGAACCCTTACCAAACTTACTTTTGATTAAATTTTGTGGTCTATCTTTATTAATCTTGTAAAGATTCGCACAGGTTTCTTCATCTAAAACCATACATTGCTTGTTGTAAGTTATTTCTAACCCACCTTTCCCCATACCAAGCTTTAGATGAATGTCACGGACAGAAACAAATTTATTCTGCCAAAGCTTTTTTATATCTACTTTGACCATTAGTTACCGCCTGTGAATTGATTAGCACTATCATTGTTGTTGTCATCTTGTTCAAATAGTGTGAACCAGACTTCACCCTTGCCATCAGGCAAAGGTAAGGCATCAAGTTTTACCCTAATACCCTTTTCATTTGCAAAAGCACGACCAAGTTTTATCCATATTGGCTTTTCACGTCCTTCTACTTCTTTAGCTTGAGCAACATTATATTGTTTTTTCATAGCTTATCCTTTCTTTAGTGAATCCCCTGGAAATATTTTTGTGACATACATACCCTATAGTAGCCGAGCCAGGGGGGGTAAGGTCACTTTTTCTACCACCACACACGTGCTGTACCTGGTGTATAGAAACCTTTGCCATAGTAGGCGTAAACTTTTCTATTGTTCCTTTGATAACTTTACACATAATCATCTTGGCAACTTCATCCTTGCTGCCATCATCTTTACAATAGCTTGTGCATCCATTGGTTTACCCTTGTTCTGCTTCATCCTTACAAAGTAAAGCAAGGAATGTGGTGCAGGTTTATGGTTCTTCTTCATCTTGTCTAGCAATCTATCTGCAACATCTTCAAAGATAGCTTTATCCATTAATGATAGTAGGTCTTTGGCTATGTCCATCTGCCTGAAGTCATAGCTCCAAGGTCTTCCATAGTGCTTTTGGACTAATCCTGCATAGATTTGACATATTTGCTTACAATCATTTTCACTTATATTATCTTTATATGTTAATCTATTGTAGTTATTTACTAGCTGGGGTTTGTTATCAGGTACAATGTCCACCTTGTTTTTATTACTATTACAATCCCCATCTTGTACAAGCCCCACATTGTTTCCCACAAACTTATCCACAGAGCTTCCATTGATAAACTCTAGGGTTTCCTTGGCTTCTAGCTGTTCTACCTTTTCATCCTTGTGTGTTCTTTTCATACTATCTTGTATCGTTTTGGTAGGGTCATAAACCACACGCCATATTGCACCCTTCTTACCATAGGCACGACGTACATCTTGATTCCTTATCTTTTCTAAATATCCCCATTGAATGAGCTTGGTCATATGATGTGATATGGCTTGTTGACTACATTGACATATGTCTGCAAGTGTCTTTTGATTTGTAAAGAATGTGCCTGTAAATGATGATGCATGTGCTGAACAAACACCTAGCACACGAAAGGTCATTGGGTATTGGTTGAATCTATTATCAGCATAAGACCTTGCAGGTAAAATACAATGTGAACCAGGTGCTTGATAGTCACCATTAGGTGAATCACGTAATGGGTCAGGTGTGAGTTTACTTTTCTTCATACCACACCTTATGTATTCTTCTACCAATGAAGTTCATAACAGGAACTGCCATTGAATTACCTAGTGCTTTGTATCTAACACTATCACCTGCAACCTTGCCCTTAAATTGTATCTTTGTGAAGTCATCAGGAAAGCCTTGCAACCTTTCACACTCTTTGGGTGTTAACCTTCTTATACCCTTTGCATCATTCAAACCTGTACCTTGGTCAGGCTTGGCACGTAATGTAGGTGTATGGTCTTTGGTAGGTGCAGCACCAAACTGTCCTGCGTCGTGATTGAAAGCTATGGTATGTGGTTCTTGTGAATCTAATGTGAACATCACATCATCATTCCAACCTTTACCATTGCAATGTCCTTTACGAGTTTGTGAATTTTGCACTGCAATTAAATGTGACTTGACACTTTGGTGGTTTAGTTTTTGGTTACCACAATCTGTATCAAGTGGTGCAATCACATCAGGATTAGCAACAAGTTTACTTTCATCATCAAAGCCAATACCAAATCTATCCCTTGCCCTAAGTGTACCTGCAACTTGATTAGGTTGTGCCACTACTTGGTCAGGATTGTTGTAACATCTATTGTAACCTGCCTTTAATGTTGGTGCGACCAACCCACCTGCACCGCCACCATTGTTACCACCTTGGCTTGGCAATGTACCAAAGGCATCATTGGTATCAAATAATCTATCGCCTTGATAACCTGTAGTGTCTATAGCTTTGCTGCTTCTATCTTTAGTAGTGTTTCTAGTTGTTGTGGTAGGGGTTTGCCCCTCTTCTCTGCACGGTCTAGGATGCCACGACATGCTTTGGGTGATAGGTAATAACGCGTTGGCACAATCCCATCTTCTAGAACCTGATGAAGCGAGCACAAAGACCCGCCTTCTTCGCTGGGCCAATCCGAAGTATTGGGCGTCCAAGACCCGCCAAGCGGCTGTCCTTTGCGGCCCATGAACCACACCTGAGTAGCTCCATCCTTCCCTTGTTGGGTTGATGGGTGTATCACTTCCACATAATCCTGCCAGGAAAGTTCCGAAGGCATTGTCTTCTGTGGACAAGACTCCTGGTACGTTTTCCCATAGGATTGTTGCACCTTCTTGTCCAGCATCATATCGAATATTGTCAATTGCATTTGCTAACCTTATAAATTGTAACGATAAGTTACCCCTGTCATCTGTTAATGATTTACGCAAACCAGCTATTGAGAATGACTGACAAGGTGTGCCACCCACTAGCAAGTCTGCGTTGCCAATCCAATCCATATCTTTTAGTTCAGTGAAGTCACCATACAAAGGTACGTTTGGATAGTAGTGTTGTAGAACTGTCCTTGGAAATTCTTCTATCTCAGAAAAGGCTAGAGCTTCCCACCCTAGTTCTTTCCAAGCCATTGAACATGCTTCTATCCCACTACACACACTAATATATTTCATAGCCAACCCATTTCTTTTAGTGACTTGGCTTCTTGGATTAGTGATTGTTTAATGAATGCATACATTACAAACAAAGAACCTTCACAAGACTTCAAGATTTGTTGTGCTGCCTTTTGTCCGTGAAGTATTGTGGTGTGGTCTCTATAATTACAAGCCCTACCAATTTGTGTAAGGCTGTCACTACTTAGTTCTTTACATAAGTAATATACTATAAATCTTTCCTGACTATACTCACGACGATTAGCCATAAGAATATGCACAGGAACATTTAAATATGTAGAAGCAGCAACAACTATCCTTTCACTAGGTATGCTGAACGACCAACTGGTATTTCTTCTATGGTCACACCAGGGTACAGAGCTTCCACTAACTTTTTCTTCAATCGATATGTTGGGGTCTTCATTCCCTTCACATCTTGAACTACTTTGCATGTTACTTCATCCCCTTCCAATTCAAATTCAAAGTCAGCAATGTAGGTACAAATCTTTTTACCATTGACAACACAAGGAAACTTAGGATGCACAACCAGGTTCTTAATCTTGCCTGCTTGTAACATTGGTAGGATGATATACTTGTAATGGTTTGCTTCAGCTATGCTATCAAACTTGTACCCATCTAGTTCTACTTTCCTTGCTTTGTATTTAGTCATAAGTTTCTATCCACATTACTAACATACAACGATAGATGAAATTTTTTATCTGTAAAGGTGAGCAAATAAATAATTTAATGCTTGTATATAGAGCAAAGATAGAATATATATAGAAGATAAGACAATATTAACCACAACATAGGAGTACAAAATGTCTTTAAATAAAAATCTCTTACAAGAGTATCGTAATAAAATCCAAGCCAAGCTAGATGAACTAGACTTGGATGTGGAACTCAACATAGGTAATTGCAGCTATGGTGAATCCCACGCCACATTCAAACTTGAACTTCAAGTCAAGGGTGGTGATTCCAAAATAATGTCAGACCTTAAACAAATTAATAGGGTAAGAAACTATGACCTTGATAAGATACACATTGATGGTGTGCATCACTTCAAGCTTGTAGGTTGGAAGTCAAGGGCAAGGTCAAAGCCTTTTGTTGTTCAATGTCAAAAGTCTAAATCACAATATGTCATTGATGAAAAGACTTGTGATAGATGGTTCAAGAAACCTAGTGACAATAAAGAAGTGGGTAACCTTACCCTTGTTGAACAAAACATAATGAATGGTAACTAATGAAAAAAATTTCATTAGAAAATCTTAGAGAAGAATGGGAAAACTTCTTAGTTCTTCAAGAAGAAAAAGGTAAAGTGTTTGTCCTAAAGGTTAGGGAAACACAAGTAGTCTACAACCATTATGCTGTTAAAGGTGTAGACAAAGAAAGTGCTATAAGTATCTTCAAGAACAAAGACTTTAGAAGACTATGCACTAAGGTAACAGAACCACATTACATTCAAGATGTGGAAGAAGTTGAACAAGTTCTTACAGC
>CEPA01033189.1_pt1 | contig 33239 bp, 35 predicted proteins | sample 356241 | NCBI WGS metagenome assembly CEPA01 (sample SAMEA2620542, study PRJEB7988) | marine metagenome | biome: marine biome (ENVO:00000447); feature: surface water layer (ENVO:00002042); material: "saline water (ENVO:00002010), including plankton (ENVO:xxxxxxxx)" | depth 5 m
GGTGCTTATATCATGGGCCCTGAAGTGTTTGAGCTTGAAGAAAAATTGGCTGACTATTGCGGAGTAAAACATGCTATTTCATGTTCATCTGGTACAGATGCACTGCTAATACCTTTAATGGCTTGGGGTATAGGTCCAGGAGATGCAGTATTTACAACACCTTTTACTTATGTTGCAACTGCAGAAGTAATTTCTATTATCGGTGCAACACCTATTTTTGTTGATGTATATGAATCAACTTACAATATCGACTGTGATAAGTTAGAAATTGAAATAAATAAAGTTATCGAAAAAGGAGAGCTTAAACCAAAAGCAATAATACCTGTAGATTTATTTGGATTGCCTGCACGATATAGACTGATTGATAAAATTGCCAAAAAATATAATCTGAAAGTCATTGAGGACGCAGCACAAAGTTTTGGAGGTTCTATTAGGGATAAAAAAGTTGGTACTTTTGGGGATATTGCTGCAACATCATTTTATCCAGCTAAACCTCTTGGTTGTTACGGTGATGGAGGAGCAATTTTCACAAATGACGATAATTTGGCAGAGGAGTGTAAAGCTATTAGAGTTCATGGAACAAAGAAAGATAAATACAATAGTGAAATGATAGGTTTGAATGGAAGGTTGGACAGTATGCAAGCTGCAGTTTTACTTGAAAAACTTACAATTTTTGAAGATGAGCTTGAATTAAGAAATAAGGTCGATGCTTTATATAGACAATACTTAAATAATGCTCAATACCACCCTAATGAATATGAATCTGCGCACGCTATTTTCTCAATTACTCTTGCCGAAAGAGATCAAAGAGATAAATTAATTAATAGGCTATCTAAATCAAATATACCATCCGTTATTTACTATAAGTTTCCTATACATTTAATGAAAGCATTTTCCTACTTGAATTATGATGATGGCGACTTGCCGGTATCGGAAAATCTATCAAAAACTATTGTTAGTTTACCAATGCATCCTTATCTTGAATCCAATCAAATTGACCAAATAGTTGAAGCTATAAAAATAATCAAATGAAGTACATAGTCACAGGTGGGGCAGGGTTTATTGGAAGTAACCTAGTTGATTTGTTAATTAAAGAAGGTCATGAAGTACATGTCATTGATAATTTCTCATCAGGGAAAAAAGAAAATTGCAATGATCAAGCAAAATATTTCGAACTAGATATTTCTGAAAAATCAAATTTTAAAAATATTATAAATATTTTAAAGGAGTCGGATGGAGTGTTCCACCTTGCAGCATTGCCTAGAGTCCAAGAGTCTATTGAAAATCCATTAATTTTTGAAAAAAACAATACACTAAGTACAATAAATATATTAAAGGCTTGTGCAGATGCTGGAGTAAAGCGATTAGTTTATAGCGCTTCCTCATCTGCTTATGGAAATTCTATTAATCTTCCTTCAAAAGAAGAAGATCCAATTGATCCCATATCACCCTACGCTATGCAAAAGTACTATGGTGAAGTTGCTTGTAAGATGTTTGCTAATGTATATGGTTTAGAAACTGTTTCTCTTAGATATTTTAATGTTTACGGAGAGAGACAAAGCCTTGAGGGTGCTTATGCTTTAGTAATGTGTATTTTTGCTAGACAAAGGTTAAATAAGGAGCCTTTAACAATAAGGGGAGATGGAGAACAAAGAAGAGACTTCACGCATGTTATGGATATTGCTCGAGCTAATCTACTAGCGATGACTTCTCAAAAAGTAGGAAAAGGAGAAGTTGTTAATATTGGTAATTCAGATAATAGATCTGTGAATCAGATTGCTGAAATGATTGGTGGACCAACTATTAATGTTGACCCAGTTATTGAACCGCGAGAAACTCTTGCAGATAATTCTAAAGCTAAGAATCTTTTAGGATGGCAACCTCAAGTCATTATTGAAGAATGGGTGCCAAAGTACAAAAAAGAATTAGGAATCTAATGTCAAAGAGAATTTTAATAACCGGAGGAGCTGGTTTTATTGCTCATCATCTTGTTGAAAAAATATTAAAAACAACTGATTGGGAAATTATATCTTTAGATAGATTAGATTTTAGTGGAAATTTAAATCGGATTAACGAAGTAGTTTCCTCTTTTCCCAATAAAGAACATAAGAGAGTAAAAATTATTTACCATGATTTAAAGGCTCCATTAAATCCTGAGATAAAAGCTGCAATAGGAGCAGTTGACTATATTGCTCACTTAGCTGCAGGATCGCACGTTGATAGATCTATTCAATTCCCTTTAGAGTTTGTAATGGATAACGTTGTAGGAACAACAAATATTTTAGATTATGCACGAAATTTAGATAGTCTAGAAAAATTCGCATATTTTAGCACTGATGAAATTTTTGGTCCGGCACCACATGGGATAAATTACAAGGAAAATGATAGATACAACTCTACAAATCCCTATTCAGCTTCGAAAGCAGGTGCTGAAGAGTTAGTTGTTGCTTATGAAAATACATATGGTATACCTTCGTTCATTACTCACACAATGAATGTATTTGGGGAAAGACAAAATCCCGAAAAATATATTCCAATGGTTATCCAAAAAGTTAGAGATGAAGAGCTTGTTACAATTCATGCTAATAAAGAAAAAACAGTGGCAGGTTCCAGACATTATATTCATGCTGAGGATGTTTCTAATGCATTGATGTTTTTATTTGATATTGACCTATCATCATTAACAATTGATAAAACTGGGGCAAAATGTCATAAGTTTAATATAGTAGGCAAAGACGAAATTGATAATTTACAATTAGCACAGTTCATTGCTGACTTCCAAAATAAAAATCTTTCATATGAGATGGTTGATTTTCATTCATCAAGGCCTGGCCATGATCTACGTTATTCGCTAGATGGAACAAAAATGAAAAAGCTGGGGTGGAATCCGCAATCCGCTTATGAGAGACTTGAAAAAACAATAGATTGGACTTTAAAAAATGATAGATGGCTTAAAATATAATATTTGTAAAAAATCATTTATCGACTAAATTACATTTATGAAAAATTTATTAGCACTCATTCTATTTTCAATCTCAACAATCACAGCTCAAGTATCAGTCTCAGATTTAGAAAGATTAAGTAACAATCAATTAGATGTTTTAAGATCCGAATTGCAAAATTCACTAAAACCAACAGATATAAGTAATGAAAATAAAACCTCCAATCTTCAACAAATAAATATTTCTCCTAAACCTTTGATTAAAACTAATGATTTTTTTGGTTATAATTATTTTGATAAGTCTATTAGTTTTTTTGATAATATACCTACTCCAGTTGATTTTCAATTGGGTCCTGGAGACAACGTTACATTATCTTTGTGGGGCGAAACTAATTCAAGAGAAAATTTTATAATAAATAAAGAAGGTCTTATTTATTATAAAAATATTGGATTTATTAATATCTCAAACCTGACTCTAGATGCAGCTGAAATAGTTTTAAAGGAGCAGTTATCAAAAATATATTCAACGCTTGATGATGGATCTACAAAGTTGATGCTAGAATTAGGAAAATTGAGATCGATTAATGTATTTTTTTCAGGAGAAGTTAAGAATCCGGGCGTGAACCTAATACACCCGTTTTCAGATGTTTACGCTGCTATTATCCAGTCTGGAGGAGTAAGTGATACAGGCACATTAAGAAATATACAGATAATACGTTCAGGTAAAATTATTGATCAGATAGATTTTTATTCTTTTTTTATCAATGGCAAAAATAATTTTTCGAATGTCAAACTATTGGATGGTGATGTTATACACATTCCTGTTGTTAAAAATAGGGTTCAAATAGTGGGAGAGGTTGTCAGGCCAACATTTTATGAATTATTAGATAACGACACACTATCAGATTTAATTGGTTTCGCAGGAGGACTAAAAGCACTATCGAGCGATAAGGTAATAATAAGAGAAGTTACACCAATGGAAATTCGCCAAAACAACGATTCTGCAAAATTGGGTCTCATTTCTAGCTTAAAAGAATCGTCAAAGAAGACTTTAAGAAATGGAACTAAAATTACAATTTTGCCTATTGCTGACAACGATACAGACGTAACTGTTTTAGGAAGAGTAACTTTCCCAGGTAATTATCCATACATGAATAATTCCTTGAAAGATGTATTAGATTTAGCTGGGGGATTTGATGATCCAATTTTCAGAAAAACAATTGTTGATGAAATACTAGTAATGAGACGTGACGAAAATCAATTGTATTCCAAAGAAATCAAAGTTCAATACGCTGATGCCGAAAGTTTTCCTTTAGAGGTGAATGACAAGATTTTAGTTTATGAAAATACTAATTATGACAGAAACAATACTTATAGAATTAAAGGTGAAGTTTTGAGACCAGGAGTTTATCCTCTAAATAAATCAACATTAACTTTAGGAGAGGCTATAAATTTAAGCGGAGGAATAACAGATATAGGCTCTATAAATAGTATTAGTATTTCTAAAGAAATTGATATTATTAATGAGGATGGTGTCAAATCAAAAGTCCAAGACCTAGTTGGTAATATCAATTTAAACTTTCAAATATCAGATAGAAACATAATTACTGTTCTTCCGAAAACAAATGTTGTCAAAGTTGATGGTAACGTTTACAGTCCTGGCTTCATTGGTTATAGTACAAGAATGTCTATGAGAAAAGCAATTGAATTAGCAGGAGGATATAAACCTAATAGTTTAAAAAGAAATGCTTTTGTTGTTAGAGCAAACGGGGAAATTGAACAAGCACAAATCTTAAGAGGAAGAGCAAAAATGGTATTTCCTGGTGATAAAATTTTTGTTCCAGTTGATCCTGATCCAGACGAATTTGATATATCTTCATTTATCTCCAACTTCTCAAGTACTTTAGCAAATATTGCTGCAATACTTATTATAATTGATAGAAACAATTAGTGAAGCTAATACTTTTACGACATGGCGAAAGTCAGTGGAATCGAGAAAATAGATTTACTGGCTGGGAAGACGTCCCTTTAACGGTTTCAGGAATCAGTGAAGCAAAATTTGCGGGTCACCAGATTCATAAAAAAAAAATTATTATTAATTCTTTATTTACATCTCAGCTACAAAGAGCTATGCATACAGCTCAAATTGTTGCAGATACAATACATTTTAATAGGCAGGATATAAAATATGATTGGAGATTAAATGAACGACATTACGGCTCACTACAAGGCCTAAATAAGTCCCAAACAGCTGCTAAGTATGGGGAGCGTCAAGTTCAAATATGGAGGAGAAGCTTTGATGTATCACCTCCTAGGTTAGATTTTAATGACAAAAGACACCCCAGGTTCAATAAGAAATTTTCTACTATAAATAAAACTTTGCCATCAGGAGAAAGCTTGAAAGATGTAATCTATCGCTTAAACCCTTTTCTTGAAGAATATTTAGAAAAAATCAAAAATAATTTAGGCAATCATCTCATAGTTGCACATAGCAATTCGTTAAGAGCTATCGTTAAAATACTTGATAATTTATCAAATGATGAAATTGTAGAAGTGAATATTCCTACAGGTGTTCCACTGATTTACGAATTTGATGTAGATTTTAAAGTAGTTAGTAAAGAGTTTTTAATTAGTAATGACGATTTAAAAGAAAGACAGGATAAAATAAAAAGCCAGGGCAAAGCAGTATGAAATTAAATTTTGCAGATACAAAAGTTTTGTTAATCGGAGACCTTATGGTGGATCATTATATTTTAGGCTCATCATCAAGAATGTCTCCGGAGGCTCCAGTACCAGTAATAATACCACAAACAGAGTACTCAATTCCTGGAGGAGCTGGTAACGTGGCAATGAATTTATCTTCGCTTGGTGCTCAAGTGACCTGTTTGGGGTATGTTGGAGATGATATTTGGGGAGAAAAACTTATTTCACTACTAAAAGATAATAAAATAAATACTGAAAATATTGAAATTATTGATAATCATTCAACAACACTTAAAAAAAGAATATATTTGAAAACCAAGCAAGTGGCTAGAATAGATGTTGAAGAAATAATCGATTGGAGTTCAAACTTTCAATTAGACCAAAATTATGATTTAATAATCTTGTCAGATTACAACAAAGGAGTTTTAAATAATTTGTGGTTTGATTTAAGTTTGCTCAACAATGTCATTGTAGATCCAAAAAAAAGTTCATTTTCACATTATAAAGGAGCAACAATTATTACTCCAAATTTAAATGAACTTCAAAAAGCGTCCCCAATAAAAATTAAAGACAATGAATCAATAATAAGTGCCTGTAAACAGCTAATAAATGAAAATAATTTTGAATATATAATAGCAAAAAAGGGGGAAAGAGGAATTACTATTGTTGGTAAAAATAATTTTATTAAACATATTAAAGCTCACAATATCTCTAAGCCCGACGTAACGGGAGCTGGAGACACTATCATAGCAGCATTATCATTATCATACCTGAAGACAAAAGATATCGAATTTTCTGTTAAATTTGCAAATGCAGCTGCTGCGGTTGTTGTTAATAAAACTGGAACATCATTTGCTAAACTGAATGAGATAAAAAAACTAATTAAGATATAAATTTCTTTCTAGAAACTATATGCAGTTTTCAAAATAATATTATAGCCATCATTTGAATTACTTTCTGCTGTAACTTCAAAATTCAGTTCTGATAAATAAAAATTATAACTTAGGCTGATTTGTTTAAACTTATCGAAATCGTTTGAAGAAAAATTTTGTTCATATTCAGCTGGGACGCTTCCATTATATGAGATATTATATATTTTACCTTTCGAGAAGAATAATTTAATTGAGCTAGTAGATAGTTTATGATATAATCCGAAATGATTAATTTTTATGCGATTTTTATTCGGTAGAATAAAAATATTACCAATTACTCTTCCTTTATATTTCCATCCATTTCTATAGATTCCATTCCAATAATAACCATCTCTTCCTGGAGGGTGTATTTTACCTCCTTGATTTGATGTTTTTATTCTTTCAAAAATAAATTTAGTATTTTTATAATTTAGTAATATACCTGTAAGTCCATCAAATTTATTCATTCTATTTTTTAATTTTAGACCACTTTTATCTTCAAAATAAAATTGATGGTAAGTGTGAAATGTTGATTTTTTTATCGTTTTTTTATATCCAAAATTCCATGATCCGAATACATCACCAAGCCTATTTGGCTTGTCAATATCAACAGCATCAGCTCCACCACCTTGATTAAAAAAAATCTTAAAATAATCATCAAAATCAGATGGCTGTTTTCCATATCCAGTAACTTTTCCACCCCAAATTGCATTATGAGTAAAACTAAAAGAAAATCCACTATATTCAAGTTTAATTCTTTTATCATGGTAAAAAGGTTTTTCAATATTTATATCATTTTTATCTAATATCCCATCTGAAACTGAAAATTTAAAGTTTAATTTTTTATAATTATTTTCATATTCAATTAAATATCTTGGAATACCTAATGCATTATTACTTTCAATCATATCTCCAGAAGATAAACTTAGCTTTCCTTCATCATTATTTGAAAACTTACCTATTTTAAATAATAAGTTTTTTTTAGTCTTTTTTTGATAAAATATTTCATCCAAAAGCATACTATTTTTTGATAAATAATATGTTAATCCAATGTTTTTTTTGTTGCTAAGTAAACTAATTTTTATTGAATTTTCACTCTGAATTTTTAATTTTTTCTTATTTATTGAGTTTTCTGGCACTCCATAGTAAACAGAGATTTGATTTTGGGATTCCTGTCCAAATAATATGGATACATTAATCAAAAAAATAAAAATCAGTATTTTTTTATTTTTTAAATTCTGTAGGTTTAACATAAAACTTCCAATCCATGACTTCGACTTGTGAATGTTTTTTAATATTTATTGATTGAAATACTTTTTTCGGAAAAATGCGTTTTGTTGCTCCATTTACAAGCAAGTCAACTGGCATTTTGAAGTTTTCATTTACGTTATTCCATCTATAGAAAAATTCATTATTTGTTTGATAATATTCTAATTCAGGTTGTTTTGGGCTGTAAAAATATTGTTCTGCAAAATATTTATAGTCTTCACCAGTCTTTTCATATACCTTGCTAAAAAAGTCATCTGTATTAGCAAAACTTTTTGCATTTTCTTCCATAAATTCTTTTAGAATTTTAAACCAAACTATATCATCGTTTATTACACTTCTTAAAGTGTGCATTACCCATGCTCCTTTCATGTACGTATCTCCATGAAGAGCCCAATGATTTTCATTTTCATTTCCTACTATAGGAATTTCATTTACAATTCTATTTTTGATAGTATTTAAGTAATGAACACCTACTTCATAACTATCAAATTTATCTTCAAAGTAAATTGATTCAGAATAAACTTGAAGCCCTTCATGAATCCAAATATGCGTGGGGTCAGATGCAGTAACACTATTACCAAACCATTCATGACCTGTTTCATGAATTATTAGTGGATCTATAACTCCATACATGGGCCAGCTTTTGCTTCTTACTCCATTGTAAAGACTAAATCCGTTTCCATATGTTACCGCTGATTGATGTTCCATGCCAAGATAAGGAACCTCAACGAGCTTATAGCCATCATTATACCATTGATAATCACCAAAGTATTTTTCATAGAATCTTATTATTTCTTTTGATTGAGGAAAATAATTTGAAGCTAATTCTTTATTATAATCTAAAACATAGTGATTCATATAATGTGTTTGATTATTTTTTAAAAATGTATCTTGAACTGCTACATAGCTACCAATTTGAACTGAAATATTATAATTATTAATAGGATTTCTCACAAACCACTCATAAGTCGTTTTATCACCAATATTTTTGACACTTTTCAATTTACCATTTCCTACTGCTATCAAATTTGAAGGAACTGTATAAGCCATTCTTACACTATCCCCTTCAGCAGTAATGTGATCTTTATTAGGCCACCAGATTCTTGCACCTTCACCTTCACAAGAAACGGCAATCCAATCACGACCCTCTTTATCTTTTGACCAAGTAAATCCTCCAGCCCAGGGTGGGTTATCAGCACTTTGAGGAATTCCTTCATAATAAACAGTAAACTCAAATATAGCACCTTTATTTATCGTTGATATAAAATCGATTAGTACAGCATCAAATTTTCTTGAAAAAGACAAATTTTGATTGTCATAAGTTATTTTTTTGATATTTAAATTTTCAGCCAAATCAATTTGCAGTTTATTAAAATCCCTCATACTCTCAGCTTTGACTGTTACAAAACCATTTAAAGATTTTTTTTCAATATCAAAATCAATATTTATATCATAGAATGAAACTCTATATGATGAGCGATTTTCATTTAAATTACCTATCAAAGAGTTATTTGGAGTTAGTTCAGGTAGATTGTATTGATTACCGTGAGGCCTATTTTCTTGACTAAACAACAAAGTACATATTAATATACTAAAAACTATTTTTTTCATAATAAGTTCTTGCTTTAAAAATATTATTTGCAAAAATGATATAGTATAAAATTATACAAAAAAGAAACCAAAGAACAATTGCGAAAGCTTCTTTTATTATAAAAAGTAGATATATAACAGCAAAGTAAAATATCCATTTTATCCAATTTGGTTGAGACCATATTTTTATAAGAAGTTGCATAAGTTTAATTTAAATAGTATCCATTTCATTTTTCACTAATTTTAAGTTTCTTATAGTTTACCATCTTTTCGCATCTGTAATCTAATTTCTGTTGCGGATATTTTTTTTATATTATTAGGGGGAATATGTTCAATTACTTCATATCCTACATTTCTACCATAATTAACAGATTCTATATCAGGAATTATAGAGGTAATAACACGCCCATCTGCAATTAAATCTTTTAATTCACCTTCATGAATTATTTTTTCAATTTCTTTTGCAGTCCAAGGATTATTTTCATCTGGCTTAATATCTCTTATTGCCAACCAAACATTCTTACCCTCTTTGAGTCTTTGATTAATTAGCCATAAGTGTCCTTTATGAAGGGGTTGCCATCTACCAATAAACATAGAGTATTTCATTTATTTTCCAATTTATTTATGTAGTTTTTTTCTTTAAGAAAAGCAATGATTTGATTTGATGCTTCATCGGCAGAAATATTATCGTTTATAATATGTATTTCTGGATTTTTTGGCGGTTCATATGGAGAACTTATGCCAGTAAAATTTTTAATTTCACCTTTTCTTGCTTTTTTATACATACCTTTGGGATCTCTTTTTTCGCAAATTTCTAAAGATGAGTCTACAAATACTTCCAAAAATCTTCCTTCCTTAAACAATGATCTTACCAATGTTCGGTCTGATTCAAATGGTGATATAAATGCTGTTAGGACAATTACCCCAGAATCAAGAAATAATTTTGCAACTTCACCAACTCTCCTAATATTTTCAACCCTGCTTTCTTCATCGAAACCTAAGTCTTTATTAAGCCCATGCCTTACATTATCTCCATCTAATAAGTAAGTATTATATTTCAGAGAGAATAGTTTTTGTTCAACTAGATTTGCTAAAGTTGATTTACCGCTTGCACTATATCCAGTAAACCACAAAACGAAAGGTTTTTGTTTAAGGAGTTTAAATCTATCTTTTTCTGTTATTGTTGTTTTATGCCAAACTATATTTTTCATCCAAAAGTAAATTATATAATTATTATATCATATTATATATTTTTTCGTAGTAAGACATTGCTTTAGAAAAAATTTGTTTATGATTCTTCAAGTTATCTTCATTTATAACTGTTTTTTTTGTTCTTGAAAACCCTGTGGATTGATTTATTTTATCATACCAATGTTCTCCCCAGATACCATCGCTTAAGTGTGGACCCTTGTCCCAAGATAACATAGCTTCATCAAATTCTAAATTTAGATTTTTGCACCATTCTATAAGTTCTTTTTTTGGATTGGTAATTAATTCATCTGAGTTAACTATATAAAAAGGTAAGTTTTTTCTTAAAAGAAATTCAATTATTTTAACTTGTTGTGGATAACCTAGTTCGTTAACATCCCTCAAGACATTCTTCTGAACATATGAGTTAATTACATATTTAGGATGTCTAATTAAAATGCAATTTTTAAAGTTAGTGATCCATGAAAAATTATGAATATTAATCATGTGATGAGCCATATGCTTTTGATACCATATCTTTTTATTATTTGGGATATCAGAGCTAATTTTTTTAATTATTTCATTACGATTAAAATTATATTTTTTGATAATTTCATCTTTCATAGGATGTTTTATCCCTGAACTTTTTAAATAGTAAGAATAAAAAGGCTCATCTGATACAAATGTATCTTTTCTCGATGACCATGATCTCATAAGAGCAGTTGAAATGTTTCTTGGACCTGACCAGCAAGCAATTCGCATATTATTTTATGTAATCTTTAATCAGATTAATATATAAGCTTCTAATTTTACTAACCAAAGAAGATGGTTTAGTTGAATTTAGTCTTCTATTTTCTAGCGTGGATACAGGAATGATTCCAGCAAATGTACCTGTCACAAAGGCCTCATCAGAGTCTATTATCTCTTCAAATGTAAAATTCTTTTCTTCTATAGGTATATTATTTTTTTTACAAATTGAGATTGCTTTTCCTCTTGTAATACCATTTAAACAGTAATCTCCCTTTGATGTCCAAACAATATTATTTTTTATGAAAAATAAGTTTGTAGAATTACAAGTGCTAATATAGTCATAAGGATCATTCATTATTCCTTCATCAAAACCAAGTTTGTTTGCTTCTATGCTTGCAAGAATACAATTTAATTTACTTAACGTATTATAATGAGTGCTAAGTACTTCATGCGACGGCCTGATTGTTGAAACCCTACCTATGCTGATACCTTTCTGATATGTTATTGGATCTGTTTTTTTAAATTCAGGTATTATAACATAATTAACAGGACCAACATTTGAATTTGGATTTTGATAAGGAGTAATTTTATCACCTCTAGATACTATTAGCCTGATATGAACATCATCTTCCATTTTATTTTTTAATAAAACTTTATTTATTTGGTTAACAATATCTTTTTTGCTAAAAGGAATGTTTAATGAAATTCCACTTGCACTATTAAATAATCTATTTAAATGCTCTTCAATAAAAACTAATGTTGATTTATGTAGCCTAATTCCTTCCCAAACACCATCTCCAAGAAGGAATCCGCTATCAAAAACAGATATTTTAGCATTATCTCTATGGTATAATTCACCATTTATATTTATATAGATATTTTTATTCTTTGGATTTTCTATAAAAGAATGACTACTCATATTTGTGGGCCCACAGGGACTTGAACCCCGAACCTGCGGATTATGAGTCCGTTGCTCTAACCAATTGAGCTATGGGCCCCAATGAAAATTTGTTCTTAAAACTTAATTAAAATCTGTAAGTTAAAGCCCATAAATTTTTTTTAAAATAATTAAATAAATATGTATAAAATTGGAATAGTTGGAAACGGATTTGTTGGAAATGCAGTAGCGAAAGGTTTTTCAAAAGACTTTAATTATGATGCAGAAATAAAAGTTTATGATATAAATCCTGATAAATCTCTTAATTCATTAAATGAAACAGTAAATCATTCAGACTATATTTTTTTATCAGTCCCTACCCCTGCAAGCTTATCTGGCGATATTGACTTATCAATATTAGATGAATCATTAAATGCAATAAATGAGGTTAGTAATAATGAAAATATTATTTTAATAAGATCTACCGTTGTGCCAGGTACAACTAGAGAGTTCCAAAATAAATATCCAAAGTTAAACTTTGTATTCAATCCTGAATTTTTGACAGAAAAAAATGCAATTCATGATTTTGCTTTTCAAACTCGTACAATTCTTGGAGGAGAGCTTATCTATACTTCTAAAGTTGAAGAACTATATAGGGACAGGTTTGGGGAAAAGTTAGATATATTAAAGACCAATTTTCAAACTGCTGAATTAGTTAAATATATGAACAACCTTTTTTTAGCCACTAAAGTATCTTTTTTAAATGAAATGAAGTTATTAGCTGATGCAGTTAATGTTGATTGGGATTCTGCAATTGAAGGATTTAAGCTTGATAAAAGAGTAGGTAATTCTCATAATAATGTTCCCGGTCCAGATGGAAAGCTAGGTTTTGGAGGAAGTTGTTTTCCAAAAGATATTCAAGCTTTGATTAATTTCGCAAAAAGCAATAAAATAGATATGAATGTTCTTGAAGGAGCTTGGAAAACTAATTTGAAAGTAAGATCTGAAAAAGATTGGGAAAAACTTAAAGGGAGGGCTATAATTGAATAGTACAATCATTCGTGAAGACAAAATAATCTTAAAAAACATTTTAGTTTTATTCCTTGTTATTTTTAGAAAATATAGAAAGTTTTTTATGTTATCTTTTATACTCGCATTTATTTATTTTTTCATTGCGCCTCCATCATTTAAATCAAAAATATCTTTTTATACAAATTATAATGAGGCATCCGATTTAACCCTTTCTCCTTTATTATCATCTGTTGGTTTAAATGATAGCAACCAAATTCATTTTACAATAAAAGATTTCATAGAATCGGATAAACTCCTTGAAGATATTGTTAGTAAAAATTATTTAGTTAATGGTGAAGAGATAACCTTAGTAGAACATTGGGGTAGTAATTATAGTAAGTTATTTAAAATTAATCCCATATCACTAGTGAATGCATTAAATCGCAATCTAATGTATAATACATCTGTATCAAGCAATCAAAAAAAAATACATTATGCCAAAGTAATTTTAAAATCTAAAATTTCTCTTAAAGAAAATAGAAGAGACTCCTTAAACACCATAACTGTAGAAACAGAAAACCCATATTTGTCAAAACAGATTTTGGATAACATCTATTCATCAACAATCGACTATACAGTTAATATTGCTAGTTTTAAAGCTAAAGAAAAAAAAGATTTTATTTCTCAAAGATTGTTTCAAGTAAAAAATCAACTATTTGAGGCAGAAAAAAAATTGATTTCATTTTATTCTTCAAACAAAAATATTTCAGAATCACCAATTCTAATTGTTGAAGAAAATCGTTTAAAAAGAGATATATCAATTTTTAATGAGCATTTTATGAGTCTGTCAGCTCAGCTCGAAACTACAAAAATTGAAGAGAAAAATAATACTTATCCACTAGTAATTTTAGATGAGCCTTCCATTTCTACTTTGCAGTCTCAACCAAGCCTAAAAAAAGTGCTGATAATCGTATTATTTTTAAATTTAACTATTTTATTGGGATATGAAATTTATTATAATAAAAAAGATTGGATAGAAAATAATGAATGATAAAGTGAAAATAATTGGCGAGATAGGCATTAATCATAATGGAGATATAGAGGTTGCTAAAAAGTTAATAGATGTTGCTTCTGAAACAGGTTGCGATTATGTCAAATTTCAAAAAAGAAATCCAGATGTTTGTGTTCCAGAAGAACAAAAAAGTATCATGAGGGATACTCCTTGGGGAAAAATGACATATTTAGAATATAAATATAAAGTGGAATTTGGAGAAAAGGAATACGATGAGATTGACTCTTATTGCACCTCAAAAGGAATTAAATGGTTTGCGAGTGTTTGGGACAAAGATTCAGTTGATTTTATGAAAAAATATGTGAACATAACTAAAATACCATCTGCGCTTATTAACGATATTGATTTAGGAAATTATGCAAGATCATTCAATGATATTTTATTGGTTTCAACTGGGATGAGTTCAGAAGATGAAATTGAAAAATTTATGAAATCTGTAAAGCCTGATGTAGTTATGCATACTAATTCAACTTATCCATCTCCAGTAGAGGAATTAAATCTTAAATATATCAATTGGTTGCAGGAAAAATGGGAAAATACTTCTATTGGCTACAGCGGTCATGAATATGGTCTAACTACCACGTATGCAGCAGTTGCTTTGGGAGCAGATTGGATTGAAAGGCATATCACTCTTGATAGGACTATGTGGGGCAGTGATCATCTTGCATCTGTCGAACCAGCAGGACTATTAAAGTTAGTAAAAGGAATACGAGATATTGAAATAGCAATGGGGACTAAATCAGCAAGAAAATTATTAAAGAGTGAAAACGAAAAAAGAAAATCTTTGAGAAAATAAAGTGGAAATTTACGTTGATATTGATGAAACAATTTGTACATCAAATGATAATTTAGATTATTCATTAGCAGAGCCCTATCCAGAAAAAATAAAAAAAATTAATTCTTTATATGACAAAGGCCATAAAATTATATATTGGACTGCAAGAGGTAGAAAAACCGGTATAGATTGGTATAAAGAAACAAAAAAGCAACTCAATGATTGGGGAGCCAAATATCATATGTTAGATACAAGCTCTAAACCAGCTTATGATTTACTAATTTGTGATAAAACTATCTCCGATATTGAAGAAGTAGTATTAGAAGAATTTTGAATTTTATAAAAAAACATTTTGAATTTTCTTCAATTTTTTTGAATGATATTTTTCAAATGGTTGCAACATTTTTATCTATTGCAATTATATCCCAAATAAACCTCAATTTTTTTGCTTTATATGCTCTTACATTAAGCACTCTTGAGATTGCTAGAGAGTTCTCTCTTTTTGGAAATGAAAAGTTTTTTCAAAAAAATATTCAAAATATCAATATCTCAAATCAAAAATTTATAAATGAATCCTTTTCTTTAAATATATTATTCAGCTTTTTAAGCTTAGTTTTTTTTATTATTTATAAATTATTTTTTGATAATTCATATATCATTTATTCTTTTCTAATCTTTATCCCAATATTGTTTCATTTTAAATCATTACTAATTTTGATTTTAAAATATGAAAGAAAGAATGCTTTAATTTTAAAGATAAGATCGCCAATAATTTTTTTAGGACTTTTATTTAAGTATATAATATTTTTAAAGAATTATGATATAATTTATATATGCTTAATAATTTTTTTAGAGCAATTTTTAGAAGCGATATCAATTTATTATTTTTCAAAAAAATCTATTTTTTTTCCAAGAAAAATTTCATTTGATTTTGAAAACATGTTCAAATTATTTAAAAAGTTATTACCCATTGGTTTAAGTATTATTCTTTTTAAAATATTAATTAGAATTGAAGTATTTTATTTAGATTTTTTACTTGATCCTAAATTTGTTGGAGCTTTCTTTCTTTGTTTGAAAATTTTTTCTGCAATGCTTTTAATACCTAGGTCAATAACTACTTATTTATTTCCTGAAATTGTTAAATCTAGTCATAAGGAGCTTTTGTCAAAGTTTTATAATTATTATACCAAACTTATTTTTGCTGGAGCAATAGGAGGATTACTAATTTATGTTCTAGGCTATATTTATATAGCCTATTTCATTAATGATAATCTCAAATTTACAATCACATATTTACCTTATTTTGCTGCAGCGTTTTTTTGTCATTCTATTGGAAGCATCAGAAATTCGTTTTTAATTATAATTAATCGACAAGATGAAATTTTTTTCCCTCAATTTCTTTCATTTATATTTAAAATATTAATTTCATATTTATTAATTTTAGAATATCAATTTATTGGTGCTTGTGCATCTTTTTTAATTATTGAAATATTAAATATTACTATTTTTAACATGTTTAGAAAAGAAACTAGAAAAATATTAAGACTACAGTCTTTTACACTTAAAAAGATATGATTAAGGTTTTAACCATAATTCCAGCTAGAGGTGGCTCCAAGGGAATAAAGAATAAAAATATTCAAAAAATTAATAAATATTCATTGTTAGAATATGCCATTCGTAGCTCTTCAAATGTTAAATTTAATAATGAAGTTGCAGTTTCAACAGATTGCACAAAAGTAAAAAAAATCTGTAAGAAATATCAAAATGTAATAGTTATTGATAGGCCAAAATCACTATCGACGGATGACGCTTCAAGTGAAAGTGCTGTTTTACATGCCTTGGATTATTATAATAGTAAAAAAAATTATTATCCAGACATTACAATTATGCGTCAATGTACTTCACCTTTTATTTTTTCAAATGAATTAAACGATGCAATAAATTATTTTAAAAAAAATAACTATGATAGTTTATTTTCAGCCCGAGAGTACAAGCATTTTTTATGGGATCAAAAATTAAATCCAGTTAATCATGATTCAAATCATAGACTGCCTAGACAAAAAATCAAATCCAGCTATTTTGAAGAAGATGGAGCATTTTATATTTTTAAAACCAAAGAATTTTTAAAAATAAAAAATCGTTTTTTTGGTAATGTTGGTAAGTTTGTAACACCCGAATATAAATCAATTGATATTGATGAAAGTCATGATTTAGAATATGCTAAAATTTTATCTCTCAAAGTTGAAATAGAAGATGAATTTAATTAAAAAGACACTTCTTAAAATTCCTACAAAAAAAACTTTAAAAACTTTACAAGATTTTAAATCTAAAAGCAAAAATGATTCATGTTTGATAATTGGTAATGGGCCAAGTCTTAATGAATTAAATTTTGACTACATTAAAAAAGAAATTGATATTTATGCAACAAATAGAACAATTTTCCACCCTAAATTTAATACGTTAAAAAATGTAATATATTGTATTTCTGATAATGAAATGCTCTTTTCGAAAAAAAATTTAAATACTATAAAGAAAATATATGATTCTAGTTCTATTAAAAATATTGTTGTACCATCAAGTTGGTATTACTATGATTTTTTTAACAAATCGCCTAAACTACTTTATTTGAACTATATTAGAAATGAATCAATTGCTGAGTTTGGTTTTGTTAAAGATATCAATATAGGTGTAAGAACTGGTAATACAGTGGTTTTAGACTTTTGTATACCTATAGCAATTGCATTAAACTATAAAAATATTTATATGATTGGATGTGATTTTAATTATTCAAAGAATTCAAATAAATATTTTTATGGTAAACCTGTAAGTAATCAAAATCTCCATGAATCAATTGATAGAGATCAGTGGATTGATGATGTAAGACTAGCTTTTAAAATTATCTCATCTTCAGAAATCAGCAATACGAATATTTATAATTTTAATTCTAAATCCACTAATGATATTATACCAAATTATAATTTGAATGAAGTATACAATAACATTTAACAATAATTTTGATTGTTGGTTGATTTAAAATGAAAATTAATATTTTTCTATCTTATTTTTTTATTTGTTTTTCTTTCCTTTGTTCTTCCTATTTTATAAGAAATGACGATACTTTATATTTATTTTTCTATTCATTATTTCTAATACTTCTTTTTTTTGTTTCAATATATTATTTGCAAAAATCCAGCATAAAAGAAATATATTCATTTTTATTTTTCTTTAAATATCTAATAACTTTTTTTGTATTAGATTTTTTTCTTCAATCCTTTTATCATAAAATAGAATTAAATCGATTAATTCTACATTCGGCATCATCTGTTTCAGCAATACTGTCAATATTTGCTTTTTCTAGAATGATTGAAAATGATAATGACTTTTTAAAAATTAATAGATTTATTTTTTATTTACTTAATACATCTTTGATAGTTGGAATAATCGATTCCTTGGAGATTATAAATATAAACTTTTTAGCGCAAAAAAAATTGATTGAGGGATATAATTTTGGGATATTTAAAAATACTGCAGGCTTAATGGAGCACCAAATTTCCTTTGGAATTGCAGGAGCTTTGCTGTTTACCATTTCGGTATTATTAAACAAAATTTCAATAAAAAATATATATTATTTACTACTAATTTTTTTAGGCGTATTTATATCATTCTCTAGAACCGCATTCCTTTTACTTATTATTTGTTTTTCAATTTTTATTTTTCAAAAGAAAATTATACCAAAAGGATTTTTTATTACTTTATGTTGCATATTTCTAATATCAACTTTTTTCATTGATTTTTATGAAAACGAATTAATTAATCAGGTATTAAGGTTGGAAAGTGGCTTCACTGGTAGAGAGTATATTATTGGATTTTTTTTCACTCTACCATTTGATTTTAATCAAATATTATTTGGTTTTGGTTATCAAAATCTTTTTGATATTAGAGATTCAATACTAACAGATTTTGAGTTAAATATAGATAGACTTCAATTTAAATCGTTCCACAATTTATATATATCAACAATTGCAAACAGTGGCTTATTATTAGCTATAATCTATTTTACATCCCAATTAAAAATATACTTTGAACATATTAAATTTAAATTAAAGTTTTCAAATCATATTTTAATGGTAATGTTAATTTTTTTGTTAGGAAATCTGTTTGTTGAATTTAGAGTTGGTGGAATAAGAATTATTAGCCTATATTTCTCAATAATTTTAGCATTTATATACAGACATAATAAACTGGTAAATTTGAATGAAATTTAATAACAAAGTTCTTATTGTAGGTTGTGGCGCAATAACGTCAACATTCCATTTACCTGCACTTCAAAAATTTATCGCAAGTAATAATATTTTTTTATACGACAAAGATTTTGATACCGCCAAAAAATTAGGAAATAAATTTGGCATAGATAATATTATAGCAAATCTTGAAGATGACCTTAGCTATGTTGATTCTTCAATTCTAGCTGTACCTTATCAATATAGTTTTGATTTAACAAAAAAATTACTTTTGAGCAAAATTAATGTTCTTGGAGAAAAACCAATAGCATCTTCTTCTAGTGAATTGAATGAATTAATATCATTGTCAGAAGCTAATAATCTTGTTTTTTGTGGCAACCATACAAGAAGATTTTTCCCGTCAATTATCAAATTGAAAAAATTACTTGAAGGAAAAAATATTAAAGAAATCAATATCTACGAAGGAGACCCCTTTTCCTGGAAATCTAAATCTGGTTTTTATTTTGAAGGAAAAAATGGTGTCTTGATGGATCGCGGTCCTCATATTATTAATGTTATAAATTTTATAACAAATCATATAGAATTAAATCCTATATCCTTTAATCATAATTCTCAAAGTGAATTACCTGAATCTCACTGTAAAATTTCTTTAAAATCTAAAAATTATGATGTGAATATTATTATTAGTTGGATATATAAAATGTCCAATCAAATAGAAATAATAACAGATAACGAAATTTTTCAGGTTGGTATTAGCTCATTTAATTTTATAAATCAAAAGGATAATAACACTACTAAGAATATTACTGCTAAGCCCATTAAAACCCAGTTTAATCAATTTTCAGATAATGTTATTGAGGAATTTTTAAAACAAGTTAATTATGGTACTTCTAATTCTGTTTTGGCAAGCGATATTAAGCAATCAGTTGATTTAATTGAAAAACTATATAGTTTAGGGACTAATTTTAATGAAAAGTAAAGTACTAGTAATAGGATCTAATGGTTTCATTGGATTTAGAATGGTTGAATTGTTAATTGATAAAAACTTTGAAGTTCTGTGTGGTATTTCATCAAATAATAGAGCATACAGAGTTTGCACTATAAAAGCAGAAAAAATAGTTTTAGATATAACTAAAAAAATCGACCACAAGCAATTTGAAGGTATTGATTATATTATAAATTGCTCAACTGGAAATTCAAATGTTATAGAAAAAGGAACTTCTAATATTTTGGATGCCTGTTTAGATGCTAATGTTAAAAAATATATTCATTTAAGTTCAGTTGATGTTTACGGAAGGCTAGATGGTGAAATTTTAGAAGATTCTATAATGACTCCAGTTACAGAGTACGGAAAAAGCAAACTTACATCTGAAAATATTTGTAAAAACTATATTAAAAAAGGTCTCAATATTACCATACTTAGACCGTCAATTGTTTATGGTCCTGATAGTGATTTATGGGTTACAAGAATTTGTAGAAGAGTTTCTGAATCTAATTTTTCGTTATCTGATAAGAGCAATCAAGGTCAATGCAATTTGATATTTATAGATGATTTGGTAAATATTTGTATTGAAGCTTTAGATAATAAAAAAACAAATAATAATATTTATAATATATCCTCTGATGAAAAACTTTCATGGTTTGAATACTACTCATTTTATAAATCAGGTCTTAATAATAAAGAATTGCTAAAAATTAAAAACCATTATATGATTTTTTCAAAACTTTACATTTTAGATTTAATCAAGAAGCTTGCATTACTAATATTAGAATATTTCAAAACCTTTATTTTAAATTTTGCAAATTCTAATTCAATAATTAAGAGTGTTTTTAAAAAAACTGAAAAAACATTGTCTATAAATATGAATTTAAATGAATTAGACTTAGTGACAAGAAATGCTTTTTATTTAAGCAAAAATTTTAGTAATGATTTTAGTTATAGATTAAAATACAATTTTAATAAAGGAAAAAATCTTTCTTTAAGCTGGTATAAATCATACTTCACATTTATAAAGTAATGACTCATTCAGACTTTACATTTTCTATAATTACAATGAACCGATCAAATGATCTAGAGGTCACTTTATCTAGTTTATCTGAACAAATTGATTTATCGTCAATTGAGATAATTATTACTGATAATGCCTCTTCTGCTGAACATGCAAAAAAAAATAAATATTTAGCTGATAAATATGATGCGACATATTTCTATTTAAAAGAAAATCTTGGTGTAAGTGGAGGTAGAAATTTTTCATTAAAGAAGTGTAATACTAAGTATGTTATTGAAATAGATGATGATGTAATTTTTTTAGCAGATAACTTTCTTGATTCAATTAAAAATCATTTTAAAGATAATAGTTGTGCAATTGTAGCATTTAATCTTGTATCTAATAGCACCGGAACAGAATTTAGACGAGAGGAAAGGCCTTTTTATAATAAATGGAAAAAAATTAATAAACCTTTAAAGTGTGCTTGGTTTATAGGCGCTGGACATGCATTTGATTTAGAAAAAATTAAAAATTTAGATTATTACAGAACTTTTTTCCCGTATGGGAGTGAAGAGTCAGATCTTTCACTCCGAGTTTATGATAATAATTATAAAATTATGTTTGACCCAAGTATAGTCCTTTATCACGTTAAAACACCATCTGCTAGAATTCCAGATAGAAGTTTATTTGCAATTAGATTAGCTCACAGACTTAAGGTAGCTTTATTAAATTTACCTTTTTATTCTATTGCTACTTATTTTCTTATTAGATCAACACAATTTATTTTTTTAAGTAAAAGTCTTTTAACAGTTAATGATGCTATAAAGTTATTATATCAAGATAGAAAATATATTTATGAAAATAGAAAAAAAATAAAATTTAGAAGTTTTATTTCTTTAGGAAGAATTGGTGGACATATATTTTTTTAAAATTATAGCTTAATTATTTTAAAAAATAAAATTTAAAAAATTCCTTTATATTCAATATTTGAAAAATTCTAGATATGGGCTTTAGAAACACCCAAAAAGGAAATCTTGCAAGATTATTTTCTCTCCAAGCGTGGAAACATTCAATGTTACCTTTTAAAATATTTTTTAATGAAGAGTTGCTTACTCCACCCATTTTTAAAGTGTAAATAAATTCATCTAAATAAAAAATTTTATAATTTTTAATAAAAAACAATCTTAATAACCATTCATAATCCCCAGCAATACGATATTTTTTATTAAAACCTAAATTATCTCTTATTATTTTTCTAGAAACATATACTGTTGGAGGTGGAGGCATCCATCCAAAATAAAATGATTTTTTAGTAAATTTTCCTGGTTTCCATTTTCTTACTATTTGGTTCTTAAGCTCAAAATTCATATTTGCATAAACTATATCGCAATCATTTTCTTTAAAAGCTTCTACTATTTTATTTACAACATTTTTATTTTCAAGAAAATCGTCGGACATAACAGTACCAACAATATCACCAGTAGCAACTTCAAGTCCTTTATTCCACGCATCATATATTCCACTATCTTTCTCCGATATGATTATAGAATTATCAATGATATTTTTATCTACAATTTTCAATGTACTATCTGAAGATTTGCCATCAATTATTATGTGTTCAATATTATCATACTTTTGATACTTTATGGAATCCAAACATTTTAGAATATTTTCTTCAGAATTGTATGTTAATGTAATTATACTGACTTTCATCTTTTTAATATATTATGTTTTTCGTATTATAAGTAATACTAATATCTGTCATAAAAAAAATATAAAGATTTATATAAATTGGTCTTAGGGAGAGTTAATGAAAAAAGCTTTAATAACTGGAATAACTGGACAAGACGGCTCTTATCTTGCTGAATTTCTTTTGAAGAAAGATTATGAGGTTCATGGTATGAAAAGGAGGTCTTCATCTTTTAATACATCGAGAATAGATCATCTATTTTATAATAAAGATTATAAAAATAAATTTTTTCTACACTTTGGCGATCTTTCCGATTCATCAAATATCTTCCATCTCATTAATAAGATTCGCCCAGATGAAATTTATAATTTAGCAGCTCAAAGCCACGTTTCAGTTAGTTTTGATATTCCTGAATATACCTCAGATATTAATGCATTAGGATCTTTGAGAATACTGGAAGCTATAAGATTGCTTGGTCTTCAAGATAAAACAAAATTTTATCAAGCTTCATCTTCTGAACTATTTGGCCTAGTTCAAGAAACACCTCAAAAGGAATCTACTCCATTTTATCCCAGATCTCCCTATGCTGTTGCAAAATTATACGCTTTTTGGATAACAGTTAACTATAGAGAGTCATATGGCTTATATGCTTGTAATGGAATATTATTTAATCATGAATCGCCGCGAAGAGGTGAAACTTTTGTAACAAGAAAAATTACAAGAGGTTTATCAAGAATTATTGTAGGTCTAGAAGATTGTCTATACATGGGCAATTTAGATGCAAAAAGAGATTGGGGTCATGCAAAGGACTACGTTGAAATGCAATGGCTCATGTTGCAAGAAGAAGAGCCTGATGATTATATTATATCAACTGGAAAGCAGTTTAGTGTCCGTGACTTTATATCTTGGTCAGCTGAAGAACTCGGATTAAAACTTAAATTTAAAGGCGAAGGAATTAATGAAGTAGGTATAATCTCTAAAATAACAAATAGTGATTTAGAAGGAAGATTTAAAGTAGGTGATACAATAATTAGGATTGATGAAAAATATTTTAGACCTGCCGAAGTTGAAACTCTTCTTGGAGATTTTTCTAAAGCTAAAGACAAATTAAAATGGTCGCCTAAAACTTCAGTTAAAGAAATGTGTAAAGAAATGATATCAAAAGATTTTAAAAGTGCTAAGAAAGAGATTTTATTAAAAGAAAATAATTACGATTACGATAAATCAAATGAGTAGTTCGAACACTAAGGTTCTTATTTGTGGTAATAGCGGCATGGTAGGAAGTGCAATACAACGCAAACTTTCTAAATTAAATTACAATCTATTAACTCCCTCAAGCAAAGAGCTTGATTTAAGAGATCAAAAAAGAGTTTTAGATTTTTTTTTAAATGAAAAACCTGACCATGTATATTTAGCTGCAGCCAAAGTTGGTGGAATTAACGCGAACAATTCCTATCCAGCTCAGTTTATTCATGATAATTTAGTTATTCAGTCTAATGTTATTCATTCTTCATGGGTTACTAAGGTAAATAAATTATTATTTCTTGGCAGTTCATGCATTTATCCGAAACTTTCTAATCAACCTATCAATGAAAGAGAATTGCTTTCTGGAAAATTAGAAGATACAAATGAACCATATGCTATTGCTAAAATTGCTGGAATTAAAATGTGTGAAAGCTATAATAGACAATATGGTACAGATTTTAGATCAGTAATGCCTACAAATTTATATGGAGAAAATGATAATTACGATTTAAATAATTCTCATGTAATTCCAGCTTTAATTAGAAAAATTGATGAAGCAAAAATAAAAAATAAAAAAAATGTAGAATTATGGGGAACTGGTGCTCCTTACAGAGAATTTATGCATGTTGACGATCTAGCTGATGCATGTCATTTTATAATGTCCATAAATAAAAATAGATTTGATAAATTGGTATCTAGCAGGTTGTCTCATATAAATATTGGCTCGCAAAAAGATATAAGTATTAATGAATTAGCTCATTTAATTGCTAAGATTATAGGTTATTGTGGAAAAATATCATTTAATCCTTCAATGCCTGATGGAGTGAAAAAAAAGCTAATGGACTCTTCAAAGCTGTACAATCTTGGATGGAAACCGAGTATTACTCTTGAAAAAGGTTTAGAAATAACCTATAAGGATTATAAAAATTTAAAGCTGAATAATTAAGTTTATATACAATTAAATTAGATATTACTTTTTAGGAGCAATAATTTTTTTTAAATATTCACCATAATTGTTATTACCACACAATTTAATTTTATCTAATATTGAATATTTGTCTATCCATTTTTTGTTAAAAGCGATTTCTTCAAGGCATGCTACTTTGAAACCCTGCCTATTTTCAATTGCTTTTATGTATTGATTTGCATCTAATAGTGAATCATGTGTACCGGAATCAAACCATGCAAAGCCTCTTCCAAGAGTTTCAACATTTAAATGATTATTATTAAGATATACTTGATTTATATCTGAAATTTCAAGCTCACCTCTATCCGATCTATTGATTGATTTTGCAATTTTAACAACTTCATTATCATAAAAATATAAACCTGTAACCGCAAAGTTAGATCTTGGTTTTTTTGGTTTTTCCTCAATTGATATTGCTTTTCCTGAATTATTAAATTCGACCACTCCAAAGCGTTCTGGATCTTGGACGTAATAGCTAAAGATTGTTGCCCCTTCATTTCTTTTTGATGCATTTCTCAAATAATTATCAAAACCAGGACCATGAAATATGTTATCTCCAAGAACTAAAGTCACATTACTATTACCGATAAATTCCTCGCCAATTAAAAATGCTTCTGCAAGACCCCCAGGATTTGGTTGAATTTTATATTCTATTTTTATTCCAAATTGAGATCCGTTTCCAAGAAAGAGTTTATATTTATCAATATCCTCAGGAGTTGAAATGATTAATATTTCTTTTATATTTGCTAGCATTAATACAGAAAGGGGATAATATATCATTGGTTTATCATAAACTGGTAATAGCTGCTTAGATATACCAACTGTTAGTGGATAGAGTCTAGTTCCGGATCCTCCAGCTAGGATTATACCTTTTCTATTTTTATCCATTGGTTTTACCTATTCTATCTAATTTATATTCTTTAGATAATACTCTTTCCCACCAAGTATTGTTGTTTAAGTACCATTCAACTGTTTTTCTTAAACCAGAATCAAATGATTCTTTAGATGACCAATTCAATTCCGTATTAATTTTTTTTGTATCAATAGCATATCTTCGATCATGACCAGGTCTATCATCGACAAATTGAATTAAATCCTTGTATTGTTTTACCCCATGTGGTTTTTTATGATTCAATTCTTCTAAAAGTTCACATATAGTCTCGACAACGTCTAGATTAGTTTTCTCACTATTTCCTCCAATATTATATGTTTGCCCTGATATTCCTTTTAAAGCTACTAATAATAAAGCTTTTACATGATCTTCTACAAAAAGCCAATCCCTAATTTGATTTCCCTTTCCATATATAGGAAGATCTTTGCCACATAATGCATTAATTATAATATGTGGAATTAATTTTTCTGGAAATTGGTAGGGACCATAGTTATTTGAACAATTTGTAATTACAAATGGAAGATTGTATGTTTTCCCCCAAGCTCTTACAAGATGATCAGAACTAGCTTTACTTGCAGAATAAGGAGAACTAGGATCATAGGGTGTTTTTTCTGAAAATAGATCGATATCGTTATCAAGATCACCGTATACTTCATCTGTTGAAATATGATGAAATTTAAATTTTTTTCTTTTTTGAATACTTAATTGTTTAAAATAAATACGTGATTCCTCAAGCAAATTAAAAGTCCCGATAATATTTGTTTCTAAGAATTTTAATGGACCATCAATGGACCTATCTACATGACTTTCGGCAGCCAGATGCATTACAATATTGGGATTATGTTTGTAGAATAATCTATTTAATTCTTTTCTGTCACAAATATCAACTTTTTCAAAAGCATACCTTGAACTTGAGCTGATATCACTTAAAGATTCGATATTACCTGCATATGTTAGGGAGTCAATATTAACAACATCAAAAGACGTATTATTAATAATGTGACGTATTAATGTGCTGCCGATAAATCCTGCGCCACCTGTTATAAAAAATTTCATTATTGAAGGTAATCATGAGTTAAAATTATATCAATTCTAATTTTAACAGTTATATTAATCATATATTATTATTAAGATATAATTCATTTAAATAAATTCTAATGAAAAAAATATGAAAAGATTAAATATATTGGTAATTGGAGGAACTGGATATTTAGGATCAAACCTTGTACAATCATTAGTTGCAAAAGGGTATAATGTTAGTGTTCTTTTCCGTGGTTTAAGTGAAAAAAGTAAATTTAAAAATGTTAATTATGTTAAAGGAGACATTAATAACACAAAAGATATAGAAAAAGCTACGAAAGAGGCTAACTATGTTTATTATTTTGCTAGCAGCACTAATCCAAAAAGCTCTGAAAATAATTTATTATTCGATATTTCATCAAATTTAAATCCTATTATACTTATGTTAAATAGTTGCGTAAAAAATAACGTAAAAAAATTTATTTTTTGCTCTTCTGGAGGTACTGTTTATGGTAACCATAAACAAATGCCTATAAAAGAAGAATTTACTTGTCAACCCATTTCATCTTATGGCATAGTAAAGCATAATATGGAAATGTACATAAAATATTTTAATCGCAAACATAATTTGAATTACGAAATTTTAAGATTATCAAATCCTTACGGATGTAATCATTTACAAAATCCAATTAAGGGCATAATTCCAACTTACATAAATAGAATATTAGAAGATCGTGACTTAAAAGTGTATGGAGATGGAACTGTTGTTAGAGACTATATTTATATTGATGATTTTATTCAATTATGTATAAAATTACTGACACTTGATAAAAAAAATAACACACTGAATGTAGGTACAGGCATAGGAACATCTATTAATGAGCTAATTAAAAAGATTGAATTAGTTTGTAATAAAAAAGCCACCATTTCATATATGCCAAGTAGGGACTTTGATGTCCATAATAACTTTTTAGATATCACTAAAGTATATGATGTTTATAAATGGACACCAAAAATATCTTTAGAAAAAGGATTATATAAAGTTTTAAGTTTGAATGAAAAAAAAGTTAATCAAAGTGAAAAAATATAAGAATTTTAATATAAAAAAAATCAATTTTGTATATCGAGCTTCAAAGAGAATAATTGATATTATTGGAGGGCTTATTGGATTAATTTTCAGTTCCCCAATAATTTTGTATACAATTTTTAAAATTAAGAAAGAATCTCCTGGTCCAGCTATTTTTAGACAAGAAAGGATTGGGATTGGAGGAAAACCATTTACAATTTACAAGTTAAGAGGAATGTACATTGACTCCAAAGAAAGATTTCCTCACTTATATGATTATAGTGATAAGAAAAATTTAGATTTTTATTTTCACGAGACTAACGATCCTCGTGTAACAAACATAGGAAAATTTATTAGAAAAACAAGCATAGATGAATTACCCAATTTTTTCAATGTATTGATTGGCAATATGTCTTTAGTTGGACCAAGGCCTGAAATTAAAGAGGTTTTAGTGTTGTATGGAGATCATAGAGATAAATATTTATCTGTAAAGCCTGGAATTACTTGTAATTCTAAAGCATATTTGCGTGACGTTCTGACAAAAGAAGAAACACTTAAACTAGATTTAAATTATATTGATAATATGAGTTTAAAGGTTGACTTAAAACTAATTTTTCAAACTATAAAGAGTGTTATTTTAAGAAAGAACGTATTTACTTAACCTTTATATTGATAAACCATCATCAAGTAAATTAATTTTAAAGATTATTTTCAATTTGTCTTACTACTCTATGTAAAAGAAACATATATGCCTCCTGAATAGTAGCAGTATTATCTGAATTAATCACTATGTTTAATAATTTATTATTTGAAAAATTATTTTTAGTATTATTTCCCGAAATAAAAATTACGTGAAGATTTAAATCTAAAGCACATTGAATTGCATTTAAGATATTTTTACTCTTACCTGATGTAGAAATAGCAATTAAGACATCACCTTCATCTGAAATTCCTTCAACTTGCCTTGAAAAAATATGCTCAAAGCCAAAGTCATTTGCTATGGCAGTAATTAAGGAAATATTTGATGATAAGGAAATCGCATTTAATGGATTTCTATCTCTTTCAAAACGGCCTACAAATTCTGCAGCTATATGATTACTATCTGAAGCACTTCCACCATTTCCGCAAATTAGGATTTTTTTATTTTTGCTTATTGAATTTTCCAAAACATTAATTATTTCATCAATATATTGATTGTCAATAATGCTTTTAATTGCTTCAGTATGAATTTTACCTTGATTTATCATTTATAAATTTATACTAAAAAAATAATAACATTTATAATAATAAGTAGTGATTTTTTCTTCAAAAAATCATATGATTTGATAAATTTTTAATTAACTAAAATGAAAAAACCAAATTTTATTTACATTGGTCCTCCGAAAACCGCCTCAAAGTGGATTACAAAGGTGCTTTCAGCTCACCCTAAAATCTTTGTTTCTGGAATAGATATGTATTTTTTCGATAGAGATGAAAATTTTAATAAAGGTTACAGTTGGTACCATAATTTTTTTAAAGAAGCATCAAGTGATCAGTTAGCTATTGGCGAATTGTCCCATGACTATATTTATTCTTCAGAGGCAGCCAAGAGAATATATGAATATAATAAAGATATGAAGATTATTATAAATTTAAGACATCCTGTTGATTTGTGTTTTTCGGTTTATAAAGCAATGATTAAATATGGAGAAATAAATTCTTCATTTCACGATGCTATGCTAAAAGGAGAAAAGACGCTTGGCATTGAACTGATGGATTATGGAAAGTATCATGATAACATTTCTAATTATATTAATCTCTTTGATAAAAAAAATATTTTGTTCCTTAATTATGATGAATTAACAAATGATAAGTACAGTTTTATGAAGCAAATTTATAATTTTTTGGGAGTCGAAAATATTCCAGAAATAGCTAATATTCCTAAATATAATACTGCAAAAGAATCAAGACTAAAAGTTTTAGGAATAATGGCTAAATCTGGTGCAAATTTTTTAAGAAAAATTAATTTATTATCACTTTTAAAAATCCTAAAAAATAGTTATTTATTGAAAAGAATTTTATTTAAAAAAAGATCTAATAATTTGCTTCAAAATTATGAAAGATTATATTTCATAAAATTTTACAAAGATGATTTAAAAAAAATAGAAAAACTTGCTAATTTAAATTTAACAAATTGGTATAAATGAAGAGGTGAAAATTGATAGAAAAAATTCTATGTACGATTGGTCCAAATTCACTCAATGAAAAAGTTTTAAGCAAATTAGACGAATTAGGGTGTTTTCTGTTTAGAATTAATTTAAGTCATACCAAAATCGAAGACTTAGAACAAACAATAGAAAAAATTAGAAAATATAGTAACGTACCCATTTGCTTGGATTCCGAGGGTGCTCAAATTAGAACTACAAAATTTTCCTGTGATTTTATTAAAGATAAAGAATATATTTTTGAAAATACCATAAATAAATTTAGTATTAGACCTTTTGAAATTGTTCATCAACTCAGTATTGGTGATCAAATTAGCATTGATTTTAATTCAGCAGTGGTTGAAGTAGTAGATTTTAGCCTTGAAAAGATTGTAGTAAAAACTATTTCACCGGGTTTTAGCGGCGAAAATAAAGCCGTAACAATTATGAAAGATGTTGAAATACCACCTTTTTCTGATAAGGATTTGCAAGCATTTAAAATTGGTTCAAATCTTGGCATTAAAAACTATGCATTGTCTTTTGCTTCAGAAGGAAAATATGTTGATAAAATCAGAAGTTTAGTCCCTAATGGTTCATTTATTATATCTAAGATTGAATCAATCTCCGGTTTAAAAAACCTATTACAAATTACAGATAAAAGTGATGCGATACTTATTGACAGAGGTGATTTATCCAGGGAGTTATCATTAGAAAAAATACCAGTTTTTCAAAAATCAATTATAAAAACTGCAAGGAATTTAAATAAAGAAGTTTTTGTAGCAACAAATTTATTAGAGTCAATGATTAATAGTCCTTCCCCAACAAGGGCTGAAATAAATGATATATATAATACTCTTCTTGATGGAGCTACAGGTTTAGTTTTAGCTGCTGAGACAGCTATAGGCAAATTTCCTGTTGAATCTGCTATTATTGCTAAAAATCTAATAAACTGCTATAAATTTTTTAAGAAAAATAATGAATTAAATTTTGCTAATGAAAAGCAAATTATTGAAATTATTAAAAAAAATATCAAATAAATTTGATGAATAAAATACAAGAACGATACGCATTGTATGTTGGAAGGTTTCAGCCATTTCATAAAGGTCATATTTGGTGCATAAAAAAGATGATTAATGAAGGAAATAAAGTGTGTATTGCTGTTATGGATATTCATGAATTAGAGCCAGAAAATAATCCTTATAGTTATGATGAAGTTTCAAAGAGAATAACTAGCTTAATGTTAAATGAATTTAATTCTGGCGAAATTATAATTATAAAAATTCCTCCAATTAATTCAATTAACTATGGACGAGATGTTGGATATAAATTAATTGAACATAAACCTCCAAGTGATATAAAAAAAATTTCAGCAACAAAAATTAGAAATTCATCTTAATATTGTTGAATACTAACTTAAAAATTAAAAATTATAAATAAATGCTGCATATTGAATTATCAATATATTTTATAATTATACTAACAAGTATAATCCAATCATTGTTTGGTGTTGGGGTGCTTGTTTTTGGGACTCCACTTTTATTAATCGCTGGATTAAACTTTGTTGAAACACTAAATATTTTACTTCCAATTTCTATGGTAATTAATTTATTTCAATTTCTTACAAATAGGGATTTCATAGATAAAAAATTATTAGAAAACCTTTTTTTTATTGTTTTGCCATTAATTTCAATTACTTTGTTTCTAGGAATTCAATTTATTCAAATGAATTTAAGCTTGGCAGTAGGTTGTGTTTTAATATTTATTGCCTTATTAAATTATTTTAAAATTGATTTTATTAACTTGATTAATGAAAAAATATATTTCTCAATAATGTCAATCATTCATGGCCTCACTAATCTTGGTGGTGCTCTTCTTGTTGGTATTATAAGTTCAAAAAAATTTAATAAGATCAAGACACGAACCAATATATCTTTTTTTTATTTTTCATTTGCATTCATTCAACTTATAACACTATCCATAAATGATCTTTTGATTTGGAAAGTAGATAACCTCATTTATTTAGTGATGGGTTGTACTTTGTTTGCTTTAACTGAGAGATTTATTTTTGTAAAAATAAAAGAATCTCTTTTTGTTTATTTAACAAATATTTTATTATTTTTTCTTGGATTGTTACTAATTATTAAAAGTTTATAGAATTTAATAATTCAAATTAATATCTATACTCGTCTTTTTTAAATGGTCCAGTAACTGGAACTCCAATATAGTCTGCTTGATCTTCAGTTAAGATTGTTAATTCAGCATCAAGATGTTCTAGGTGTAATCTTGCAACTTCTTCATCTAGTTCTTTGGGAAGGTTGTACAATCCAACTTCAGGTTTTTCTTTAGCTAAAAACAGCTGTGCCAATACTTGATTTGCGAATGATGTTGACATTACAAAACTTGCATGTCCTGTGGCACACCCTAGATTAACTAATCGACCTTCTGCTAGAAGAAATATTTCTTTTCCATCAGGAAAAGTGTATCTATCATATTGAGGTTTAATCTGCTCTCTGTTAGCGTCAGATTCATTAAGAGCATCCACTTGGATTTCATTATCAAAGTGACCAATATTACAAACAATTGCCTGATCTCTCATTATCCTCATGTGTTCAAGAGTAATAATATCTTTATTACCTGTTGTTGTGACAAATAAATGCCCTTTATCTAAAACACTTTCAAGTGTTCTTACTTCAAAGCCTTCCATTGCTGCTTGTAATGCACATATAGGGTCTATCTCTGTAACAATTACTTTACAACCATATGATTTCATAGATTGAGCACAACCTTTACCTACGTCACCATATCCACATACCACAACTGTCTTACCAGCTAGCATAACTTCAGTAGAACGTTTTATACC
>CEPA01163314.1_pt1 | contig 32909 bp, 25 predicted proteins | sample 356241 | NCBI WGS metagenome assembly CEPA01 (sample SAMEA2620542, study PRJEB7988) | marine metagenome | biome: marine biome (ENVO:00000447); feature: surface water layer (ENVO:00002042); material: "saline water (ENVO:00002010), including plankton (ENVO:xxxxxxxx)" | depth 5 m
GCTTTAACAAACATAATTCTAATAAGAAAATACCTCAAATAATAAGTAATTTAAATTTAGGGAAATCAATTGCTGTTGTTAGTGACGCAGGTATGCCCAGTATTTGCGATCCTGGAGAAGATCTCATCAGGGAGGCACGATCAAATAGTATAAATGTAATTTGCGTACCTGGCCCGTGCGCTGCTTTAACAGCCCTTGTCTCTAGTGGACTACCTTCTTCAAAATTTATATTTGAAGGATTTCTTCCAAAGAAGAATTCTGAAAGAGAAAAGATTCTTTTAGAAATAAGTACTAACGAAAAAACAACTATCTTATTTGAATCACCACATCGTTTAAAAACTCTATTAAATAATCTTAAAGAAATATGCGGAGGAGACAGAGAAATTTTAGTTTCACGAGAATTAACAAAGAAATATGAGGAAAATATTGGTAACACTATAGACGAGGTTATAAATTATTTTGCGACAAGAGAAGTAATCGGAGAGATTACTTTAGTAATAAAGGGAATTAAAAAAGTTAAAGAAAATAATTATTTCAATAAAGCAGAATTAAAAAAGGATCTTTATGATTTAATAAATGCAGGGTTAAATTTATCCAAGGCATCTAAATATTTAGCGAAAAAAAATAATCTAAAGAAAAGCATAATTTATAATATATATGATAAAACAAATTAGCTAACTACTATAAATGATTGTTTTACTTAAAAAAATATTTTTTACAGTAGTTTTAAATTCTACTTTATTTTTACTATTGATTATCGGGATACAAAATAGTTCAAATAGAAGCAAAGTTAAATTAATATTTGGTGAGACTGTTAGCTTACCAATAAGTTTTATAGTTGGTATGAGTTTTATATCTGGATCAATAGCCGGGAGCCTCATAACCATAAATACTAATGAATAATAAAAAATTTTATCAAAGAGAAATTAAGTTATCTGAACTAACTATCCTTGAAATACCTCGAGATAAAAGAATAGGAGCTACTTTTTTTAAAACAGCCGCATTTGGAATTTTAATAACCTTTTTTTCTGTACCGCAGAAACTTTTTGCAATTTTCAAATCATAATAAATTTCAATTGTTTTTCTTTTTAATTCATCTTGCGAAAGAAATTGCCATTTTGGATAATCTTTAAGATATTTTATTTCTAATTCAACCTTCTTATCCACGATCATAAAAACTGTCTTTGGGAAATCAATCTCCGAAATAGGTATAGAAGAGAAATCTTTCTGAGATGTATTTTCAAAATCACAAGTCAGAGGTACTAATTCGATAAATTCAGAAATTTTAGAAAATTCATCCTTTTTTGCTACATTAATATCTTTTTTAAAATTATTCTTATTATCCTTTATGGCAATTTCACCTTCTTTTTTACTTAAATGATTAATTTTTTGATTTCTATTTTTACTAAAGTTATTGATTGATTTACTTGCGGCTAATAATTCTTTATAAGCAACCACACCAATATTATTCTTAAGATTTCTAGAAATTGTTAATTTTGTGAAATTAAATTGTTCGGATATTTTATCAATACTAACACCAGAGATAAAAAGTTTTGTTATTTCATCTTTTTGTTGTTCTGTAATTCTTCTTGCCAAAATAAAAATCTTTTTCTTTATTCTATTAAATTTATTAATAAAAGTTTATTCTTCAAAATCTTTAGATACGAAATATCTTAAAAAGAGTTATTTTTATTGTTTGAGATTTTGCTTTCGGATATAATAATAGAATGCTTCCTTAGCTCAGCTGGATAGAGCAACTGCCTTCTAAGCAGTGGGCCGCAGGTTCGAATCCTGCAGGAAGCGTAAATATGAGAATTTCTCTGTTAATGAAAAATTTATTAGAGTTTTCAAAGAGAGAACATAATTTAATAAATATCGGAAATAAATTATTTTTAATTGGAGTATTTTTCTTACCATCTTCGTTATTTATATCTTTATTGTTTCTTTTACCTGCAGGAATCATTGGGAGTTTAAGAAATGAAAGAAAATTTTTCAAAGATCATTGGAATTTAATCTTTTTTGTATGTGGAGCTTTAATTTTATTTAATTCGATCTTACAGAATTATTATATAAAGAATGATTTTCAGGAAATCTGGAATTCAAATTTATCATTTATTGGACTAGCTAATTGGTTACCTTTTTTTTGGTTATTTTGGGCGTTCCAACCTTTTGTAAATTCAAGCTCAAGAAGAAAAAAACTTGCCTTAGTACTTATATCAGGTACTTTACCTGTTGTAATATCTGGATTTACTCAATACTTTTTAAATTGGTATGGACCTTTTAAAATTCTAAATGGACTTATTGTATGGTACCAAAAGCCAATTATTGATCCAGGTGGCCTTAGCGGTTTATTTAGTAATCAAAATTACGCAGGTTCTTGGTTCAATTTTATATGGCCTTTATGTATTGCATTAATTCTTGAAAAGTCTGAAAATATAATAAAAAAGATAATCTCAATAAGTTTTCTTTTTTCAATTGGCTTCTCTGCTTTTTTAACAAATTCAAGAAATGCTTGGCTAGGTTTAATAACTACAACTCCATTGGTAATTGGTCAAACTTCAATTAAATTTTTAATTCCAATTCTTATAATTTTTGCTTTATTTTTTTTATATGCTTTATTACCAATTTTTGAAAGTAATTTTCAAGAAGTAATAATAAATATAATACCAAAGAAAATTTTAATGGAGTTTTCAAGTGAGGGCTATAAAGACTTAGATGTAACTAGGTTTCAGATTTTAATAAATGCTATAAAAATACTAAGAATTAATCCAATATTTGGCGTTGGAGCTGCTTCATTTACAGCTATTTATCAATTTCAAAGTGGTTTTTGGAAGGGTCATTCGCATAATTTACCAATTGAATTAGCTATAAGTTATGGGTTACCAGTAGCAATTATTTTTTTTACAACTTTATTTTTAATTTTATTTTTATCAGGACATAAGTTATTTTTTAAAAATTTAAATCTTGAATATTTTGATAGAGCTATTTGGGCATCAACATTTTTCTTTTTCATCTCTCAATTTGTAGATATTCAATATTTTGATGGAAAGATAAGCATACTTTCATGGATATTTCTATCCTCATTGAGAAATATGATTAATGAGAAGTGATATGAAATACCTTAAAATAAAAAATTATTATATACAAATACTTTTTATATTTTTTCTAGGTGTTTTTTTAGACAAATATTTTTTTATAAACATTAATACACCTCCTGCATGGGATCAAGGTTATCACCTAAGTAATTTATATAAAACATATAATTTACTAAAAGAAAATAATATATTTGAAACATTTGATGATTTATTAGATATTACTGATAACTATAGAGGTCCTCTTACTTATTTAATATCATCATTTTTATTAAAAATATTCGGGAATAGTTATTCCAACGCATACTTATCAAACAACTTATTCAATTTAATTTCAATAATTTCTATTTATGAATTTGGTAAAATTATTAAAGATAAAGAAACTGGATTACTTGCTGCTGTTTTATTTACATTTAGTCCTTTTATAATAATTCAGAGAACAGATTATTTAATTGATATCTCTCTCACATCATTTGTAATATTAACCTTTTTATTATTATCAAAATGGTTTTTGGATAAAAATGAGCACGTAAGTAGGTATTCTGTTCTTTGTGGTATTGGACTTGCACTAATATTCCTTGTAAAACCTACTGGAATTATATTATTTTTTATTCCTCTAATATTTAATTTAATAAATAAAGTAAAATATAAGAAAAATAAAATTTACATTATTTATGAATATTTATTATTTATTTCGATATTTTTAGTAATAATATTCCCTTGGTTTTCTAGGCATTGGCTTACAATAATTTCTTCGACAATTAATGCATTCAGCTGGGGAATAAATTATCAAAAAGGATTAGACGGAAATACATTAGAAGGGTGGGTATATTATTTGAAGGAAATTCCTTTTATTATGGGTTATTTCAACTTTGGAGTAATAATATCGCTAATAATAATTGAAAGATTAAAAATAAGGAAGCATCATTTCTTAGAAAGTTTAAATAAGAAAAATTTAAATTATTTATGTTTAATATTTTTTATAAGTTACTACATCATATCTTCACTTATGTCGACAAAAGATACGAGATTTATAATGCCATTATATCCACTTATTTGTATTTATTTTGCAATCTTTATTGATCTTAGTCGAAAAAATTTTTTAAAGAAAAATCTCATTATATTTGCATTGAGTTTGTCTATAGTAAATTCTTACTTTTCAAATAACTATTATTTTTTAAGTAAAAAATATTTTTATGATGAATGGTATCACAAAGATATAATAAATTCTGTAAGTATTAAAAACCCAGAATTAATTTCTACACTTGCAGTATTGCCAGATACAAAAGAAATAAATACTTTTAATCTTGAAGCAGAAGCTCAAAGACAAGGAGGCAATATAGCTGTAAGGCAAATTATTAGCAACCAAAAAACTTATAAAGATGATTTAGGATATTTCGACTGGTTTTTATTAAAGGATGGTTACCAAGGAGTTATGAGTAATAAAGCAAAAGATTTATTAAATACTTACTTATTAAAAAATAATTCCTTTGTGGTTGAAAAGAAATGGACAATACCAGATGGTAGTAAATTAATATTACTAAGAAGAAAAAATTTAAATTCAAACATAAAAACTATTAAATGTGATTTTAAAAATCCAACTATATATATTAATAAAATTAATAATGGTATAAATTTTTCTATAAAGGGAAGAGGTAAGTATTTAAGAGATAGCAATCTAATAGTTGATTTATTTAAAAATAAAAAAATACAGCAAGAAAACTTTATTATCGCAAACGGTCTTTATTCCAAAGAATTCAACGAAAATTATTGCTATGAAATCACTCAAGAATCGACTTTAAATTTTGATTTATTTAAAAATGAAAATGATATCTTTTATAAAACCAAGCTTATAAATTTAGATAATAAAGAAATTTATTTGAATCAACAAAATAAATCAATAATTTTAAAAAGTGATATCGAAGAATCTAAAGAAAATTCAATTATGAGAAATAAAATAAATAGCATAAATCAATTGGGAAATTATTTAAGAGAGGGAAATTTTAAAAATCTTTTCGACTCAGTTGGAATTCTCAATCAAAGTGATCCCCAGCAGAAATATTTAATTCATGCTGAAAAATTATTTAAATATAGATATAAAAATGATAATAATATAAATAATCTTTACAACATTTTAATATCACAAATATTGCAAAAAAAAGTAAAAGAAGCAAATCATACTATCGACAAAATACTAGTTATTGAAAAAAATAATGGAAATGCGAATTTGACAAGAGCAATAATAAATTTATACGACCTAAATATAAAAAAATTTAAGAAAGGAATTTTAGAAGCTAAAAATAATAATACATCTCAAGAAAGTAAAGATATTTTAAAAACACTTGAAATAGTATCAAAAATATTAGATTTTAAATTTATGGAGGCCTACCAACTTTTATGAAATTTTTCATAAACGAATTCCTAGCAATTATGCATCTTAAAAAGATATTATGATTTTAAATAAACTTGAAGATAATGATACTAATCAACCCTAATGTTGCAATCATACACGATTGGTTTTTGAAAAAATCTTTAAGTGGATCTGAACAAGTAACCATACTCTTAGATAAGTATTTATCAAATAAATTCTATGAGCCAGATATTTACTCTATAGTAGAAAATATAAGTAATACAAAATACAACTTATTTGGGGGAAGGAAAATAAATACAACCTTTATTCAAAATTTACCTTTTAGCAAAACTCATATACAAAATTATTTACCGTTAATTCCTTTTGCTATTGAACAATTAGATTTAAGTGATTATAGACTAATAGTTAGTTCAAGTCATTTAGCCGCAAAAGGGGTTTTAACATCGCCAAGTCAAATTCATATTAGTTATGTACATACTCCAATGCGATATGCATGGGATCAAATGAATATTTATTTAAAACAATCAACATTAAGTAATTTGGGTTTTGAAATACCACTAAGATATTTATTTTTTAAACTTAGGCAATGGGATTTTATAAGTGGTCAGCGTCCCGATTACTTACTTGCAAATTCTAGTTTTACTTCTCAAAGAATTAAAAAGTATTGGGGACTTAATTCCGAAGTAATCTATCCTCCAGTAGAAATAAATAGATTTGACCATACTCAAATTCGTGAAGAATTTTACTTAAGTGTTTGTAGATTAGTACCAAACAAAAGAGTAGATTTATTGGTAAAAGCTTTTAATAAACTAAATAAAACGCTTTTTGTAGTTGGTAATGGACCTGAATTAAAAAAATTAAAAAACATAGCTAACTCAAATATTCACTTCAAAAGTAACGCCTCTAATAAAGAGGTTGAAAACCTAATGAGCAAATGTAGAGCTTTTGTTTATTCTGGTATCGAAGACTTTGGTATTGCGCCTGTAGAAGCCATGGCCTCTGGTGCTCCAATCATTGCATTAGATAAAGGAGGTATAAGAGATACTGTTATTTCATTAAATGACAAAGAGAAAGAAGGTCCTTTTAACGGAATTTTATTCAAAGAGCAGAATGTTAAAGAAATTTTTGAAACCATATCTTGGTTTGAAGAAAAGAAAGTCTGGAAAAAATTTAATTCTGAAGAAATTAGATTTTCATCAGAAAAATTTAAACCAGAAATTTTTACAAAAAAATTTGATAGATTTATTAAAAAAGTTATTAAAACCTTTTAATAAATATTTCTAATTAACAATTAAAAAAACATTATGATATTGAACAAAGATTTAAATCAAAAAATATATTTACTGGCAAAGTCAATTTTCGATATAATTTTTTCAATAATTTTTTTATTCATTGGATTGCCTGCGTTTTTAGTAATAGCATTATTAGTAAAGTTTAGTTCAAGTGGACCAATATTTTTTTATCACAAAAGAATTGGAAAAAATGGAAAAGTTTTTGATTGCATTAAGTTCAGAACAATGTATCCTGAATCCAAAGACATATTACAAAACCTTCTTAATAATAATGAAGAATTGAAATTAGAATTCAAGAGAAATCATAAGCTAAAAAATGATCCAAGAATAACACCTTTTGGAAGATTCCTAAGAAAATCAAGCCTTGATGAAATTCCTCAGTTTTTAAATGTTTTAAAAAGAGATATGAGTATTGTGGGTCCCAGACCTATAGTAAATGAGGAAAAAGTTAAATATGGGGAGGATTTACCTAAGATACTTAAAATTAAGCCGGGAATAACAGGATTATGGCAAGTAAGTGGAAGGAATAATCTAAGTTATAAAAAGAGGGTTGATTTAGACTTGATTTATACTAAAAATTTAAATTTTTTGATGGATTTAAGAATCTTGATTAGAACATTTGGTGTGATTTTATTTCCTAGGGATAGAGGGGCTTATTAAAAAAACAGCTTAAAAACTGGTCTTTTAAAAATTGTAATATAGTTATTTTATGCTTTGATATTGACATGCATAGTAAAACTATAAGTCTATTATTTAGATTACTAAATACTCTTTCTCCGAAAAGGAAAAAGTCACTTTTAAATCTTCTGCCGCTAGCTATTCTTACTGGTTTAGCAGATGTTTTTGTAGTTGGACTCGTTTCAAGATTATTTGCAATAGTTGTGGGTAAAGAGAATAGACCTTCTATACCATTTTCTGATTTATTTTCAAGTGATCCTTTTACAAAAGTTATATGGCTAATACTAATTTATATAGCTTCTAACTGGTTAGCATCTTTTTTGAGACTAATACTAAGAGCTTTTCAGGAAAAGTTAAGAGCTTCAATATTTATTGATCTCTCAGAAATTGTTCAGAAAAATATTTTTAATCAAAAATATGAGTTTTTTTTATGTGATAAAAGTGAAGACATTTCCTCTAAGATTTTATTAAATATTTTTAGAGTTTCAGAGAAGTTAATAAGACCAATTTTACAAATAGTTAGTGGATTTTTTATTGTTACCTTTATTTTTATTGCGATACTAAGTTTTGCCAAAATCACGGCTTTTTACTTAATAATTTGTTTGGTAATTGGATATGCATCTATTTCATTTTTTGTAACACCCTTAATAAGATATTCTTCAAAACAAAGAATCATTTTAGAGTCTGAAATAAATAGAGTAATGTCAGAATCAATTAGAACAATTATTGATGTCCATCTAACTGGTTCAGAAAAATATTTCCAAGCAAGATACTCTAAAGCTGGAAAAAAGGCTCTCCCTTTTTTATGGAAAGCAGAGACTTTTCCAGAATTTCCAAGATCATTAATAGAACCATTTGGAATCACTCTAATTTTTTCAATAGGATTGGTACCAATACTAAATAACAAAAGCCCTCAATCTCTTTTAGAGATCGTTCCTTTTCTTGCAACAATTGCGGTGGCTGCTTTGAAATTAACACCTCCTCTTCAAGATTTATTCAGAGGGATAACAGATCTAAGAGCTGGGATTCCTGATTTAGAGGAGGCATTAAAGATATTAGAACTTTCTGATAAAAGAAATTACACAAATATATCTAAAAAAATAAATAAATTTTTAATTCCTAGAAAATCTATAGAACTTAAGTCTCTTTATTATAAATATCCCTCTAGAGACGATTATGCTCTCAAAAATATTAATTTAAAAATTAATATTGGTCAAAAAATTGCATTTGTTGGGAAAACTGGAAGTGGGAAAAGCACTACTGCCAATCAATTACTTTGTCTCTTAAGACCTAAATCAGGTTCATTAATGATAGATGGGAGAATACTTAAAGATAAAGATATATCTATTTGGCAATCACTTTGTTCATATGTTCCTCAATCAATAAATTTATTAAATGGTAATGTCATAAATAATGTTGCATATGGATTAGAAGAAAGTGAAATTAATACTGATAAGATTTGGGAGTCTTTAGTTGCTGCTCAACTTGATGATCTAATAAAAAATTTACCCTATGGATTGAATACCAAATTAGGAGAAAATGGTATTAGATTATCTGGTGGACAAAGACAACGAATTGCAATCGCAAGGGCTTTTTATAGAGATACTAAACTGTTAATTCTTGATGAAGCAACATCTGCTTTGGATAATAAAACTGAAGCTGACTTAATGAACGCATTATCTCTTATGAATAAAGATTTAACAATTATTTTTATTGCCCATAGATTATCTACTGTAAAGGAATGTGATTGTATTTACGAATTTGAAAGCGGAGAAATTAAATGCCAAGGCAAATTTAGTGAACTAGTCAAGGAATCTGATTCATTTCGAAATATGCTTAACGCAAAAAGTATCTAGAAAACAATAAATAAAATTAACTTTTCATTAAGTCATAATATATTCTTTCATGAGAACTAATCATATTCTCAATTGAAAATAATTCTCTTTGTCTTTCTAAAGACTCTTGCCCAAAGATTTTAAGTTTTTCAGGATTATTTGTTAGTTTTCTTATAAATCTTGAAGCAGATTTAATATCTCCCAATTCATACAAAAAACCATTTTTATTATGAATTGTTGTATCACGATTACCAATAACATTTGAAGCTACTATTGGCAGACCTTGAGACATGGCTTCAAGAATACTTATAGGAAGTCCCTCATAAATAGATGTAGATAAATAAATTTCTGAATTATTTAGGTAATCAAAAATATTTGATTTAAAACCTGGTAAAGTAATATTATTCAACAAATATTTATGCTTAAACTTTTGAATCTCATTAAATAAAGGCCCATCGCCTATAATGCAAAAATTAATCTCATTTAATACTGAGGCAATTTTCATTATTTCAAAAATATTTTTCTGCTCTACAAATCTGCATACTGAAATTACATTAATCTTTTTAATTTCATTTTTATTTAAATTTATATTTTGTTTTTTTACATAGTTTTCCACACCATTATTTATCACTACATAATTTTTACCATTATAAAGATTTATAGATTTTGCATATTCTCTTTCACTTCTGGATACAAAAACTTTTAAGTTATCCAATTTGCCTAGTAATTTTTCATAACAATAATAAACTAATCTATTATATTTACTATGACATTTAATATGTATTCCGTGGTAGGTGTAAATAAGTTTTATATGTGTAAAAAGTTTTAAAATTCTTGCAATTAAACTTGCACCTTTCCCATGGGCATGGACTATATCAATTGAATTATATCTAATAAACTTTATTAATTTTAAAATATCAATTAGATTAATACTTCTTTCAGCAATATAAATCGTATCATTTTTAATCAAAAAATTTTGGAAAATTTTATTCTTAGGAATTGCATAGAAAATATTTACTTTATTTGTTAATTTTTGCCCTAACTTAAACATCATATTTGGACCACCTCCGATTTTACCCGTAGCAGAAATCATTAATACATTGATTTTTTTCATTTATATTTGTATTATGAATTAAAACTTATTTGGAATATTATCATAAAGTATTAAAGACTTTAATTATCTAAAAATTAAATCAGAGATAATGAAAAAAAAGCCTTTGGTCCCAATAATTTTATGTGGAGGTTTTGGATCAAGGTTATGGCCTTTATCTAGGAAAAGCTTTCCCAAGCAATATTTATCAATAAAATCTGATGCAAAGAAATCATTACTCCAATTAACTTTCGAAAGAATTAAAACATTAGAAAATTTACAGCCCCCAATATTAGTATGTAATGAAGAGCATAGATTTATAGCTGCAGAACAAATGAGAGAAATAAATGTAAAACCTCAAGCTATACTTTTGGAACCTTTTGGAAAGAATACAGCACCTGCTATTGTTGTATCTACTCTAAAAGCAATAGAGAAAAACAAGGATTGCAATATATTAGTATTATCCTCAGATCATAATATTGAAGATCAGAAAAAATTTAAAGAGACAATAATAGCTGGTATTAATTATGCAGATTATGGACGAATCGTAACTTTCGGAATAGTTCCTACTTATCCAGAAACAGGGTACGGCTATATTGAAGCTTCTGAGGAATTAGATAAGAATAAATTATTAGGTAGAAAGATTAAAAGATTTATTGAAAAACCAAATTATGCAAAAGCTAGTTATTTTCTTAAAAATAAAAAATTCACATGGAATAGCGGTATTTTCTTATTTGAGGGTAATACTTTAATAAAAGAAGTGAATAATATACTTCCTAATTTGTTAACAGCATGCAAAGAATCATTAAAAAATAATTTAATAGACTTGGATTTCCAAAGATTGGATAAGAAAGGATTTCATAAATGTCCCAACATATCAATAGATATTGCCATTATGGAGAAAACAAATTTAGGAACAGTTGTTCCATTGGATGCAGGTTGGAATGATATAGGAAGTTGGAATTCAGTATGGGAAATATCAAAAAAAGATAAAGATGGAAATCTTGTACAAGGCAAAGTATTTACTAACCAGACAAAAGATTCATATTTAAGAAGCGAAGGTCGTTTATTAGTATGCTTAGGTGTGAGCAATTTAATCGCTGTTGAGACAAACGATGCTATTTTAATTGCTGATAAAAGTAAGTCACAAGAAGTGAAATCAATAGTAGAGATATTAGATAAAGATGGCTTTGAAGAAGCTACAGTCCATAAAAAAATTTATAGACCATGGGGTAACTATTTATCTTTATCAAGTGATTCAAATTGGCAAGTTAAGCTAATAAATGTAAAGCCTGGAGAGAGGTTATCATTGCAAATGCATGAACACCGCTCCGAACATTGGATAGTTGTAAAAGGAAATGCCAAAGTTGAAATTGATTCAAAAGAGATATTTCTATGTCCGAATCAAAGTATTTATATCCCTTTAGGGTCTAAACATCGATTATCAAATATGGGTCAAACAGATTTATTTTTAATAGAGGTTCAAAGTGGGTCTTACTTAGGGGAAGATGACATTATAAGATTTGAGGATATATACGGTAGATTGAAGAATTAATTATATTTATTAAAATAATACTTAACTAGCAATCTCTATTTAGTGCTAATTAAATAATAAATATTAAAATAATTACTGTTTAATATTTATTCATTAAAAATTTATTCTTGCATTAAGTGCCTTAAAGTTATTTTATACAAATTTAGCGTCTTGAAGTTTTAATGGCGGCAAAAACAAAGAAAGCTATTATTACAGGAATTACTGGCCAAGATGGAAGTTATTTAGCTGAATTGCTTTTAGAGAAAGGATATGAAGTACATGGCATTAAAAGACGATCAAGTAGTTTCAATACTTCGAGAATTGATCATCTTTATGAAGATCCACATGAAAACAATCCAAAACTATTTTTGCATTATGGTGACTTAACAGATAGCACAAATATTATTCGCATAATTCAATCTGTTCGACCTGATGAGATATATAATTTAGGAGCCCAAAGTCATGTAGCTGTTAGTTTTGAATCACCGGAGTATACAGCAAATAGCGATGCTTTAGGAACTTTAAGAATACTTGAAGCAGTTAGAATCCTAGGACTAACTAAAACAACAAAAATATATCAAGCAAGTACAAGTGAATTATATGGACTTATTCAAGAAACCCCTCAATCAGAGAATACACCTTTTTACCCAAGGAGCCCCTACGGCGTAGCAAAATTGTATGCTTATTGGATTACTGTTAATTATAGAGAAGCTTATGGAATGTATGCTTGCAACGGTATTTTATTTAATCATGAAAGTCCACGTAGAGGAGAAACCTTTGTCACTAGAAAAATATCACGGGGATTAGCAAGAATAGATACGGGCCTAGATTCATGCATATATTTAGGGAATCTTGATTCTAAAAGAGACTGGGGCCATGCAAAGGAATACGTTAAGATGCAGTGGTTAATGTTACAGCAAAATCATCCTGAAGATTTTGTAATCGCAACTGGCAGGATGTGCAGTGTAAGAAGTTTTATAGAGATATGTGCTATGAAACTTGGATGGGATACTAAAAAAAATCCTAGTGGAATTATTTGGGAAGGCAGTGGCTTAAATGAAATTGGTAAAAGAGCTGATAACAAAGAAATAGTAATTAAAATAGATTCTAGATATTATCGCCCCACAGAAGTTGATCAACTACTTGGTAACCCAATAAAAGCTAGAAAAAAACTTGGATGGTATCCCAAAATCTCTTTAGAGGAAATCGTAAGTGAAATGATCGATAATGACAAAGAAGAAGCTTTAAAAGAATCAATACTTCTAAAAAAAGGGTTTAATATTAATAACTCAATAGAGAGTCCACCATCTAGTTAATTAAATGAATAAAAAAATATTTAAAGAAGATAAGTTTTTTATAGCAGGTTCTAATGGAATGGTTGGTAGCGCAGTTTATAAAAAGTTAAAAGAAAGCGGTTATGGAATTAGAAAGTATGGTGGTGCAATTTTTGCACCCAAGAGGAAAGAATTAAATTTATTAAATTCCCTTGAAGTAGAAAATTGGTTTAATCATTTCTCTCCAGAAGTTGTCATTATTGCAGCTGCTAAAGTTGGCGGAATTATGGCTAATTCATTACAACCCGCAGATTTTATTTTAGAAAATCTAAAAATTCAAACAAATATTATTGAAAGTGCTTGGAGAAACAAGGTGAGAAGATTACTATTTTTAGGTAGCAGTTGTATTTATCCCAAATATGCAAGTCAACCCATAAAGGAAGAATATTTAATGGAATCTTTTTTAGAAAAAACCAATGAGAATTATGCTATTGCAAAAATAGCTGGTTTAAAACTTTGCGAATCACTTAATTCACAATATGGATTTGATGCAATAACTCTAATGCCTACCAATTTATATGGACCAGGGGATAACTATCATGCAGAGAAAAGTCATGTAATGGCTTCTTTGTTAAGAAAATTCAATTTAGCTTCTAAGAATAAAGAAGAAAAAGTAATATGCTGGGGCACAGGAGCTCCATTAAGAGAATTTTTACATGTAGATGATCTAGGAGAAGCAATAATTTTTGCCTTAGAGAATTGGGATCCTAATGATAAATCTGCCCCTAGAGATTCAAATAACAATAAACTTTATTATCTCAATGTAGGGACTGGCAAAGATATCTCAATATTTAATTTGGCAAAAAAAATTGCAGATGCAACCAATTATAGAGGAGAAATAACTTGGGACAAATCTAAACCTGATGGCACTCCCAAGAAACTTTTAGATGTAAGTAAATTTAAATCTTTAGGATGGGAACAAAAGATTAAATTAAATGATGGTATTAAAGATACATTACAAAATTTGTATATTGACCAATAACAAACTTCATTTTATGATCATGCTTGAAAATTAAGATAAATTACTTACTATTTTATTTTGGTTAATTAATCAAATTTTCAATTATCTTGTTAAAAGATTAAATCTTAACGCATCATTTAAAGCTTAATTAAATATGCAAAAGGCGAAGCTGGATATGATTTTAGATAGGCGTTAGATCGATCAAAAATTAAAAATGAATTAAATTGGTAACGGGAACATGAATTTAATCAATAATTAGAACAAACAATAGACTGGTATCTTATTAAGTATTGATTTGTGTAATAACATCAAAAAAAATAGATTTGTAGTCTAATTTATTCCTCAAGAATAATATGTTTTGAATGCCAATCTGGGACTAATTTCTTTAAGAGTTTTAATGCTGCTTCTCTATTATTATCTAAAAGATATTTTTCTAATTTGTAAACTTCTTCGAACAAATCATAATTAGAATTTGTTTTTTCATTTGCCTTAAATATTAATGGATGTATTGTTTTTTGAGATTTACCATCTATTAATAATTCCTCATATAATTTCTCTCCTGGCCTTAATCCTGTAGTAATTATTTTAATATCTCCTTTAGGATTACTTTCAGAATTAACAGTAAGTCCGTTTAACTTTATCATTTTTTCTGCCAATTCATATATTTTTACAGGTTTACCCATATCAAGAAGAAATACTTCACCACCCTTACTTAAAGCAGATGCCTGTAAAACTAATTGAGATGCCTCTTTGATTGTCATAAAATATCGAACTACTTGTTTATGTGTAATTGTTACTGGTCCGCCTGAAGATATCTGTTTCTGAAAAAGAGGGACTACTGATCCGGAGGAACCTAGTACATTTCCAAATCTCACCATAGCAAAATGTGTTTTATTTGAAATCTCTGCAAATGATTGCACAATTAATTCCGCCATCCTTTTGGAGGCGCCCATAATGTTTGTAGGTCTTACTGCTTTATCTGTAGAGACTAAAATAACTTTTTGAAGATTCAACTTTAAAGCAACTGAGCAAACTGAAAAGGTTGAAATGACATTATTATGTAATCCTGAGATAGGATTTTCTTCAACAATAGGTACGTGCTTATAGGCTGCAGCATGAAAAACCATTTGAACTTTGAAACTTTTAAAAATATCTTCAACAAATTTTTTATTTGTTACATCTCCTAAAAAGTATTTAATTTCTATATTTTGATAATTTTGGTTATTAATTTCATTTTGAATTTTATAGAGATTTTCTTCACTCATCTCTAACATAATTAAGCTTTTGGGTTTATGTTTTATAATCTGTCTACAAAGTTCAGATCCAATTGATCCGCCAGCACCAGTAACGCAAATAACTGCATTTTTTATGCTTTGATTAATTAATTTTTCATCAGGATAGACACAGTCTCTTGAGAGGAGATCTTCTATTTGCAGGGGTCTTGAAGAATTTATAATATTTTTTTCATCTGAAATTTTTTCAAATAATGGGACTCTAAGTATATCTATTGAATATTGATTAAATTTATCTATTAACTCAATTTTTTTTTCGTTAGTTAACCCATCTGGATCACTTAAGAAAATTTTCTTAACTTGTTTGTTAGATCTCAAAAACTTATCAGAATTGTAAATTGGTATACCACCTATACTGCGACCCCATAAATTTGAAGTATCATCAAAAAAAGCAATTAATTTATATCTCTTATCAAGTTTGATTATTGAAGCTAATTGAGCTCCATTAAAAGAAGCACCATAAATAGCAACTTTTATTTTTCTTGGATAATCATTATTTAATTTTTGCAAAATATCTCTTGAAACAAAACTTGCTCCTCCAATAAAGGATGTCTTTGTAAATAAATAAACAATCCAAAATTTTATTTTAAAATAATCTAAATATAAAAATTTAAAAATAATTAGAAGCAAAAAGCATATGAGTAGATTTTGTAAAACTAATGAATATAAATTTGTGCTATTTGAATATTTAGTAATGCCTTTATATTTCCCTAATAAAATATAAGTTGATAAGCTAATTAAATTAATAATAAACAATATAAAAACTAAATTATTAAAACTAAAATTTTTTAAAATGAAATCATTTACGCAAAAATATGATAGTAAAAATGATGATGTTAATAATATTGCATCAGTATTTAACAATATTAAACGTCTTTTAAAACTATTCTGGTCTACAATCCTTAAAATTAATTTATCAATATTGAACATTAAATAAAGTTAATATATTTTTATATTTTAAACTATAAAACATGATGAGTATATTAATAAAGTTTTATAAATAAAATGGGTCAGCAAACTTTCTATCAAGTAAAACGCCGATAATCGCAACTATTACACAACTTATAAGAAGAAAATTAAGCCCTCCTAATATCAAACTTAAATAACAAAAAACACTTAAAGATAAATAAAGCAAGGCGACTATTGAATGAGTTAACTTTTTACTAGATACTAATCTTTGATAAAGGTGCTTTTTATGAGGTTTAAAAATATTTTCTTTTGCTAAAAATCTTCTACATACACAAATGAATGCATCGGCAAATAAGGGGAATGCTATAAGCAAGAAGGCTAAACTATCATGCCAAGAAGGAAATTCTAGAAGCATTCCTGCAAATATAGCTCCGAGGAATGTGCTTCCTACATCTCCCATAAATACTTTTGCTGGTGACCAATTAAATAATAGAAATGAAATTAATGCTCCTAATAAAGGTAATAATCCTGGGGAAACTACGAATGAGAATATTAATATATATAGAACCATTGAGATTGCTACCAAACCATCAATTCCATCCATAAAATTTACAAAATTGATGATGGCAGTCAGTGCAATAATTAAAATTAGTTGAAAAACTATATCCCAAAATAAACTATTAGTAAAAATTTTTAATTCGCTTGAATTAATTAAAAATATTACTGTAAAAATTTGTATAAAATATCTCATAATTCGAGAAATACTATAACGATCATCTATAAAACCAACTATGGATAATGGGAAACATACCATAGGCAAAATGAAATTATATTTTATAGATCCTATTACACCTAAAGTGACAAATATTATTCCTCCTCCTCGAGGAGTTGGCACAACATGAGAACTCCTAGTATTTGGTTTATCTAAAAGAAATTTCTTTAATTTAGGAATAGTTAACAAATAGAGAAAATAGCCAATACAAAAGGATATTAAAGTTAAGAAAAAATCTGAATAATTCATAATTATTTAAATTTTTGGGAATTAATTTGTTTATTTTTAAACCAATTGGCTGTATCAAGTAAGCCTTGATCAGTTGAGAATGGAGGGATCCAATTAATGCTTTGATTACTCTCTGAAGAATCAACTTCAAGAGAACTTGTTAATTTTTTTAAATTAACCCTTCTCAAGAGTAAATTATTAACAAAATTCAAAACCCAATTAGGTATCGATATTATTAGAGGCTTAGTATTCAAAGAGTAAGCAATTTTTTGAGTAAGCTCAGCTATTGATAAAGGTTTAAGATCTGAGACTAATAAAGTTTTGCCAACAGCTTTCTTGTCATTTATACATCTATAAATTAAATCTACTAAATTTCCAATATATAAAATTGATCTTTTATTATTTATTCCACCAAAAGGGATCGGATATTTTTTATAAACATAAGACATTAACTTTAGAAAATTTGCTCCAACATTTGGTCCATATATAAGCGGAGGTCTTATTATAATTAATTCCAAATCACTATTACTGGTTAACTCTTGCAAAGCCATTTCCGACTTTAACTTAGATATTGCGTAATGGTCCTGGGGGTTATTATCAGAATTTAAGGAAAAAGGATTATTTAATTCCGTTTCTTCGCCAAATACTTTTATTGTACTTATGAATATAAATCTTTTCACTCCACATAATGCTGCTTGATAAGCAAGGTTCTTAGTTGCATTAACATTAATAGAATAATAGGAGTTAATTATATCTTGATTTTGATCATCAAATATATGTACTTTTGCAGCACAATGAACTAAAACATCTACGTCTTTAAGAGCTGACGACCAATCCACATTATTACTATTTATGTCTTCAATAATAAATGCATTTGTTGATTTTTTTCTTTGAATACGCCTTACATCAATATTTTTATTTTCTAAATAATTTGATAGGTAATTACCCACAAATCCATTAGCACCTGTTATTGCTACAAGCATGATTATACATTTTCTTTAATTAAGCTATCATATATTTCTAAATGAGTTAAAACTACCCTATTAACATCAAACTTTTCTTCTGCTAAAGAACGAGCTTTTTTTCCCATTGTCTTTATCAAATCTGGTTTATTCAACAAATGATTAACTTTATTTGAGATCGCGAAAGAATCAAGAGGAGGAACCAAATAACCTGTAATATTATTTTTTATGCATTCTCTGCATCCTGGTACATCAGTAGTTATTATCACTCTCCCTGATGCAGCGGCCTCTAGAAGACTTTTGGGGAAGCCCTCCCTATAGGAGGGTAAAACAACAATTGATGATTGAGAGAAAATATAAGGCATATTATTTGATTCACCCCAAAACTCAACAATTCCATCGCCTACCCACTTTTTCAATTCAATCATTTCTATACAGTCTCTATTGCCTATATCATGCTTACCAACAATTACAAATCTGGCCTTATTTTTTAAAATCTTAGCTGCTGCTACAAACTCATATATTCCCTTACTTTTTAATAATCTTGAAGGAAAAAGAACTATTGGCTCACCAGATGGTATTTCATCAAATTTAAAAACATTCAAGTCAACTCCTGATCCAGGAATAAGAACTATTTTGTTTTTAGAGATATTAGTAAAAACTCTTAAATCATTAAGATCATTTTTATTTTGAAAGATTACTTTCAAATGTGAATGCATAAAAACCAATTTATAAAAAAATAAAATCAAATATTTCCTTATTTTTGATTTAAGACCTTTTGATATAAAAATAAATCCTAAGCCAGAAATTGACATCACAATTTTTTGCCTATAGTTAACGAAATATGAAGCTAAACCCCCTATTATTACTGGCTTGATTGTTACCAAGTGGACGATATCTGGCTTTAAAAGTTTATAAATTTTTAAAATTTCTTGAAAAATTTTAAAGGATCCTACAAAAGATGTCGAACTTCTATCAATTTTTAAATTATGAATTACAAAGCCATATTTTTTTAAATCTTCATATTTATTAGTTATTTGCGTAGCGACATGAATTGAGTATCCATTTTTTTGAGCAGCAAGCGCTATGGGTAATCTATGAGAGATAAAAAACCAGTCAACATTAACTATGAATAGGATTTTTTTTAGTAGTTTATCTTTAGCCATGATTGAAACATTAACATATCCCAAATTTGATAATGACTTAATGATTTACCTGATATAAAATCTTCCCAAAGTTTACGTACTGCATAATTATCAAAAATATCATGTTTTTCTAAATTATTTATAGATAATAAATCATCAGCCCAATCCCTTAGAGGACCTTTTAACCATTTATTCAATGGAATCGTAAACCCCATCTTGGGACCATCAACTAAATCCTTTGGTAAATATTTATACAAAACTTGTCTAAGAAGCCATTTACCTTTATTATTTGATATTTTTTGCGAGATAGGAACTTCCCATGAAAACTCGGCAATTTTATAGTCTAAGAAAGGGAGTCTTGTCTCTAGGCTTACTGCCATCGAAGATCTATCTACTTTAGTTAAAATATCATTAGACATATAATTCAATTGATCAAGGTACATCATCCTTTCTGCAAAATCAGGAATTAAATCATCAAATTCGTTTTTATCGATAATTGTATTTGGTTCAATAACATCTAATAAAAAATTATTAGGATTTTTGCAATTTGATGTTAAGTTTTTATAAAAATTCAGAGAATTTGTTGAGTTAGTTAAAGATAAAATCTTAGAAATTTTTTCAGAAAGATTTGAGACTTGATATTTTTTAGGAATAAATTTATTAAATAAATTTAGTTCACTAGTTATGTTTATATTGTTTGATGTACTTAATTTTTTTCTTAAAGAAACTGGAAGAAAATTTATTAATTTCCATAATTTTGGACCAACTATATGCCTATTATAACCTCCAAAGAATTCATCTCCTCCATCACCAGATAAGCAAACAGTTACACTTTTTTTAGCAAGTTTACTAACCAATAATGTTGGTAATTGTGATGAATCTGCGAATGGCTCATCATAAATAAAGGGTAATTGAGGAATTAAAGATATCGCCTCTTCTGGATCAAAATAAACTTCTTCATGTTTTGTACCAAAGTGAGATGCAATCTTTTTAGCTTTTTTTGCTTCGTTAAATGTTTTATTATTGAAACCAATTGAAAATGTTCTCACCTCTTTTGAACTGACTTCATTCATTAATGCAACCACTAGAGAAGAATCATATCCACCACTTAAAAAAGCTCCTACAGGGACATCTGAGAATGTTCTTCTTTTAATTGAGTCTTTTAATAAATATTCAAATTTTTCTATATTTTCGCAGGCGTTTAAATTAATTTTCCTCTCTTTATAAAAAGCTTTTTGAGATAAGTCCCAGTAACACTTTGAGGAACTTATATTTTCTCCTGCATCAGAAATAACTATTAAATTAGAGGGCTCAAGTTTAAAAATTCCCTTATAAATTGTCTTTGGAGAAGGAATACAACTTTGTCTCAAATAAAGTGAGACAGCTTCTTTATCAATTGTTTTATTCCAGAGAGGAAAAGCAACTAATGATTTTAATTCTGATGCGAACAAAAAGTAATCTTCACATTTTCCAAAATATAGAGGCTTCTCTCCAAAACGATCTCTTACTAAAGTTAAATTTTTATTTTGTTTATCCCAAAGAGCGAAAGCAAACATTCCATCAATTAAATTTAAAGTTTTTTCTAGGCCTAAAAATTCAATGGCATTTAAAAGAACTTCAGTATCAGAATTACCTTTCCAATGAGTTAACTTAAATTCGTCTTTAAGCCTATTCTTAATTTCTTTAAAATTATATATTTCACCATTAAAAGAAATTACAAACCTTTTACTAAAACTCATCATAGGTTGAGCCCCGGCTGAAGATAAATCAATAACTGATAGCCTTCTATGCGCCATTCCAATTCCATCTCTTTCACTCAGCCATGTACCATCTCCATCAGGGCCTCTATGAATTATTTTTTTTGACATTTTATCTAGAATATATTCATTGAGATACTCTTTATTTTTGCTAAAGATCCCTACAATACCGCACATAATATAGTATAAACAAATATCAAAATCATTTATTTAATCTATATTACTATATCAAGAAAACATTTAAAAATTTTTTCATTCTACATGCAAACGTTTTAAATACATTAGATCTGAAAATGAACCTGAATAATCTCTTCCAAACCAATCAAAAAAGCTAATATTAAAAACCGGATTTTGAGGCCCATCAAAGACGAACAACATACTAGCTTCTGATGAAAAAATTGTATACAATAAAATTGTTAAAAAATACATCAAGGATACTACTATAGAAGTCTCAAGTGTCAAGGATTTTTTCTTTATTCTATTGAAAAAATAGATAAATAAAATTCCATAAATTAAATAAAAAACATATTCAGATTTAACCTCCAATACATAAAACAAAAGTTCTAAAGTTGTTCTTGCATCAATAGAAAACCTATAACTTTGGCTTAAAGGTAAAGCTAGTAAATTGCTATCATATAAGATAAAAGAACTAATACAAAACAATATAAACGCAAAGATAATTCCTTTAATATTTTTATAAAAATTTTCTCTTTTAAATAATATTGCGATTCCATATAAGATTGGAGCAAAGGGATGAAAAAAACAACCTAAATAAGCAAACTTCCTGCCATCTCTAAGAGCTGAAATTAAATATAATAAGGAAAGATATATAGCACAATATCTTGTTGCGACAAATAGAGCAAATACACAATAAAGTTGAGTATTAAATTTAATAACATGAGATTTTCTAGCATAGAGATAATTCACTACAGGGGCACTCCATAAGATAATTATTACAACTCCTGTTGGGACTCCAATCAATCTCGTAATTTTATAGATATTAGAGAGAATTAAATACCTTGGTAAAACAATATTAAAAATAACATTATTCGTATCGATATTTTCATCTGAATCATAGAAATAAGTAATTATGGTATGACCGTATAAATCAAACCCCGCAGTTTGTAAGGTGAAACAAAATATTCCAATTACTACAAAAGCAAAAATAAATAATTTATATTTATTCATTAATTAACATATCTTTATTAAAAACATTTTATCTTTTTTTTTATTAATAAATCTATATAATTTTTTTTAATTAAAGACTGTTTAAAAATTTATTGGAAACCTTATATTACTATTGTGTTATTATTAAACACATTAGATAATAACCTTGAGAAACTTGGTCACAGGTGGTGCTGGATTTATTGGTTGCCATCTCATACAAAAACTTTTAGAGAAACAAGAAGAAGTTATTTGTTTGGATAATTATTGCACAGGTTCGAAAACAAATATTTACCCATTCAGAAATAATCCATTATTTGAAGTTATAAGACACGATGTGGTTGAACCTATTTTACTAGAAGTTGATAGGGTGTGGCATTTGGCATGTCCAGCTTCACCTATACACTATCAATCTAATCCAATTAAAACATCAAAGATAAGTTTCTTAGGAACGTACAATATGTTAGGGCTTGCAAAAAGAGTTAATGCTCAATTTCTAATGGCAAGCACAAGTGAAATTTACGGAGATCCTGAAGTTCATCCTCAACCTGAGTTTTATAAGGGATCAGTAAATACTTTTGGGATAAGAGCATGCTATGACGAGGGCAAAAGAATTTCAGAGACCCTTTGTTTTGATTTCAATAGAATTCATGATGTAGATATAAGAATCGCAAGGATATTCAATACTTATGGTCCAAAAATGCTAAAAAATGATGGGAGAGTTATTAGTAACTTCATAGTCAATTGTTTACAAGGAAAAAGTCTTGAAGTAAATGGAGATGGGAATCAAACAAGATCTTTTTGCTACGTTGATGATCTTGTACAAGGGTTGATAAAATTAATGGATAGCAAATATAATAATCCTATTAATTTAGGTAATCCATCTGAATTTACAATTAAAGATTTAGCTTATAAGGTTATAAAAAAAATTGATCATAATATAAAATTAAACTTTAATCCTTTACCCCAAGATGATCCCATGAGAAGGAGACCAAATATTGACTTAGCAAAGAGAGAATTAGGATGGCTCCCAACAATTGATATTGATCAAGGTTTGGATAAAACAATAAAATATTTTAGAGAGATTATATAAGATCAAAAATGCGAGATAATTATCCAATAAAAACAATTTGTTGTATAGGCGCTGGATATGTAGGAGGTCCGACTATGGCAGTCATTGCAAAGAAATGTCCTCACATTAAAGTAATTGTTACAGATATAAATGAAGAAAGAATTAAAAATTGGAATAATAAAAACCTTGAAAGACTCCCAGTATATGAGCCAGGCCTAGATAAGATAATTATGGCATGCAGGAACGAGAATCTATTCTTCACAACACAAGTTGAAAATTCTATCAAAGAAGCAGATATGATTTTTATTTCTGTAAACACTCCTACAAAAACAAGAGGTATTGGCGCAGGTATGGCAAGTGATCTTAACTGGGTAGAAACATCTACTAGGCAAGTTGCTCGTTTTGCTAAAGATCACACGATAGTCATTGAAAAAAGTACATTACCAGTAAGAACTGCAGAAACAATCAAGCAAATATTAGTATCTTCTGAATCACAGAGTGGTTCTGAAAATACTAAGACTTTTTCGGTTCTTTCAAATCCTGAATTTTTAGCAGAGGGATCAGCAATTAATGATTTAGAAAATCCGGATAGAGTTTTAATAGGGGGAGATGATGATGTAGCGATAAAATCTCTAACTAATATTTATAAATGTTGGGTTAAAGAAGAAAAAATCATAACTACAAATTTATGGAGCTCAGAATTATCTAAGTTAACTGCAAATGCCTTTCTTGCACAGAGAATTAGCTCAATAAACTCAATCTCAGCTATTTGTGAAAAAACAGGTGCCAATATTCATGAAGTTTCAAAAGCCGTAGGATTAGATAAAAGAATTGGGAATAAATTTATTAGCCCGAGCCCAGGATTTGGTGGAAGTTGCTTCAAAAAAGATATATTAAATTTAATTTATCTCTGCAAATATTATGGATTAGAGGAGGTTGCCGAATATTGGAATCAGGTCTTATCTATAAACAATTGGAACAGGAATAGGATTTCAAGAATAATAGTAGATAAATTATTTGGAACTATAAGTAACAAAAAGTTAGCTATTTTTGGATTCTCTTTTAAAGCAAATACTAATGATACAAGAGAGTCCAGCGCTATTCAGATTTGTAAAAATTTAATAGAGGAAGGTGCTACGCTCGCAATTTATGACCCAAAAGTAAATGAAGATCAAATAGCAAGAGATCTTAATCAAAAACCTAAAGTTAACTTTAACAAAAGTGAAATTCTATCTGGTGAATGGTATTTTTGCTCTACTCCTGAAGAAGCTGCCAAAAGATGTGATGCAATAATAATATTAACCGAATGGCAAGAATTTAATAACCTTAATTGGTCTAAGCTTAGTGTATTGATGAGAAAGCCATCATGGTTATTCGATACTCGAAATATAGCAAATTATAATTTAGCAGAGAAATACGGCATGAAAGTATGGAGATTAGGCTCTGAGAATCAATGAGAGTACTTGTCACAGGGGGGGCGGGATATATTGGTAGCCACACAGTAAAAGCACTAATAGAAGCCAAACATGAACCAATTATTCTTGACAACTTAATATACGGCCATCAAGATATTGTTAATGAAGTACTAAAGGTTCCTCTTTGTGTAGGACAGGTAGGTGATCAAGATCTTTTAAAAAGTATTTTAGTAGGCACTAATGAAAATTTGAAAGGCACAATTCATGAAAACAAACAAATTGAGGCCGTTTTACATTTCGCTGCATATGCCTACGTTGGTGAATCAGTAAAAGATCCAATTAAGTACTATAAAAATAATGTATCGGAAACAATCACCCTTCTTGATAACTTATGTGATGAAGATATTGTCTCTAAAAGATTCGATAAAAGTCCTATTCCATTGGTTTTCTCAAGCACTTGTGCTACTTATGGAATTCCAAATTCGGTACCAATTACAGAAAATACTCCACAATTGCCAATAAATCCATACGGGAGAAGTAAATTAATGATTGAAGAAATTATTCAAGATTTAGGAATATCAAGGAATCTCAGAAGTGTTGTTTTAAGATACTTTAATGCTGCCGGTGCCTCTCCTGATGCTCTTTTGGGTGAAGATCATGATCCCGAAACGCATTTAATACCTCTAATAATAAAATCTGTACTAGAAAATAATAAAAATTTAAGAGTTTTTGGTAATGATTATGAAACGAAAGATGGCACCTGCATAAGAGATTATATTCATGTTTGTGATTTAGCTGATGCCCATGTTTTAGCTCTTAAATTATTAGAAGAAAATAACAATCAAATTTTTAAAAATGAAAATTGCAAATTCTTTAATGTTGGTACGGGTAAAGGTGTATCTGTACTTGATGTAATAAAGTATACTGAAGAAATTTGCGGAGAGAAGATTTACTTTACCTTTGATAAAAGGAGAGCAGGAGATCCCTCAATTTTAGTAGCATCAGCAAAAAAAATAATGAGAGAGTTAAAATGGAAACCAAAATTTCCTGAAATTAGAGAAATTATACTACATGCATATAAATGGCATAAAAAAAGATCAAATAAAATTCATTAGTAATTTTAAAATGATTATATAATACTTAATTCCCAGAGTTCTTTAAACTGATTAATCATTTTAGTTAAAGAAAAATTTATTTCAATTCTTGACCTACAATTTTTCTTTCTAATTAACCAAGTATCTTTCTTTAAATATTCTAAATATGATTCATTTATAGCCTTCGCCAAATCTTTTGGATTTTTTGGATCTACAATCCAACCAGTTTTGCTAATAATGTACTTTGAATCACCAACATCTGTTGCGATACATGGAACACCAGACAACATGGCCTCACAAATAACATTAGGGAATGACTCACCAAAACTACTAGAAAGAATATGGACATCAATTTCTTTTAATATCAAGGGTATATCATTTCTTTGACCAAGTAAAAGTATATTTTTATTTAAATCATAAATATCAATTAATTTTTTTAATTCATTATTTCTATAGTCCATTCCTGAACCTACTAACAAACAATTAAACTCTATTCCATAAAAGTTCTTTAAGATATGCAATGACTTAAATAAATTTTCATGATCTTTTTGTGGATGATATCTTGCCACCATTGCCATCAAAAAATTACTTTCTTTAAAATTTAATTTTTCGCTCTTATGAAAATCATTACTCGAAAATTGAAATTTTTCTAAGTCATAACCGTTAAAAATTACAGATGATTTTTTATAAAAGAATCCCAATTTCTTATGATAAAGCTCTCCTGCATTACTACAATAAATTATTCTATTTTTTAAAGTATGACTTAGTTTTCTCAAACTAAATCTTATCAATTTTGTGAAAGAAAAGCCCCTTTTTAAAGAAGTAATATGTAAATTCCATATTATATTTATTCTATTTTTAAAGAGAATTTTAAAAATACTTATCAAAAAACAAGAATGGTACATCCATCCTATAATTAGTTTAGGCTTATATTTGTTTACCAAATAATAAATCTTGATTAATGCAGGAATTAAAAAATAGGATTCATATTTTTCAATTTGATAAACTTTATAATCATTGTTTTTTAGGAATTTATAATATTTGCCATTCTTTGTTAATGAGAGAACAATATGATTGTTACTAGAGTCTTTTTTTAAAATACTTACTAACAATGCTTCTGCTCCGCCATCATCTAATCCAGTTATGACATGAAGCAATGTAGATTTCTTAGAAATAATTTTATTATTATTTGTTTTCATTTGATTTCTTTAATTTCATCAAAGATGGGTCATTTTTTATGTCAATTAAGAACATTAGAAACCCAAATAAATATAAAATAATATCTTTCATTTTTAAAATCTTTTTATTCCTAAGGAATTTAAATCGGTAGTAGTTTATTTTTGCTTTCCATCTTAATTTATTAGATAAATCTTCGTCTTCAGATATTCTCAAGTAAGTGTATGAAGTTCCTTTTGGAGAACTATATCTATTAAAAACAATCTTTCCTGTAAGACCACTTTTTAAATAAATAGAGGCTGTAATGGGTATATCTTTGAAGCAAACATTAATATTTTTATCAAAATTAAAAGTCAATTGATGAGGAGAAAGATATGTTTCTGGGGGGAAAAGATTAATTTTCACATTTTTTACCAGCCTAGATCTATGTATATGAACTTTATCTCCTCTTATTCCTGAATTGTATAGGTCATGGTAATTTTTTAAATCTTTTTTGAATTTATCTCCTAAAATTTTTTTTTTTAAAGGATCATATCTATGCATACAAAAAGCATCAGTTTTTATAGAGCTATCCTTTAGAAGCGATTCAATAATACAGAGCCTATCTTCTAATAGCCAGTCATCGCTATCAACAGCCATACACCATTCTGTATCCAATTTTTCAAAACCTAACTTATGGGCTGATACTTTTCCTCCATTTTGTTTATAAAAATACAGAATTCTGAAGATTGATTTTTCCTGAAAACTTTGAATAACTTCTTTTGTATTGTCTGTAGAACCATCATCAATTATTAGCCAAGTTAAATCACTATAACCTTGGGATACTAATGAATCATACAATTTCTTTATTTGTTCGCCGCGATTATAAGTAGGCGTGAGAATAGTTAATTCATTAATCATTTAATTTTTAATTTTTTTAAATAAATTACTTTGTAGAAATTTATCTCTTAAGTAAATAATAATGATTAACTTAACATATAAATATTTTTGTGTCTAAAACAGGTTAGAATTTTATAGTTTTTGTGGGGATTCTGCATTTAAGTATGAAAATATTAATTACAGGAGATGCTGGATTTATTGGTTTTCATCTAGCAAAAAGGCTTATAAAAGAAAAAGTAGAAGTTATAGGTCTTGATAATTTAAATTCATACTATGATGTAAATCTAAAAAAAGCGCGAAGAGAAGAACTAAATAAAATATCTAAAGTCCACAATATTAACTACAAGCCACTGATAGCGGAATTAGCATCCGAAAATGATGTTTTTAAAATTTTTGAGAAATACCAACCTGAAAAAGTTGTACATTTAGCTGCGCAAGCAGGAGTAAGATATTCTATTGAAAATCCATCAGCATATATACAATCCAATATAGTGGGATTTGGCAATATTATTGAAGCATGCAGAAAATTTAATATTAATAATTTTATTTATGCCAGTAGCAGCTCAGTTTATGGTGGAAATAAAAATATGCCTTTTTCAGAACATCACAATGTTGATCATCCTGTGAGTTTATATGCAGCAACAAAAAAATCTAATGAGTTAATCGCTCATAGCTACAGTCATCTTTATAAAATACCTTCTATCGGTTTAAGATTTTTTACTGTATATGGACCTTGGGGAAGACCAGACATGGCACTTTTCCTTTTTACCAAAGCAATTATAGAAGGGAGAACTATAAAAGTATTTAATAACGGTGACATGACACGAGATTTTACTTATATTGATGACATAGTCGAAAGCTTATATAGATTAATTTACAAACCAGCAAACTCTATAAAAGATTTTGATTATATGAATCCAGATCCCGCAATTAGTTGGGCCCCTAATAGGATTTTCAATATTGGGAATTCCCAACCAACTCCTCTTTTAAAATATATAGAAGCGATTGAAGAATCTTTAGGTATTGAAGCAAAAAAAGAGTTTTTACCAATACAACCAGGAGATGTACCATCAACTTCTGCAAATACTATGGAACTGGAATCTTGGATAGATTTCAAACCTAACACAGAAATAAAAGTCGGTGTTGCTAATTTTATTAAGTGGTATAAAAATTTTTATTCAATTAAATAGATAATGAACAAATTACCTCAGTTAAACCAATGTAAAGTAGTAATTTTAGGACTTGGTTACGTTGGGCTACCTCTACTTAAAGCATTTGGTAGCTGCAACTCATGTATAAGAACCCAAAAGAAGATAAATAGAAAAGTAATTGGTTTTGATATTGATGATTCGAGAATTAAAGAATTATTATCAGGTATAGATAGAACAAAAGAAGTAAGCTCTCAGGATTTAAAAAATCTTAAAAATACAACTTTCACCTCTGACATTAATGATTTATTAGAGGGAGATGTTTTTATAGTTACAGTACCTACACCAATTGACAAATTTAATAAACCAGATTTACAAATTTTAGAAAATGCCTCAAAAACAATTGGTTTTATCTTAAAAAAAAGATTAGAGAAAAGGAAATCTGATTTTAGTAAGCCAGTCATAATCTATGAAAGTACTGTTTATCCTGGGGCAACCGAGGAAGTTTGTATCCCTTTGATAGAAAAAGAAAGCAAATTAAAACTAAATTTAGACTTTTTTTGTGGATACAGCCCAGAGAGAATCAACCCAGGAGATGCCAATAGAAAACTATCCAATATCGTTAAAGTTACAAGTGGCAGCGATAATGCTTCTGGAGAATGGGTTGATGCTTTTTACGGCTCAATTATTGAAGCAGGTACTTTCAAAACGGATAATATCAAAGTTGCCGAGGCCGCAAAAGTAATCGAGAACACTCAAAGAGACTTAAACATAGCTTTAATCAATGAACTTTCAATGATTTTTGAAAAATTAGGAATTGATACATTAGACGTATTAAATGCTGCCTCTACCAAATGGAACTTTTTACCTTTTAAACCTGGTCTTGTCGGGGGACATTGTATTGGTGTAGATCCATTTTACTTAACTCATAAAGCGACTGAAATTGGATATTATCCTGAAGTTGTTTTAGCAGGGAGAAGAATAAATGATTCAATGGCAAAATTTGTTGGCCATAGAATAATTAAGGAAATTGCCAAAAGAAATATTAATATTCCTAGCTCAAAGATATTAATATTAGGTACTACATTTAAAGAAAACTGTCCCGATTTCAGAAATACTAAGGTTGTCGATATTATAAATTTCCTAATAGATTTTAATTTAAAAATAGATATTTTTGATCCTATTGTTAGTAAGGTAAGTTTTGAAAATGAACATAACTTAAAACTTAAAAATAAGATTAACAAAGAAGATAAATATGATGTTGTTTTAATAGCGGTTCCTCATTCTTGCTTTAATGAATTTAAAGATAGTTTTTGGACTGAAATTATTAACAAAAAAGGATTTATTTTTGATCTTAAAGGTATGCTTCCAAAAAAATATAAAGCAATAAGATTATGAGTATCCCAAAAAAAAATAAATCAAATTTAACAAGATTATGGGTTTTTCTAAGTAAAAGAAGAAAACTTGAAATTATTCAAAGTTTTTGTCTTATTTTAATAAGTGCATTTTCGGAAATATTATCATTAGCCACGTTTATTCCCTTTCTTATTTTTTTAAGCAACCCTGAAAAACTTTTTAAAATTAAATTTGTTTTTTCTATTAGCAGATTTTTGAATATTGACAGTCCAGATGGACTATTAATACCAGTAACATTATTATTCGCACTTTTTGCAGTTTTATCTTCATTAATGAAGATTATAAATTTTAGATTCAATTCACTTCTTGCTGCGAGAATAGGTTCTGACCTTAGTCAAAAATCATTTTCAAATAATCTTTATCAGAATTATACATATCATCTAAATAAAAATAGTAGTTCTCTGATAAGCACTATAGCGAAGCACACAGATACAACAGTTTTTGTAATTGAAGCAATCTTAAGCATAATTACTAACACAATAATTTCTTTAAGCGTTATTACAGGATTAATTATTCTTAATTGGAAGGTAGCTTTATCAACTGGATTTATAATTTCATTTTCTTATATTTTATTTATTGCAAAAACTAAATCCTACCTGAGAAAAAATAGTGAATTAATGGCAAAATATAATGCCATTCAAATCAAAATAATGCAAGAGAGTATTTCTTCTATAAAAGAAATATTAGTTGGGAAAAAACAAGCTTTTTTTAATCAGTCATTCAAAAATGCAGATTATAATATAAGAATACTTACTGCGATTGGCAAATTTCTTGGTGTTTTCCCTAGATACGGAGTGGAGGGATTATCAATTTTAATATTTTGTGGATTAACATTTTCACTTCTTGTTCTAGAAAAAGACCTAGCATCAATTATTCCACTTTTAGGGGGGCTTGCTTTAGGTGTACAAAAGTTAATTCCTCAGATCCAACAAATTTATTATGGATGTTCAAAGTTTTTAATGTTCTATAAAGATGTAGAACTTGTTCTAGATATGATAGAACAAAAAGTTGAAATATATTCAACAGAACAATTTCCAATTAGCACAAAACAAACATTTTTTAATAATGAGATTGTCCTAAAAAATATAAGTTATAAATATTCAGAGAAATCAAACCTAATATTAAATAAAATTAATATAAAAATTAAAAAAGGAGAAAAAGTTGGATTTATAGGTTCAACTGGTTGTGGTAAAAGTACGTTATTAAATATAATTATGGGTCTTCTACAACCCACTGAAGGGGAGATTCTTGTAGATAACAAAAATATAAATAAAAAATCAAATGTTAGGTTACTTTATAACTGGCAAAAAAATATTGCAATTGTTCCGCAAACTATAAATCTACTTGATAGAAGCATTTTAGAAAATATTGCCTTTGCGATTCCAACCTCAGATATAAACTTTGAAAAAGTATATAAAGCTGCAGCAAAAGCAAATATAGAAAATTTTATCTCAAGTTGTCCAGAAGGATATCATACTAATATTGGAGAAAGAGGGATAAGAATTAGTGGAGGCGAACTACAAAGGATTGGAATTGCAAGAGCTCTTTATGAGAACCCAAGTATATTATTATTAGATGAAGCGACAAGTGCTATAGATACGAAAACCGAACTTGAATTAGTTAATAACCTAAGTACTTTAGATCAAGATATTACAATAATCATGATTGCTCATAGGCTAGTTACTTTAAAGAATTTCGACAGAATATTTGAATTAAAAGATGGAAAAATTATAAACGAATTCAATAATAGAGAGTTTAATAAAATAAAAAAGATTTAATTTATGATGAAAAATGTTTTCAAATTAAAGAATAATTTATATCATAACCATTTATATTTTATCTATTTATGAATTATCTTTAATTTCCTTTTATTTCTTAATACCAATTTATTAAAAAAAAACTTTACTATCTAGTATTTAAAATTAAAATTTATTTAAAACTTATACTAATTAAATAAAAATAATGCTTATGAAGCATTAAGTCCTTTCTATAGTTAGGCAATTTAATAATACAACTTATCAAAAAAACTATTTCTTATCTTCAATCAAATTAACCAGCTGATCAGCCGCCCAACTACAAGTATCTATCTTACCGGATGAGACTTCAAAATATTTTCCAAAATTATTTATATAAGTAGGCCTATCATCGGTTTTTTCTCTATTTATATTTATTACTCTATACCCTGTCATTGAATATTTAAATTCGCATTTTTCAAAGTCTCTAATATATTTACTTCCATGTTCAAGAAAAATATGGAATCTTGATTTAGAGCAATCCTTGATATCTTCCCAAG